>Ga0123357_10000376_pt1 | contig 42260 bp, 33 predicted proteins | sample TergutEmb28metaG_FD_89873 | JGI IMG/M metagenome (GOLD analysis project Ga0123357, IMG submission 89873) | Embiratermes neotenicus P4 segment gut microbial communities from Petit-Saut dam, French Guiana - Emb289 P4 | ecosystem: Host-associated > Arthropoda: Insects > Digestive system > Gut ...
ATGAATTCTCGAAGTTGTCCCCACTGTTCATCATTCAAGTCGGAATCGTAGGGTTTGCGCGACATACGACCGCCAGCTACCAAAAAGACCCTTTCTGGGCCAAATTCCTGGTAAACATGCTCTTAGGAATGGCGTCGGGTACTCGAAGCACTTCAGCGCACTGGTGCGCCCGTGACTCGATGGCACCCCCACGAAGCCAGGAAACTGCAGCCATCCAACCTTCAGCCAGTTCGAGAAGCCGTTCCGGCGTTGGGGCGTCTTCTTCTACAGCCCCGCGTTGGAGCGCTTCTCACAAACTTGAAGCTCCTCGACCTCGTTGTTCGACGCCTCGACGGCGGGACAGACATCGACGCCTCAGCCTGGGTTGGTGAGTCGAGCGTCGCCGAATGGTTCTGGATCGCAGAGATCGAACGAGGTTCAGATCGGCTTGCGCGGGGGCAGTTCGCGCGCGGCATCGCTCAGGCACAGGCAGACCAACTCGCCAGCTCTATCTCCGTGGACGCTCTCGACGCGAACACACTGAGCGCTGCCCAGTCCCTCGTCGCAGACCAGCTTCTTGTGCAGGACCGGGGTGATCGACTTGCGTTCGCGCACGACCTTTATGGCGACTGGGCACGCCTTCGAATCCTGCTGAACCAACGCGCCAACCTCGCGACGTTTCTTCAGGAGCGATACGAATCGCCGCTGTGGCATCGAGCGATCCGTCTCTTGGGAATCCACTCGCTTGAGCGCGAGAGCGGGGTCGCCGAGTGGAAGACGCTGATGGCGTCCTTCAACAATGGCGACATGACCGTCGTTCGAGACCTTCTCCTCGAAGCACCTGCGTTTGCGATGAACGCGAGAACACTCGTTGACGAGATGGCCACGCTCCAGTCGATGGACGCCATGCTCGACGCCGCCCATGCAGCCGGCCTGGCGCTCGACGTCATGCCGATCCAACGCCGGCCGCCGTCGCTGTGCGGCTGCGACGATGCAAACCAGAGTTGCTTGAGCAGATTCACGCCGAACAATGCCGGCACCTAAAAACATTTGAATACTTCCAGTCGAAATCAGATACTACGATATCGATATCGCGCTCCGGGCATGCACAAGCGGCGTGCGTTCGAAGACGCGCTCGTCAGTCGACTCGAGGCGATGAAGCGCGGTTGTGCGTGCAAGCTATGTGTGTTTCCTCGCAGAGAAGCAAGTCATTCGGACACCTCTCGGCACTGCCTTTTCCAGCGCTGGCGTGCGCCAGATCTGATACAGCGGCGAATCGTGCGCTGAATCTTCGTAGTTATCCCATCCGAGCGCAGCTCCCAGTATCTATATCTGCGGCGGGCGAAATCGACGATCTGGAGTGCCTCTCGTGTGACGCGAGCGATGCGACTCATGACGATACCCCCTCGGCGATCGGACAGTTATTGATCTCTTCGAATCCGGCGTGTCCGTTATCGTAAGGTTTCATCGTTCGCCTCCGCATGGATTGCATCGCCATACAGGCTCCGATTCGCACCCAAAGCAAGGTCGTTTTGCGAATGATTTCGACATTCGCATGGAGGCCGCAAGACCTACGACCCATCCACACGTGATCAGATTACGAAGTCTTATCGCGATGACCGTCGACAGCCGCTTTGATCGAGTGGAGCATTCATCAATCTTCGTCATGGCTTCGGCCTGCGCGCGTTCCATCGCCTCGATCTTGTCATAGGGGTCGCGGAGGATGGCTTTCTTCCTTTGATTGATACGCAAGAATGCCAGGACGAAGACCTTGAAATCTCCCTCCGTTACTCGTCGGTTGAGATGCTCCGTTTCTCTCAACCGCGATATTGGGATTTTGAATAGAATCCCCGTTGCTTCGGACGAGTGCGAACTGGAATGTGTCCCCCGCGACATAAGGAAGGTCGGTCAGATCGACGCGGATGCGCGCCGAGCCGTCGTCGGAGAGAATGGTTCTTTGGCCAAGGCGACGTGCTGCGGGGCGTTCGCATCAACCATGACGCGGAGGCTAACTCCAGGCTGAATATGCACTGCTTGCATGGTGGGCAGACGGACCTTGAACGTCGCTGTCTCGGTCGAAAAGGAAACCCCTGGATTTACAGCGTGAACTCGCACAGTTCCGACGTCGGAACTGTGCGCCTACAAACGTGGTCAGACCACTCGCGGATTCCCGTTACGACCGAGGCTGCTTGGAGTCGGCAAAGTCCTTGCGCTTGATCTTCGCACGGCGCCCATCTGGATGGTGGAACACAATCCCTTCGGCAAGGTGACCCGGAGAAAACTTGTTATCCAGATCAGCAAGAAACGTCTTTAGGCCGTCGTAAGTTCGAGGAACGTCTTCGTAGACTCGTTCACGACGATTCACGCGGAGGACATCCGCACGCAGGTCGAGGCGATTTACGAAGAGTGCTAACGCTCATCTCCAGTCTTTGGTCTACGAGCGATTCGATGGCTATGCGGCGTCTTGCGAGAGCGCGCGCGAGCCAAGATCGGAAGCACTCGTATAAGAGCTCGATCCAGTACGATGCGAAACGCCGCCCCGGCGCGCGCAACGTTTGTGGATCGGTTTCCAGAGCTTCTCTTACGAAGCCGCTGTCATTCCATCGTGCGGTGGCGGACTCGGGACAGCGAGCGCCCGTTCGCGCTGTCCGAGCCCGCGGCTGCTCACGTCGCGCTCCGGTTGAAGACGCGCTCCCGGTGCCACGGCAGGTCCTCGCATGTCCCTATGTCCTCATGGAAGCTTCACGCTAACGTGACATTTTTGCCCTGTTAAAGTCACCTGGTGGCCGACAGCACTCACCGACTCGATGTCGAATACCGATTCGGCGGAATCTGAGTCCCCGGCGGAATCTGAGTCCCCGTCGCTGTTCTCGTACAACCGCTGACGATATGAGAAGACGCGATCACCTGTGATCGGGTCCACGATGACGTCGAACCGCGACTTGCTGAACAAGCACGTCCCCTGACCTGTTAAAATCCCCAAATCGTTGACATCGTTGAGCATTGGATAGTCGACCGTCACATGAAGAAGTCCGCCGCGCTCAACCCGAAAACTTATGCTGTCGGCGGGCGATAGGGTCCCTCCCTCGCACAAATCGGGCGCCGAAGTCTGGAGTTTTTCAATCAAAGCAAACTTGCCATCATTGAGTCGGACGATGATATTTGCATCCCATCGAGAAGTATCTTTCACCCAGAAGAAGGATGCGTCGGGACCATCACAAGAGCCATGACCGCCTTCATCATCCTCAGGCTCGCACAGTGCACGCTTGGCCATGGAATCGTTCGCAACTCGCGGATCCACCTCCTTTCCCATCAGGACTTGGTACGCTTCAAGCCAACTGCTGACCACCGGCATCGCCGTACGATCGACATCAATACCAACGAAAGCGTAGCAAGCACGGAGCTCCTGCTCAGCTCGCTCAAGCACATCACCTGCTGCCGTACGAGTTTCGCGGCCTGAGGAAGGGACACCACCATCCTTCGTCGCTGGCCGGGTATCCGCTGGAACTCCCTGGCTTCCCGCTTGATCGGTTGCAACTGCATGGCTCGGGACAGACGCCGGGGAGTTGAGGCGTTCCTGATGACATGAAGTCATCAGCAATACGCTCACCACGGTAATTGGTAGATTTGGGTGGTTCATTTGGTCCTCTTCTCCATCGCGCTTACGCATCTAAGCCTCCTGCTTAATCAGCGCGTTTCATGTCTACCCAGTCGGGATGTTCTTCTCTTGTGTTGCTCGAAAAACGATCTCAATCGATACTGGACGCAGTTTGTCGAGGCGCCGGAGTACCGAGAGGGCTGCAATGGAGAGCCCGGTGCATAGCGAAAGGTGCACGCCGGGTTCGGATGGGGGCGCGCGGAAACCTCCCGTTGCAAGTCGGAAAAAGCGCCGCGCGCCTACCAAACTTCCCACCGAGATCTGGATCAACAAACCCCATCAAGAGGTTTCATCCGTCAATTCCGCTCTGTAATTTCTTCCTCCACTTGTCTCATCCTCGTTGACAGATTCCGCAAGATGCGTCGCAACTCAGCGTCGCGCTTCTCGAGGGACGTCGTCCTGCTCATCTGCTCGCTCCAGCCTTCGCGAGCAGCTCGTGGAGCTTTTGTGTGGTCAGCGGGCGGCTTCTCTCCGAAGGGATCTTCGCAAGCCAATGGGACGGCTCCTTGCGCCGGAAGCCGCGTGGCAGCTCGAGCTCGGGCAGACTCGTGAAGAGGCGTGAGCGGCCGCTCGACAGGGGACGCGAAGTCGAAGAGCGCCTTCTCGGCCGTCGCGAGCTTCGCGCCGCGCTCAGTCTCCTCGTGTGCGAGTTCGGCCACCTGGCGTGCCGCCGAAGGCGCCAAAGACTGGGGCGCGCCTTCCTGCGCGCCGACGGGGAAGCCCCATGACCGCGGCACCGCGGCAAGATTGTACTTCTTATGGGAGTACATCACGCAGGCAACAATGTGTGCCATGCACCGAGATAGGAGGTGGCGGAAGGAGGATGCTGGGCGGTACAATGCGAACGTTCGCGAGGCCGCGTCTGCTGATTTTAAGGATTAGGAAATCAAAATGACTTCCAAGAATCGTTTCTTTGTTTTCGCAGGCACAAGTGTAATAGGCATTCTTGCGTTTTCTTGCGGAAGCTCATCCTCTAGTTCACCAGCGAATCCCGAAGATCCTTTGCAACAAGCGCCCGTGCCCAATCCCGACGCGTCCGCATCGGATTCGTCGACGGCACCTCCGGCACCCCAAATCGAACCCGATGGCTTTGACGGCAGTTCCGTGGATGTCGTCACCGTGATCAAAACGCAGGAAGATCGAAAAACGATCTCGCCGCTCATCTATGGAATGAACACCACGCGAGGCACCCACGACGCCGATCTTGCGCCCGCCGACGTGCTCGCGGGCGTGACCTTCATCCGGCGCGGCGGCGACAGAGGCAACTCGTACAACTGGGAGACGAACATGTCGAACAGCTCCGTCGAGGGCGGCTTCGTCAACGATATGTATCTCTCCGAAAAACTCGACAATCCGTCCGCGCCGGGGGAGCTCGATCGCGCACTCATCGCGAACGGCCGCGCCGCGGGGCGCGGCACGATGATCCCGTTCGTCATGAATGACTACGTAGCGGCAACACTTGGCGGCAATATCCCTTATACGAATCCCAATTGGATCAACGGAAATACCATTGACCAGTATTTCCATCAAGTACAGCTCGTCAAACCAACCGCGTTTTCGGCCACGCCGGACCTGAATGACGGCGTTGTCTACACGGACGAGCATATCGATTTTCTGCGCCGCCAATTCCCAACAGTCCCGACAGACATCTTCACGCCTGGCCCATCGCAAGTCATGGTGGGCACCGACAACGAGCCGGATCTTTTTGCATACAACTATCCCATGCTTCAACGAGGTGGCGGCGCCAACATCTACGATCCGGGCGGAAGTGGAGCTGTCGTTGGCCATCTCGTGACGGGCACGGAGTTCACCGACAAATTCGTCACCTTTGCCAAGCACGTAAAACAGATGGCGCCTTCGGCACCCATCGTTGGTCCGGACCACTACGCCTACGACGGCTGGACAACATGGTGGGAAACGATGCCTCAGTATACGGACGACGGCCGCTGGTACATGGATGACTTCCTCGCCACCGTTCGCACCGAGAGCGAGTCGATCGGCACGCGCTTGCTCGACACGTGGGACTTTCATTGGTACCCGCAGCGCAAGTTTTCGGGCACGTTCACGTGGTCGCTCGACAATGCAACGCGCACCATGACGGCAGACGAAATTGACGCTGTCGTGCAAGGACCGCGAAGCTATTGGGATACCGAGTACGACGAGCACTCGTGGATTACCGATGATCACCTCGGCGGCCCCGCATACATCTTGACGAGGCTCATGGATCGAATTGCCACGGATTATCCCGGCACGAACATCGGCGTGACAGAATATTTTCCGGGCGGCTGCGCCCACATCTCGAGCGGCCTCGCCACGGCAGACACCCTCGGCGTCTTCAGTCGCATGGGCGTTCATATGGCCGCCATGTGGCGGCACGAATGCGATCTGACGTACGCCGACGGCGGCTTCCGACTCTTGCGAAATGCGGACGGTCAAGGCCTTGCTTTTGCGGGCACAAGCGTCAGCGTGGAGCATCCGGAGAAGGCCGAATCCTCGGTTTATGCGGCGAGCGACGTACCCGGATTCACGACGGTGCTCGTCATCAACAAGACGAACGCCACGAGACGCTTTGGTCTTCGCGTCTACGACAGCGTCCCGCTCACGGACGTCGACATCTATCGCATCGCAAGCGGCAGCCCCAGTCCCGTGCACGTTGCACACGATGCATTCACCAAGCTCAATGCCTATGCCTACGAAGCGCCTGCCATGAGCGCGGCCCTCGTGGTCCTGAAAACGCATTGATCACATATCGCGGCAAATCGAAAACGGTCTATGCCATGATCGGCACCATGGATTGGAAGCTTCTCGCTTCAACCTTCGTGGCCATTTTCGTCGCCGAGCTCGGAGACAAAACGCAGCTTGCTGCTCTCTCGCTCTCGGCAGGATCGAGCTCGAAATGGGCCGTGTTCTTCGGCTCGGCGCTCGCACTCGTTGCAACATCGGCCATCGCCGTCCTTGCCGGAGAAGCGATCTCACGCTTCGTCTCCCCCTCGTGCTTCGCCGCATCGCGGGGGTAGTGTTCATCGCGATGGGCGTACTCTTCCTCGTAAAAACGTCGTAGGCCGCCACGGCTGCTGAAAAGTTGTCTGTTCGAAGTCTGACCTGATACGGCGGACCCATGGGTCCTCGTGAGGACAGAGACGCATCGCCGTCGAACGAAAATGACAATCCCTCATGGGGCTCCGAAGGCCGAGCGTTCAGGCCTCTTTTGCGCGCGGGAGAGCGTTTTGCGCGCGACGCCGCAAGCCGGCCCATTCTCATGTTCGAGGACGTCTACAAATCCTATCGACCAGGCGCACCCGTTTTGCGCGGGATGAACCTCATTATCGAACGCGGCGAATTCGTCTTCATCACAGGTCCGAGCGGCTCAGGAAAAAGCACGCTTTTGCGCATCCTTTATGCGGCGGAGAAACCCGACGAGGGACGCATTCTCTTTCTCGGTCGCGACATCACGCGACTTCGCAGCGAGTCCATTCCATTTCTGCGAAGGAATATCGGTGTCGTCTTTCAAGACTTCAAGCTCGTTGGATCGTGGAGCGTTTTCGAAAACGTCGCGATCACTCTCGAAGTGCTCGGACTTCCGGCGAGGCTCATTCGGTCGCGCGTTGGCGAGGCTCTCGAACGCGTCGGTCTCCAGGGGCGCAGTGCAGATCCGGCCGGCGTTCTCTCCGGTGGTGAGCAGCAGCGCGTTGCCGTGGCGCGCGCCATCGTCGGTGAACCTGCGCTCATTCTTGCCGATGAACCAACGGGCAATCTCGATCCGCAGCTCGCGATCGACGTCCTCGGTTTGTTCGAAGAGATCCACGAGGCGGGCACCACGGTGATCTTCGCCACGCACGATCGTTCGCTGCTCGACGTGCACCGGCGCCGCCTCGTCGTGCTCGACGAAGGAAGGACCGTCGACGTGCCGAATGGTCTCGCAACGAGCGACGACGCAGGCGCGTGGACCCGCAGCGACAACCACCTTCCTCTGTGACAAGGAGCGAACATGCTCGATGGTTCAATCGGCACGACGAGTAGGGCACGGCGCGGCATGCTCCGCGAGTGGCGGCTGCACACGCTCAGCGTGTTCTCACTCGCCGTGGCCTTCGTCTGCCTTGGAGCCGCACTCCTGGTGCTCACGAATCTCCAGGCCATCGAAGAACGATGGGCCCACGCCGGCCGCGCATCGATCTATCTGAAAGACAACGCACCCGCACAAGACGTCGAGTCGCTGAAGAAGGCGCTCGCGAACGTGCCAGGAATGCTCGGCGTTCGTTACGTATCACCCACCCAGGCAAGAACCGAATTCGGTCAACTCGAGACCGGTTCGCGTGCCGAGCTCGCTGCGCTGCCCGTCGAGGCATTCCCGGCGTCGATCGAAATCGAAGTCAGCCCCGATGTCTCCGACTCCGATCTCGACGGCATCGTCAGCAAGCTGCGGCAGCTTCCTGCCGTCGACGACGTCGAGACGTATCAAGCTTGGACGGAGCGCCTTGCGCGCCTCATCAAAGGCGGCGTCGCGGCAGCAGCGTTGCTCTCGCTCGTCGTCTTTGCGTCGGTGCTCGCGGTCATCGGCTCGACGATCCGCCTCGCGCTTCAGCGTCGCCGCACGGAAGTCGAGGTCCTCAAACTCGTTGGTGCGAGCGACCGGTTCATCAAAGGTCCGTTCCTCATCGAGGGCAGCGCCCAAGGCGCGCTCGGCGCGCTCGGCGCCGTCGTGCTGCTCGCAGCACTCTTCTTCCTCGTGCGCGGTCGACTCGACGCGGAACTCGCAAGCCTCATCGGCATCGAGCCATCGTTTCTCCCTTGGTACGTCGTCGTCGGCATGGTGTGCGTCGGCATCGTGCTCGGGAGGTTCGCCGCGGCACTCGGTCTGCGAAAACTCGTGACGTTATGAAAAGTATGACAAGGCTACGAAGGACTTCGCTCGTCGTTGCACTCACGGTCGGCGCCGGCGCATCGCTCCCCGTACACGCGGCTCAGACGAGCAGCGGTGTCGGCGCGGAGCAGCCGTCGTCGGCGCTTGCACTCGCGGCGCTCGATCGTCGCATTGCAGATCTCGACGCCGAAGAAGCAACGAGCAAACAGGAGCTCTCCGAGCTCGGCTCCAAGATCGCCGAGGCCCATGCACAGTCGCTAAGCCACGGCCGCGCGCTCTACCGACTGACGCGGGCGGGCATGCTTCCCATGGGCGGCGGCTTCGGCGAGTTCGTCTCGCACGCGATCCGCGTCGAGCGCTCGCGCCGCGCGCTCTCGGCCGATCTTGAGAGCGAAAAAAAACTTCGCCAGCGCGGAGCCGAGCTCTCACGTGCGCTCGAGCGCGTCGCTCGTGATCGCGTGGCGCTCGCGAGCCAGCGGAGCGCAATGGACGCGGCACGCATGGCGATGGATGAAGAGGCTCGGCGTCAGGCCGCCTTCGATCGCGCCTTCGAGACATCGAGGGACGGAAACGATTTCGTCGCCGTGAGCGGTCAGAGCTTGGCCACGCACGATCGCGCGCAGGGCGGCTTCTCTGCTTCACGCGGCAAACTGCTGTTCCCGCTTGCGGCGCGCGCCGAGGTTCACCCTGCACAACGCGAAGGGACCGATGGTCCTGGTCTCGAGATCAAGACAACGCTCGGCGCGCCGGTGCGCGCGGTCTTCGCGGGCCGCATCGCGTTCGCGGATCGCTACGGTGCTTACGGCCGCCTCGTGATCATCGATCACGGGGATCACTACTACACGGTCAGCGGCAACCTCGCCGGCATCGATGCGAAAGTAGGCGACGACATCTCCGCCGGCGAGCGCATCGGCACGGTGGGCGACGAAGGCAAAGGCCCGTCGCTCTACTTCGAGATCCGACACGGCACCGAAACGATTACACCCGGCCCCTGGCTCGGTTTGCCATAACCGAGTCGATGATGGCTACGATTTCGTCGTCGGTCAGAATGTGGTCTTGGGATTTGGCAGTTTTGAGGATTTCGGCGACAAGCTTTTCGTCGTTCGGAATGCCTCGCTGCGAAAGCCAATGATTGACATTCGATGCGCCGCTCATGGGACCGATACAAATCTCCTGGGTGCGCCCAATCATCGAGGCAGGCACACTGCTGTAGACGCGATCGGCGAGCCAACCGTCGTTCTTCTGCATGGACTTGAGGATCGCGGCCGCGTGCACGCCCGTGGCCGTGCGGAACGCGTCACGGCCGACGAGCGGGTAATTGATCGGGATATTCCAGTGAAACGTTGTTGCAATCCAGTTGCAGTACTCGCGTAGCTTCGTGAGCGGCTGGTGTTCGAGGTGACCGAGGAGCTTGAGATTCAAGAGCAAAAGCTCCATGGCCACGTTGCCAACTCGCTCTCCTATCCCAAGCCCCGTTGCATGCACCCGGTCCGCACCGTATTCGAGCGCCCAGATTGCATTTTCGAGTGCCAATCCGCGATCGTTGTGACCGTGCCAATCCATGCCGATATCGGTGCGTCCCATATCCACGAGAACGCTCTTGGCGAACTGAATCAAGTTGCGCACGCCATTGGGCGTGGCGTGGCCCACGGTGTCCGAGAGGCAGATGCGCGAAGCTCCATGATCGATCGCAGAGCGAAAGAGCGTGGCGAGTGCCTCGGGGCGTGATCGCGTGGTGTCCTCCGTCACGTAGGCGACGGGAAGCCCCGCGTTCACCGCAAGATCGATGGCATCCGTGCTGCGCTTGGCAATGAAATCGATATCCCAGTTTTCGGCGTACTGGCGGATAGGGCTCGAGCCAATGAACGCGTAAACCTGGATTTCGATCCCGATGCGTTGTGACAGCTCGATCATGGGTACGATGTCCGCCACCACCGTGCGGCCGGCGCAGGAGGGGCGGATCTTGAGCTTGCAGTCGGAAATCTCTTTGCATAGGAGGAGCGCATCGTCGAAGGCGCGCTCGCTCGATCCCGGCAGACCCACGTTGGCAACATGGATGCCGAGTTCATCCATCAAGTGGAGCAATTGAATCTTGGAGTCGATATCCGGAATGACAACAGAGGGATTCTGAAGCCCCTCACGAAGTGTTTCGTCCACGAACGAAGCGTTATCCGGCAAGATTCGCTCGTTACGATGGATTTCGTTCCAATCGAAGATGAGATCGGATCCGCGATCGCGCTCGGTGGCAAATTCAGACATACGAGTCTATGCGCTCGAGCCGTAGAGCGTCTCTGCAACCTTGAACGTGAGAGTTTCCAGCTCCTGGTAGCTGGAACGAATGCTCGTGAGATCCCCTTGCTGATCGAGCAAACCTCGCAAGCGCGAGCAGCTATTTTTCATCTGTTCAATCATCTCGATCTCCACGAGATCCTGATAGCCCTCGATGGCCGCCTCGGTCGTGTAAAGCAGCGTTTCGGCTTGATTGCGTAGTTCGGCGAGCTCTTTGCGAATCGTGTCGGCCGCTTGGTGGCGCTCGCCTTCTTGAATGATGCGCGCAATCTGATCCTTCGACAGTCCACTCGTAGGATGCACGTTCATCTGCTGCGAGCGGCCGGAACCCATGTCCTTTGCGCCGATGCTCACGACGCCATTGGCGTCGATACGGAAGGTGACCTGAATCTTTGGCACGCCGCGAGGCGCGGGCGGGATGCCCGTGAGCTCGAATCGCGCGAGGCTCGCGTTGTCTGCGGCCATCGGGCGTTCCCCTTGAAGAACGTGGATTGGCACGAAATTCTGGTTATCGACGCTCGTTGTGAAGACTTCACTTCGCTCGGTGGGGATGGTCGTGTTGCGCGGGATGAGCACGGTGAAGACGCCGCCGCCCGTCTCGACGCCGAGCGACAGCGGCGTGACGTCGAGCAGCAACATCTCGACGGATGCGTCGTTGCCTCCGAGCGCAGAGCCTTGCAGCGCGGCACCCGCGGCAACGACCTCGTCGGGATTGACTCCCTTGTTGGGATCCTTTCCAAAGAACTCTTTAACAGCCTTTTGCACGGCCGGCATGCGCGTCATGCCGCCGACGAGAACGATACTGTGAATATCGGTCGGCGTGAGCTTCGCATCCGCGAGGCATTTACGGCATGGTTCGAGAGTGCGCTCGATGAGATCCGACGTGAGCAGCTCGAGCTCCGAGCGCTTCAGCGTTTTTTGGACGTGAAGCGGTTCCCCCTTTTGAGTCGTCGCGATGAAGGGAAGATTGATTTCCGTTTCGAGCGACGAGCTGAGTTCGTGTTTGGCTTTCTCCGCCGCCTCCTTCAGACGCTGAAGCGCCATTCGATCTTTCTTTAGATCGACGCCGTGCTCGCGCTGCAAACCTTCGGTAATCGCATCGACGATACGAAGATCGAAATCCTCGCCCCCGAGATTCGTATCACCATTCGTTGCCTTGACGGAAAAGACGCCCTCGCGGATCTCGAGAATGGACATATCGAAGGTGCCCCCACCGAGATCGTAGACGGCAATTCGCTCGGCGTTCTTCTTTTCGAGACCGTAGGCGATGGCGGCGGCCGTGGGCTCATTGATGATGCGGTGAACGTTGAGCCCTGCGATCGTCCCAGCATCACGCGTGGCCTGGCGCTGAGCGTCGTCGAAGTACGCCGGGACGGTGACGACGGCGTCCGTGACCGTCTCACCGAGGTAGGCCTCGGCAATCTCCTTCATGCGCGCGAGCACCATCGCGCTCACCTCCGACGGCGACATATCCTTATTGGCTACAGACACCCAAGCATCGCCGTTCGATGCCTCAATGATTCTATACGAACTTCGATCGACGAGGTGTTTGATCTCCGGAGCATGATATTTGCGCCCGATGAGCCGCTTGACCGCATAAACGGTATTCTGCGCGTTCGTGACGGACTGGCGTTTGGCAGATTGCCCAACGAGGCGTTCTCCACTTGCCGTAAAACCGACGACGGACGGCGTCGTGCGCGCGCCCTCGGCATTCGGAATGATCTTGACGTCGATCTTGCCCGTGGGGTTGGTCTCGACAACCGCAACGCAGGAGTTGGTCGTTCCTAGATCGATCCCAATGACCTTGCTCATCCCACTCCTTATTCGGATGATTCCGAGGGATCCGCGTCGTCGTGACCGCCGTGGTTCGTCTTCGGCTTGGCAACGATGACCATCGCCGCGCGAACCAGCCTGTCGCCTTGAAGATACCCTGGTTGCACTTCCGCGACGACGGTTCCTGCAGGGTGCTCGTCCGTGTCGAGCTGCTGAATGGCATCGTGAACAGCGGGATCGAAGCGCTGACCGACCGCGGGCACTTTCGTGATCCCAACACGCGCGAGAGTGTCGACGAGCTGCCGGAGAATCATGGTGAGACCGTCGGCAACGGGTTTCGCCTCCGTCGCGGATTGCGCACTTTGAATGGCCCGCTCGAGATTGTCGAAGACGGGCAAGATCTCTCGCAAGAGATCCTCGCGGCCCCCTTTACGCGCATCTTCGATTTCGCGCCGCGTACGCTTGCGGAAATTGTCGAAGTCGGCGGCCGTGCGAACCCATTGATCCTTCATACGCGCGGTTTCGGCCTTGGCCTCGGCAAGCGCGTCCGACGCGGGCGCCGATTCTGTGGCGCGCTCTTCGCCTTGGTCGCTCTGGTTTTCGCTCGTCGGTTCGATGTCTTCACCGTCTTGTTCGTTCATCTTGGGCACGTTGCCGACTATACCTGAAGACCTTCGGCGTGTGTGCGGCCGTCGCGCGGAGACGAGACTAGCGGTCGCGCAGGGGGACGGCTAAGCGGCTCTCGATGACGCAGCTCGAGCTCAATCCACCGCAGGCCGAGGCCGTTGCGCACGTCCACGGACCGCTTCTCGTCTTCGCAGGCGCGGGCAGTGGGAAGACGCGTGTCATCACTTATCGCATCGCAAACCTCGTCGCGCGCGAGCACGTCGCACCATGGAGGATCCTCGCGGTCACCTTCACGAACAAGGCCGCCGGCGAGATGCGCGCGCGCCTCGAGCATCCCGAAATGCTCGGCCCCATCGCACGCGATCTGTTCGCTGGCACTTTCCACTCGACGTGCGCGAAATTTCTCCGGCTCTATCCGGAAGCCGTCGCGCGAACCAGAAACTTCGTCATCTACGATTCAACCGATCAGAAAGCCGTCGTCGCGCGCGCGTTGCGTGATCTCGGTTTCGACGAGCGGCGTTATCCGCCAAAACAAGTGCTCGCCCGCATCCAGAAAGAGAAACAGGAAGGGCGCGCGCCGCGCGACATGAGCCTCGACAGCTATATGGATGATGCCATCCAAAAAGCATATGCGCGCTACGAGCAATCCCTCGCGGCCGCCAATGCCCTCGATTTCGAAGATCTCATTCTCGATGTCGTGCGTATCCTCGAGGCCAAACCTTCCGAACGAGCAGATATTTTGCATGCGAAAGAAGCATTGGAGAAGAAATTCGACTTTCTCTTGGTCGACGAATTTCAAGATACGAACCAGATTCAATATCGGCTCTTGCAGCGGCTCGCGGCGCGCACGCGGAACTTGTGCGTCGTGGGCGACGACGACCAGAGCATCTACCGGTGGCGAGGAGCCGACGTCCGCAACATCCGCGGATTCCGGCGCGACTACCCCGACGCGAAGGTCATCAAACTCGAACAGAATTATCGATCCACCAAGCGCATCGTTGCCTCGGCGCTCGCGGTGATCGCTCCTTCGATGACGCGCGAGCCGAAGGAGCTCTGGACCGACAACGTCGACGGTTCGCCCATCCGCGTCATTGCAACGGCGGACGAACGCGACGAAGCAGCATGCGTCGTGCGCGCGATCCGCGACGCCGCCGGAGCCGGCATCTCTCCTCGCAAGATTGCCGTTTTCTATCGCGTGCACGCGCAATCACGTGTTCTCGAAGAGGCCTTGCGCTCCGTCAATATTCCTTATCAGATCATTGGCGGCACGAAATTCTATGAGCGCGCAGAAATCAAAGATGCCATTGCGTACTTGCGGGTGCTCATCAACCCCAAAAGCGACGTCGACATGGCACGTATCATCAACACGCCGCCGCGGGGCATTGGAGCCACCACCGTCGAGCGTGTGGCGGCTTACGCGTCGACGCAGCGCATTTCAATCTTCGAGGCGCTCGAACGTCTCGAAGATTTCGCCGAAGATCTCGGCACGGCGCCCAAGAAGCGGCTCGGACAATTTCGCGAACTCATGAAAGGTCTGGTGACGGAGAGCAAGGGGCGGCCGCCAGCAGACGTGCTTCGCATCGTGCTCGCGAAGAGCGGATACAAATCCGTGCTCGAAAAAGAAGACACCGCCGAAGCAGAAGGCAGACTCGAAAATCTCGCCGAGTTCGAAGGGTCGATGCACGACTACGCGATCGAGGCCGAAGCGCGCGGCGAAGAGCCCTCGCTCGAGGGATTCCTCGAGCGCGTCTCGCTTCAGAGCGACACGGATTCAATGAGCGAGTCCGAGAAGGTGACCCTCATGACCGTGCACGGCGCCAAGGGCCTCGAGTTTCAGCTCGTGCTCCTCACCGGCATGGAAGAAGACATGTTCCCCTACCGGAATCAGGAGCCGCGAAGCACCGATGAAATGGATGAAGAGAGGCGGCTCGCATACGTTGCGGTCACGCGCGCGCGCGAACACCTCGTTGTCACGCACGCGAAGGAGCGGCAAATCTTCGGCACGACGCGCCGCGGAATGCCCAGCCGGTTCGTGGGTGACTTACCGGCGCAAGCGATCGAGACCATGGAGACACCGGCGGCGCGTGCAGCGTCCAGCGCAGGACGATGGATCGATCGCGAATGGGGCGGCACGTCAAGGCGCACAAGCAGCAGCGTGCATGCAGGGGCTTGGCAGCATCCGCAGGCGCCCGCGAAGCGCGATCCCGGAGAGAGCTACGTGGAACTGGATCCGGATGCCGCCGCCGAAAGCGACGAGGCGCAACCGATTCGCCGCGGAATGAAGGTGTTGCACGAGCGCTTCGGGCGCGGCGAAGTGCTGAACGTCGTTCATGCAGGCGAGCCAGCAGTGGTCGCGTTCTTCCCGGGGTGGGGCGAGAAGAAGGTGCTCGCGCGCTTCTTGCGGCGCGCGTGATCGTTACCCCCGTCGGCCCATCGTTTTGTCGACGAAGGGCACGAGATGCGCGTTGACGGCCGCGGGATCTTCGAGTGCCGACATGTGACCGAGTCGTTCGAGGATGACGAGCTCGGAGCCCGAGATCGCGCCCGCCATGTTCTTGCTCCTGCTCGGCGGGCACGACCGATCCTCACGGCCGCAGACAATGAGCGCGGGCACGCGAATGGATGAAATCTTTTTTAGGATATCCGTACGACGCACGAGGACTGCAAGTGCGGCGCGTGCCAAACCTTCGGGATTGAATCTCATCATCGCCGCGTAGCTCTCCATCACGAGCTCACTCTGTTTTCGCATGGTCTCGGGCGCAAACAGGAGCGGCGCTACACCCGAGAGGAACGTGCGGCGAGGAAGCCCCAACCACCGATGAAGCTCGACGAACGCGCGATAGCGAATTTTCTCGATCGCCGTTGGCGCCTCCGCGCTCGTGTCGAGAAGCGCGAGCCCGGCGACACGCGACGGATGCTGTAGCGCGACGCGCATCGCGAGCATGCCGCCCCAGGAGAGGCCAACGAGGATCGCGCGCGTGACACCGAGATCGGTGAGCGCCCTAGCAAGTGCGTCGGCGTGCTCCTCGAGCGAAAAATTGGGCGGCACGTCGCTCTTGCCGTGACCGGGGCCGTCGAACACGACAACGCGACCGAGCGTTGAGAGAGGTTCGATCTGTCCGTTCCAACTTCCGCCGTCGAAGAGCAGCCCGTGCAAAAGGACCACTACGGGATCATCGTCCTTTTTCGCTTTTCCCCGTTCTTCGTAAGAAAGGCGACCAAGCGCAGTCGTGACGTATGCTTGCGCGGGCTCCTCGCGCTCCGCCCTAGCCTCGATTCGCTCGCGACGGCTGGTAAACATGCTCTTACGGGAAGATCTCGCGTTCCTTGTAAACTGCTTCAATGCGTGAAAGCGCGAGAGCATATCCGGCAATACGGCGATCGACCTTGTTCTGGCGCGAGAAGTCGCTGATCTCGCGGTACGCACGGGTCATTGCCTTTTCGAGCTTCGTGTCGACTTCCTCCTCCGTCCAGCTCTCCGAACGCTTGTTCTGCACCCATTCGTAGTAGCTCACCGTGACACCACCGGAGTTCACGAGAACGTCGGGGAGAATATCGATCCCCCTCTCGAGCAGGATCTTTTCGCCGGCGGGATTCGTGGGTCCGTTGGCGCCTTCGAGAACGACCTTGCAATCGAGCGAACGCGCTTCGCTTTCGCCAATCTGATTTTCGAGCGCGCACGGCGCAAAGATATCGACCTTCTGCTTGAAAAAGTCTTCGCGCGTGACGGCTTTGCCACCCGGATAACCCGCAATGGATCCGTGATCGACAACCCAATCTTGAAGCTTGTGTGCATTGAGACCTTCGGGGTTCACCATGTAACCCGAGTGATCACCCACCGCGACGGTGGACACGCCGAGGCGCGAGAGGATCACTGCAACGTGGGAGCCTACGTTGCCGAACCCCTGAACGGCCATGGTTGAACCTTCGAGCTCGAACGACTTCTCTTTGGCCCATTCAATGGCGCAGAAGACAGCGCCTTGACCGGTGGCCTTCGCGCGTCCGAGCGTTCCGCCCGATGCCACCGGCTTGCCGGTGACGACGCCCTTGACGCTCTGCTTGCGCGCTGAGCCCACCATATTCGAATACGTGTCCATCATCCAGGCCATGGTCTGGCTATTCGTGCCAAGGTCGGGCGCGGGGATATCGTATTCGGGTCCGATATTCTCACTGAGAGCATGGGTGAAGCGGCGCGTAATGCGCTGAAGCTCGTCTCTGCTAACCGTATGCGGGTCAAATTTGACACCGCCTTTGCCGCCGCCAAATGGGATGCGCATGAGTGCGGATTTCCAAGTCATCATCGCAGCAAGCGCTTTGACGTCGTCGAGTGTGACCGACGGGTGAAAGCGTATACCGCCCTTGAACGGCCCAAGGAGGTTATTGTGCTGAACCCGATAACCTTTGAAAAGACGCACTTCCCCGCCGTCCATTTTGACAGGGAAGTTGACGATAATTTCATTTTTAGGCTCACTCAAAATCGTGCGTACGTAGTCCTGAAGGTTAATCGTTCGCGCCGCGCGATCGAGGTAATCCTGAACGACCTTGAAGAAGTCGAACTCCTTGACGATGATCGTGCGCGACGAGCCGGGAGCCGCGGGAATCGAGCCTGACGCCTGGACGGTTTCGGACGGAGAATCAATCGTTTTCATCGAACGCTCTCTTAGCCCGAAAGCGGGCTAGCGTAAAAACCAAAGCGAGTAGGCATAGGTGACGGCGCTCGTGACGAGCAGCGCGTCCACGCGATCGAGGATCCCACCGTGACCGGGAACGATGGCGCCGGAGTCTTTGATGCCGGTCGATCGCTTCAGCAACGACTCGCCGAGATCGCCAGCCTGACCGAGCGCGCCCGCGACGAGTGCGAGCACGATGCCGCGGATGAGCGACAACGACGGCAAAAACCACGCGTGCGCGAGCACTGCGGCAAACACGCTGCCGACGAGGCCGCCGACGGCACCTTCCATGGTCTTTTTTGGTGAGACCGCCTCATAAAGTTTGTGTTTGCCAAAAAAGCGCCCCGCAAAATAACCGCCCGTATCGCTGAACCAGGCAAATAGAATGGCAACGACGACATAGCCGGCGCCGTCCGGCAAATCTTTTCGTAATAAGGCAAGTGCCGTCAAAGGAATACCAATGAACAGCGGTCCAAAACCCATTGCGCATGCACGCAGCGCCGCTGTTTTCATGTCGCCAATCGAAAAGAGCGTGAGCAGCGGACCAAGGAGCGGAACGAACAAGACGAGCGTGGCAAGAATGCGAACGTCGCTCCCCCAAAACCACATGGCGAGCGACGCGACCGCCGTCATCGCGACGCCGATGGTCTGCGACGGTCTGTCCCCGGCGTGCGTCATGTTGAAGAGCTCCCACGCGCCAACGAGCGACGCAGAAAGCGCAAGAATATAAAAACTCCACGGCGGGCCTTCGTAGAGCAGCCCTACGAGGATCGGCGCGGCGACCACCGCCGACGCGATGCGCACGGCAAGATTGCTGTTTGCCTTCGGTGGCTCTCCGCGTGCTTCAGCCATCGGCCGTGCTGGTTAGCACGTATCAGCCGACGAGGCGCAGGTGCGACTTGTCCGCGGCCGCTGGTGGGGCGGAGGGCAGGGCGAGCTTGTCGTCGGGCATTGCTGGTTTGCCGACGAGCCCGAAGCGGCGCTCGCGACGCTGGTAGCTACCGATGGCTTCGTAGAGATCGACTGCGTCGAAGTCGGGCCACAACGTGTCGGAGAAATGGAGCTCCGCGTACGCGAGACCGTAGAGAAGAAAATTCGAGATGCGACGCTCACCGCCGGTACGGATGATGAGATCGGGATCGCCCACACGCAGGCTCGGCATGCGTCGGCGAAGAGCGTCTTCCGTCACGTCCTCGGGACGCAGGCGGCCATCTTTGACTTCGGACGCGAGCTCGCGCGCCGCAGCCGCAATCTCTTCGCGACCGCCGTAGCTGAGAGCGAGGGTGAGCGTCATCTCCGTGCTCGCAGAGCTGTCATCGCGCAAAGGATCGAGCACGGCGCGCACGATGCCCGGGAGCTTGCCGATGTTGCCGACCGCATTCAGACGGATGCCGTTGTCGAGGATCTCGCTTCGCTCGGACAGGAGGAAGTCGCGCAGGAGGGCCATGAGCGCGTCGACTTCGTCCTCCGGTCGCGCCCAATTTTGCTCGCTGAACGCATAGAGCGTGAGCGCGCGAAGCCCGAGACGGCGCGACGCACGGACAATGCGACGCACGGCACGCGAGCCTTCGCGATGGCCTTCGACGCGCGCATGACCGCGAAGCTGCGCCCAGCGGCCGTTGCCATCCATGATGATCCCGACGTGATTCGGCAGATTGCGCGCTTCGATAAGGGGCATGAGCCGTATAGGTTAGCGCGGAGGGTTACTCGCACGCGCGCGAATCGCATCCGGATCGGTTTCGAGGGGCAGCCACGCGCGAAGAATCACGCCTCCGCCTTCGGCGTTGTCGATCTCGAACGTCCCTCCGTGGATCTCGACGATCGAACGCGCAAGTTGAAGCCCGAGGCCAAGTGCACCATGACGGCGCGCGCTCTTGGCGCTCTTGAAAGCGTCGAACATCTTTTCGCGCTCATCGTGAGGCAAGCCCTCGCCGCTCGTCTCGACCTCGATGCGCAATCGGTCACCCTCGTCCGGCAGCGTCGCGCGCACCTCGACGATGCTCTTCTTGCTGAAGCGCACGGCCGTCATCACGACCGCGGTGAGCGCTTGCACGATGCGCGTACTGTCCACGAAAAGCGTCGGGATCCCCGGTTGAATCTGGCCCTTGATTTGGACGTCGGTGCCCACCACGAGATCGCGCGCGTCGAGCACCGCCGACATGACGACATCGCTCACGTCGGTTTGAACCGAAACGATCTCGAGCTCGCCCGCTTCGGCGCGCGCACTGTCGAGGATCGTGTCGATGAGCATGAGGAGCTCTCGCCCGCGTTGCTCGATGATCGCGAGGCTCTCGCGCTGACCCTCCGTGAGCGAGCTCCGTCGAACGAGTTCGGCAAAGCCGAGGACCGCATTGAGAGGTGCCTTGAGATCGTGACTCATGGACGCGAGCAGAAGGCCGCGCATCTGCTCGGTGCTTCCGCGCGCCTCGATGGCTCGCTCTTGCGCACCGGCGAATTCGCGGAAGACGCCGCCGAGCGCATCGATGGCCCCAAGGAGCGCGCGGACGTTGGAGAAGCGCGCCTCATGGAGGATGATCGTGCCGCGCATGACGTCGGCGACGCCCGCTCGCTGCACCGCGCGGCGCGCAAGAGCCACGTCGGCCTCGAACGTGACGGCGATGCGCGATCCGAGGATGGCGGCAAGCGCGATCGCCGCGAGCGCGAGAGCCACGTAGATGGCCACCGTCGGCGACAAGCGAGACGCGTCGAAGCGAATCATCGCCGCCCCGGGTGACACGGAAACAACGAGATCGGTCTCGCCTTCGTCGCCATGCCGAACGATGGACGGGCCGCTATACGACGGGTCGAACGTCACCGCGAAGCCGAACTCCGCGGCGGCCTTGACGATCTCGGCCACGCCGCGATCTTGCGGTGTCGCGCGCACGCCGCCACCGCGTCCAACCCGGCGCGCCTCATCTCCGAGAGGTTCGAACACGGCGCGCGCCATGTCGGAGGCATCCTCGACCCGCGTGTCTCGATCGTAGGCGCGCGCGTGAGCATCGACGAGCAACGAGGCACCGAGCGCGACGAACGCAACCGGTGCCGCAACGGCAAACACGAATCGCTTGCGAACGCTTCCGAGATTTCTTCGGCCGAGGTGGCGGAGGGCCGCGCGCGTTGCATCGGGAGACACAAGCTCGAGGACCTTCGCGACCGACGCGCGCAAGGTGACGTACGCGGGCAACGCCGCCGTGCTGACCCACGTGAGAATCAAAAGAACGAGGGCGAGATCGCTATACGGATCGAGCTGCGGCGGACGCAGCTTGGGCGAGAGGGTCGCGACGGACAACAGGAACACGAAGCTGACGTTCGCGAGCGAGAGCCGCGCAGGCACCACGTCGAGCCGGCGCACGTCGAGCTCGCGGATGTTCGGGTTGCCGGCCGCGAGCGCGCGCAGTGCGGGACCGAGCGGACGGGTAAGCACAAGCGTCGCGGCGACGGAGAACGCGGCCGAGAGTACGAAAAAACCCAGGGCGAGCACGCGCGCACCAGAGGCAGCACTCGGCTCGAGCAAGAGCATGCGCGGTGCGAAGAGCGCGAAGAGCGTATAGGTGATCGCGCGCACCACGATTTGCAACACGGCGAGCCTGACGACAAGACGCGAGGCCGCACGATTCATCGATGCCTCCGCGAGAAGGGCAAGGCATCGGAGGGGCGGGACGGCGGACGAGACGAGCGATGCGATGGCGCCACGTCGCTACTGCCGGTTGGCAGAAGCACCTTGAAGGTCGAGCCGCGACCGAGTTCGCTGTCGACCTGAATGGATCCGTGATGGAGGAGAACGAGCCGCCTGGCAATGGCAAGACCGAGTCCGGTGCCGCGACGTCTCTGCGCTTCGCATCCTGCCTGCTTGAATTCACCAAAGATGTGAGCGCGTTCTTGCGCCGAAATGCCGGGCCCCGTGTCCGTGACACTGAGCGTCGCAATGCCTCGATCTTCGGCGACGCGCACGACCACTTCACCGCGCTGCGTGAACTTGATGGCGTTGTTGACGAGATTGCCGAGGACTTGACGCACGCGGCGGCCATCGGCGCGCGCGAACACGGGCGCGCTCGACTCCATGTAGAATGCAATTTGTTTGTCGCCGATGAGGCCGCGCGCTTCGCGCACCACCTCACTTGCAAGACCCGCGAGATCGACCCGATCGCGCGTCAGCCGAAGCTGACCGCTCTCGAGCGCCGAGAGCTCGAGGATGTCGTTGATGAGGCCGAGCAGATGCGCTCCCGATCCTCGAATCTGTTCGACCTCGTCGCGCGCGGACGCGTCGAGCGGTCCGTCCACTTCCTGCATGAGGATATCGGCGAAGCCGAGGATCGCGTTGAGCGGGCTCCGGAGCTCGTGACTGACCGCCGCGAGAAACGCGGCACGTTCGCGATCGGCAGCGTGAGCACGATCGAGATCTTCGCGATACTGGATGCGCGCCTTTTCGAAACGGCCAACGAGTTTGTTGAACGCTGCGGTGAGAAGACCGACTTCATCCAACGTTCGCGCTGGAATGAGCTCCCCCGTCGGCTCCGTGCGCGCGCGCGCCATGCCTTCGACGCGATGAGTAACGAAGTCGACGTCGCGCGTGACATCACGCGAGACGGCAAAAGCCACGACGGCCGCCGTACCAAGGAGCAGAACGGCGAGCGCAACGAGCGCGCTGACGAGCGCAGGTGCGCCAGGCGGCGAGGACGGCTCGGTAACGAAGACGACGAGGCGCGCGGCCGCTCGATTGTCGCCGACGGATCGAACTGCGTAGCGCGCGCGGCCGAGGCGCATGACCGCGACACCCTTTTTCGCCCGGAGAATTTCCTCGAGCACTGCATGATCGGGCGCACCGAGCGTCACGTCGTGGACGACGTTCGCGTCCGGCGCCACGACGAGGAATTCAGCGGCCGTGCGCCGGCTCGCAAGCTGCACGGCTTCGAGCCTTCGACTCTCGGGAAGCTGCGCAAGACGAGAGGCAACGGTCGCCGCGATCAGATCCGCACGCGCTGACGCGTACTTGTCGCCCGCACGCGCAAGAGCGTCGAGCCCGACAACACCGATCGAGAGCACAACGGCGATGCCGACGATCACAACCACGAGCGGCGCAAGCAGAACGAACACCCTCCCCGCGCCCACGCGCGGTCCACGCGAAGATCCCGTATCCGCCAACGAGACATGTGGCCGCGCGTCAGATCCCGGACGGGACTCCGCCCGCAGGTGGTCGATCACGCAGCGATCCTAGCCCGGATGACTCATGAACGAGCTTCCACGCCCCCGGAAGCTGAACCGGTTGGGGGCCCAGAGCCGCTCTGGACACATTGGCGGCACGCCCTACGATGCCGAAACGTCTCGCGACGATGCCGAAACCGTCACGCGATCAAGCGAAAAGAGCATGAGAAGCATGAAGCGAGAAAGCCACGTTCGACGCGTCGCGGCATACGATTTTGACGATCGAGCCTTGTCGTCGGAATCAAGCAGGGGCACAAGTTATAACGGTGCCATGAGTCTCAAACGCGCGGGCGCAGGCGATCTGACGATCCCCCTCGACATCGGCGATGACTCGGTGGAGAGCATGCCTCTCGCTCGAAACAGCGTGACGCTTTTCGTGTTCGGCTGGCAGAACGTGGAGCCGGGTCCGCTCTCGTGGGTCTTTCCAAGCCTGCGCGCGGCGCTCGATGCTGTGCGCACCATGCGCAACGCCGTGCGGTGGTGCGTCGTCGCGGGCAAGGAATGGACGAGTGTGGATGCAGCACGCGCGATGGGACGCGTCCTCGTGGAGCAATTAGGCTGACCGCGTTCTAAGCATCGTGCGTTGGCGATGTTTCCGCGCTGGTGATACGCAAGGGCGTTCATGCGGACGCTCGTCGTCGCCGATGTTCACTTGACCACTCATACGCCGCGTGCGGTCTCGCGCGATCTCGCGCGGCTGTTCGAAACGAATCGCGGCGCACGCATCATCGTCGCTGGTGATCTCTTCGACCGGTCGGCCGAGTGTGCGCCGACACCATCCGTAGAGGAGGTCCTAGAACGGCACGAAGACGTTCGCCGCGCGCTCGGAGAACACGTCGGCCTCGGTGGCGAGCTTTGGCTCTGCGCAGGCAATCACGACGCCGAGCTCACCGACGAAACCTTCCGCACGAACCTGCGCGACGCTCTTCGTCTCGACGCGGATGCGCACGCGAGGCTCAAGACAACACCGTGGCTTCTGCGCTTCGGCAGACTGCATGTCGAACACGGACACTTGTATGATCCAGACAATGTTCCGGCGCACCCGCTTGCCATAGGATCGCCAAGCCTTGGCGTTACGTTCGTCAAGGAGTTCATCGCGCCCACCGGCGCGTTCGCGTATCTGAATCGCAACGACAAGCTCCCGCTCGAACTCTTCATCGAAGCGTTTACGCGCTACGGCTGGCGCGGCCCGCATGTCGTCGCAACGTATTTCAGGGCGGCGCTGTCTTGCCTGCGCCGGAGCGGCGCGCGCTACCGGCCCGAAAACGCGCGGTCCGTCGGAGATGCCGCATTGCCCTCGTTCGCACGCGAGCACTGCCTCGACGAGCGCCAATTATATGCATTGTGCAACGCAGCGCCGGCGTCCACGATGGCGAGCTTCGGCGATACCTTTGCGCGCCTCTACCTCGATCGCGTGATGGCAACGATGGCGCTACTCGCGGGCGCAGGTCTTCTCGCCGGCAACAAGCGCAAAGCCGGCGTGGCACTCGGCGCGCTCGGCGCGCTCGGCCTTCTGACGAGCTGGTCGAAGAAGAAAGATCGCTACGGGGGACGCGTCCCCGAGCTTCTCCGCGACGGTGCCGCGCTCGTCCAACGCGTGACCGACGCGCGCGCAGTCGTCTTCGGGCACGCGCACGTGCCCGAAATCTCCGGAGCGTATGCGAACCCCGGGAGTTTCTCTTTTCCCGTTGGCAGCGGCGGGCGCACATACGTCGAAATCGAAGGGACGTATGACGCGCCCCGACCCGTCATGCGCCGACTTCCGATTTTGCTGTGAGATCGCGTCAACTTGAAAGCGGGCTAACTTGATAAGCGCAGACCGATCGGCAGCCCCTCGCCGAGGATCGCGATGCGCTCGTCTTCACCGACCTCGACGAGCTCGCGCACGGCCCGAATCCACGCGGGCTTGCTGTGGATCGCAACGAGCTTCTTCTCGACCTCCTTGCGGTGTCTCTCCGAGACGTCGCGCGCTCGGTCGCCTGTCACGCGCGCGAGTTGCACCGCGGCGTGCGGTGCCGTCGAGACGGCATCCCACTTGAGCCGCAAGATCCGGTCGAGCCACGCTTCCGCGTTCTTCGCCGGCACCACGTGATGCACGCTTGCGTAAAGGGGCACGCGCGCGCCGATACGACCGAGATCCGACCAGAGCCGCGGATCGCCGGACGACCACGTGCGCTCGACGACCCATTCGCCCAGCACGACTCGCCGCGCGACCGGGACGCGCTCGAACGAAGCCAGCGTCGTGAGCAGTTCATCGGGCATCTCCGGCATGCGTTTCGGCTTCTTCAGCCCCGCGTCCGCGGGCGCGATCACGGCGTCCATCGCGTCGCGAAATGCAGTCTGCATCGATTCCGTCATCCCGCCCGCGATGCGCCGCCACGCGATGAAGAAGTGCTGCCAACCGCGTGCCTCGCCGGGAAACGCGAGCCTGCTTTCGAAGAGGGGCCACGCGCGCGCGACACGCGCGACATCGCCGGGATCGCCGACGCCCGGACGCATGCAGTAGCCGAGCAAGAGCCAGTAATTGCGCTCGTGCGGAGCGCTCCTCCGCCGCGCACCCGGGTTGTCGAGAAGGCGGTCGGCCAAATCGCGTGCAGTCTGCATGGTCCACGACGCGCGATCGCCAAGGACCTTCTCGAGATCGCGCACGACATCTTTCACCTCGCGCGGATCGGCCTCGCCTTTTCGACCGAAGACGCGCTCGATGGTTCTGTCGACCTCGGCTCGCTTGACCGTCGATCCCGCTTTCGCGCTCTGTGGAGTCATGGACGGCGGCGGCGACGCACCTGCCGTGCGCGCGCCTTCGCGGAGCGAAAACTCGAGACGGTGACTTCGCGTTGGGACATCTTCGCTGCCCGTGATCTCCGTGCATGCGAGCGCAAGCTGCCCCGTCGCAAGGAGCTCGCCACCGAGATGCACGGGCACGATCTCGGCGTTGCTCGTCTTCGGGATCCGTGCGACGACCGCGGGCAACCGTTCGAAGCTCTCCTCGTCGATCGTCACGAGCGCGCCCGCTTCGTCGCGCGCGACATCCGACGCGAACATGTCGAAGCGCACGCTGCGCCCAACGACGAGCTCGAAACGGCGGCCTGCTTCGTAGTGGACCCCCTCCTTCGCACCACGCGGCAATATGCATACTGCACGCATTTGGGGCGAGCCCGAATCGTCGGAGGCAACGGCCACGTAGCAGCCATGCGAGGCTCCGCTCTCCACGCGGTAGACCATCCCCCGCCGCGCGAGGCCGTAGCGGACGGCGCCGCGAGCAACCGCCAGATCCGGATCGCGGTTGGCGAGCATCGCGGGCGGCTTGCCACCGCCCCATGCGGTCATCGCATCGAGCAGTGCACGGACGATGGGCGTCGCATGAAAGACACCACCGTTCAGGAGCACGGCATCGGGCACACCGTTCGGCAGCGACGCTGCGTGCCGCAAGAGAAACTGGCGCACGTGGCGCGTGATCTCGGGATCGCGCTCGTACGGCAATCCGAACGCAACGATGCCACCGCGCGCGCGTGGGGGTTGGGCGTCGCCGGAGACCATTGGAAAGAAACCGCCGAGCAAGAGCTCGAAGACTTCCTCCTTCGTGAGCGTCGTCGTGCGCGCACCACCAACGAGCCTGCCTCCGCGCCCCAAGACCGTGACCTTGGCTGCACTCGCTGCGCCAGAGAAAATTCGTTCCTTCGCCTCGCGACACGACGCAACGAGCGCTGCGAGATCGGCCGGCTCGAGGCAACCATTAGGTTGCACCATACGCGCTTCGGCAAAGTGCGCGAGCGCGAGATCCATGTTGTCGCCGCCGAGAAGAATGTGCCGCCCGACCGCCACGCGCCGCACGGTGAAGCCGTCGTCGTCCTCGTCGCCCGTGGAAGGCGCCACGGACATGAGCGAGAGATCGGTCGTGCCTCCACCAACGTCGCACACGAGCACGGTGCGCTCGCCGTGACGCGCGAGTTTCAACACGGCGCGCTTGTCCTCGAGCGCATCGTAAAATGCGGCCGTGGGCTCCTCGAGCAGCGCTGGCTCGAGCCCGACGTTCTCGGCCGCTTTCAGCGTCAAGACGCGCGCGACTTCATCGAACGACGCCGGCAGCGTGAGCACCACGTCCTGATCCGCAAGCTTCGCCGTTGGGTGCGCCGCATCCCATGCATCACGGACGTGCGCGAGGATGCGTGCGCTTGCATCCACGGGCGAGATGCGCGGCGAGCCTTCGTCGTGCGAGGCTCCCCATGGAAGGATCGCGGCGAGCCTGTCGACGGCAGCGTGCGAAAGCCAGCTCTTGGCCGACGAGACATAGCGCGCGGTGATTTCGCTGCCGCGCCGGCGCGCAAACTCACCGACGACCCAATCCGGATCGCCCGGGATCTCGGATGGAAGCGGCGCGTAAAGCGAGGATGCCAGAAGCGGCCGCGCCTCCATGACGCGCGCGGCGGTGAGCTGAGGCACCTCGAAGATCTTTGGTCGCGGCGGAGTTGCGCGCGCGACGAGCTCCGAGAACGCCACCACCGTGTGCGTGGTTCCGAGATCGATGCCGACGATGAACTGCGCACCCATTCGGAGGGTGTTTACCAGCCGCCGCGAGCGACGCTAGGAACGGACGCTGAGTTCCACTTTCCAGCGCTCGTTCACCTTCCTTGGCGTGAGCGGAACGGCCTCGAGGAGGAGCGTGCCGATCTCGGTGATGGAAGAGCGCAGCGTCACCGGCACGACGTCGCCGAGTGCGCGTCCCTCGGCAGGCAGATCGACCTGGATTTGCGGTAGCTCGTCGAGCTCGTCGCTCTTCCAGCGCTCGAGCACGACGCCGACGGTATCCGCGCGGCGCACGCTCGAACCGAAAAAGCGAAAATTGACTTTCTCGCCGACGACCACGCCGAGCTCGCCTCCCGGCACCTCCGCGCTCGTTCCTTCCTCCATGCCGAAGGGCGCAACGCAAAGCGCGGTGACGGGTGGATCCATGCCCGGCACGGCGGGCACCGCGCCTTCGATGCCGACGTAGTACGCGCGTGCCGTGCCGCCCCGGATGCGCACGCCGCGCCCGTGCCGCGACATCCCGTAAGCAGCGGCGCCGCGCGCGACCGCGAGATCGAGATCGGTGCCCTCGAGCACGCGGATGTCACTGCCACCATCGTGCGCGAACCAGTTTGCGATGCACGAAGTGACGCGCGTGCGAACGACGTCGCTCTTCATCACGCCGCCGTTGAAGAGAATGTGTGTGGGATGCAACATCGAACCGGCTTTCGCGAGTGCACCAGCGTGGCGCGTGAGGAGCGCGGCGAGGTGCTTGGTGATCGCCGCGTCTTGCGCGTACGGCAAGCCAAGCTGCGTGAGCGCCGTGCGCGCGCGAACCGCCGGCCGCGCGGAAGCGTCAACAGCCGGAAAGAAACCGTCGACGATCGCTCCTCTTACTTCGTCGCGAGTGAGCTCCGTGCGAAGCGTGGATCCCACGAGCCGGCTGCCTTTGCCGGCGATCGCGATGGGCGCGCTCGCCAAGTTCGCGTCACCAAGCAAGCGCTCCTTCGCGACGCGCGCAGTATGCTGCAGAGCCACGCGCTGCCAACGATCGAGCTCCAACGTGCGCCCGGCAGCTTCGGCGTCCGCGACCATCTTCTGCTCGACGACGTGCGCGAGAAGCATGTCCATGTTGTCGCCGCCAAGAAGGATGTGATCGCCGACCGCGACGCGCTCGAGCACGAGCTCGCCATCTTTTTCGAGCGCCGCGATCACCGAGAAATCCGTGGTGCCGCCTCCAACGTCGACCACGAGCACGACGTCACCGACGCGAACGTCCTTGCGCCACGCATCCCCTCTCGCAGAGAGCCACGCGTAGAACGCGGCCTGCGGCTCCTCGAGCAGCGTAAGATCGCAGAGGCCAGCAGCAAACGCGGCTTCCGTCGTGAGCTCCCGCGCCGAGGCATCGAACGACGCGGGCACCGTGAGAACAACCGATTGGTTGCCCAGCGCGAGCTCCGGATCGCCTCTGGCGACGACGTAGTCCCACGCTTGTACGAGATGTTCGAGCGTGCGCTGCGAAGCTTCGACGGGGCTGATTCGCGCCACGTCTTCGGGTGCACCCGACGGAAGGATGGAGCCGCGGCGATCGACCGATGGATGGCATAGCCAACTCTTCGCGCTCGCGATGACGCGCGCAGGAGCGTCGATGCCGCGCGCGCGCGCATACTCACCGACGACATACTTGCGTGCGCCATCCCAAGGCAGCGCCTGCGGGCCTTCGCTCTCGTGCGCGACGTAATAGAACGACGGCAGAAGCTCGCGCGCCTCGACCGAACCACGCGCAACGAGCTGAGGGATCGCGAGCACCGTCACGGGCGGAGACGCCACCGCATCACTCTCGGCAACGGGCGCGTATGCGAGCGAGGTATGGGTGGTGCCGAGATCGATGCCGACGACGTAACGCGGATCGCTCACAGCTCCACCTCGGCCTGGGCAACGATGCGTGCGTCGTGCTCGCCAACAGCCGTGGGCAGCGAGATTGCGGTGACCTTCCAACCGCGATGCTGAAGCGTGCCCGTGTACGGCGCCGTGCCCTGCACGTTGCCAGTGAGCTTCACTTCCTCCGCGTTGAACCCCGGAGGCAAGGTGACACGAGCACCTTCCTGTTCCGCGCGTACAGCTTCGAAGGTCACGTGAGCGCGCAATGCTTTGCGACAGCCCGCATGCACGATGCGCGCTGCAGCTCCGATGTCAGAATCAGCGAAGCTCGCGACGTCTTCTTCGAGGAAATCGATGAGCCGGCCTTCGCGCTGGAGCAATGCGAGAAGTTGGAGGGCCGCGTCGATCGGCGGTGCGGCCGGCGCGATAGGCGCGGACTGCACGGTAACGACAGGCGCCGGTTCGGGCGCGGCCTCGGGGAGCACACGCTCCTTTTCATGCGCCGGCGGGAGCTGCTTGATGTCGTAGACGTCACGCGCGTAAACGCCGTTGAACAGGACGCGGAAGAAGCAGATCCACGCAAACCAGAGCCTCGTCAGAAAGGACAGCGGAGGGGAAGGCACGGCGGCGCATTTTAGTCACTGAACAGTGCTGCGGTCTAATTCCAGAGACGGGAGACCACCCAATGGCCCCCAGGATGAGTCCATGAAAGGACGATGATCCGCCCGTCTTTCGCACGCGCGCTACTGTGGATGTCCCAAATGACATTCCTCCCGGTATCGTGGGGGAGTCAAATATGGCGCCCGTGGGGGAGGGGTATTCGTTCTTCCGTCCGTGCCAAACGAAGTATCCCGCGCGCCGTCGTCCATGAAACGCGAGACGGCCTCCAGCGGCGTGGTGTTAGGCATATTAGTAAGGTGCTCGAGGGGTGACCGATGCGCCACCCCTCGCCGCGAATTGCCCTTTCTCGGATGGGAACCAATTGGTTACTGCCACACGGGTGTGATCTTGCGGATTTTGTTGTTCCAGCTATCGGCAACGTAGATAATCCTGTCAGGATTAGTCTTCAGGCGATCCACCAGGTCCATCACCCTCCGTCGGGGGCTCGAACGCGTCCAGATGGCCGTCGAAGGTGTCCTCGCTTGGCAGGACCTATGAGCCCAATGACAAGGCTATGCCGGGGGATTGTTAGAGCGAGTTCGACAGCCGTCGCGAGCGAATCGAGGCTAGGGCGGAGCGCGAGGAGCCCGCGAAAGCGTACTTGTCGTACGTGCGCAGGCACCGCAGCGCCCACCTGAGGTCCCGCCGCAGGCGGCCGGGCAGCGCCGAAGGCGCCATCGAAGCGAATCGATTCGCGCAGCAGGCTGCCCTACACGCTCTTAGTTCCAAAGGCGGGAGACCACCAAGATGTTCTGGTCGGTCCATGTGAGAACAACGATCCGTCCGTCCTTTTGCACGCGCGCCGCAAAGGAACACCCATTCGTGAAGTCTGCAAGGGAAGAGGTTGTCGCTTGCCCGTTGACGCCAAATGAAATGTCCGCCGCACCATCGTCCGTGAAACGCCAGACGGACTCCAATGCGGGTGGGGAGCACGTGGCCACAAGGAGATGGTTTTGATTGTCAAGGGAAACGTAAGGCAATGATCCGTATGTGCGAGCCATGGACAACCTGCCATTGTTACCAAATGTCGTGTCGAGATCCGTTCCATCCGCTTTGAAAGCCAACAAACCGGCGAAATTATGCGTCGCGATGATTTTGCCGTCCGGAGTTATCACTGGCGACGTATGGCCCCACTGGAGTCCCTGCCCTAAGTCGACCATCGTCTGCCCATCGATTCCAAAGGATGTGTCGAGAGCACCGCTGCTATCGAGCTGCAGGATGCGAACGGCCTTGTCTTCAACAAGTCCGCTATTTCCAGGCCCATCAGCTAGAACAACGATTTTGCCATTCGGCCGCACTGCGAGGCCATCCGTAGTGTATATGTTGATATTCGTTAAATCCCAATTCGCATAGCCGCCGGCACCAAAGGTTGTGTCGAATTCTCCAGCACTCGTGATCTTCGCAACGTTTACAGTGAATCCATTCGTGTTCAAATCCGTAGCCGAAAACAACCCGATCACGCTGTCGTCCGGAGCAAGAGCGATTTGAACGACATCGCCAGCCGTGTTTCCAAGTGCCGTGGCGGGAAAATTCGTAATTGTGCTGTTTTTCCCATTTGCATCGAGGATGCCGTAGGCTGCTACATCGTTTGCCGAGCCTCCCACGACAATGCTACCGTCCGAAAGGATCACCGCATCCGTCGGCGACAAACCATCCAGCGTGGCAATGCCGCTATTGCCATACGATGGATCGAGTATGCCATCGGGGGTAAGTCGCGTAACGCATGTTTCCGCGGTTGCGTTGATGCCCCCCGATGTGCAGCTGCCGGGCAGCAAAATAGAATCGTCCGCCGCCACCAAGAGCGTCATCGGACTCAGCATTCCTCCGAGCGGGTTGATGACTCGGCCATCCGTTCCAAACGTGGTATCGAGGGTGCCTGCCGCGTGAGTCACGACATCTCCGTCTTTGGGCAGAGATTCGGCGTCACCATCAGGCGTGTTTCCAGCGTCGCTTGACACTGGTTCCGTCACGGGTCGACTGCCAAGATCTTGCTCGGTAGTGCACCCGCCGAGCAAAAATAAAACGAAACAAGCGCTCAAGGGGAACAATTGTATTTTCATGATTACCGGTGGCTTGTGCCCATCTTGCAGAATCCATCATGGCATTTTTTCTCTCATGGCGAGCCGTCCAAGGCTGCGTCGACAGCAGGCATGAGCATGCTTGCGGGAAATGTTCTGCGGAATCGTGCTGCCTTGGCCGCAACCTCTTGATGCTTGCCAGCCGCGGCGAGCGCCTGAATCAAGACGACCTCCCGCTCTTCTTCAAGATATCCTCGCGGCCATCTTCGGGCGTGCTCATTCGCGGCAGCGATTGCGTCCGCGGGACGTCCGCGCGCGAGGGCCGCGCGCGCAACATCGAGCAACTCGCGCTCCTTCGCGAGATCACCGCGCGCCGCCGATGACGCAGGAGCAGTCGTGCGCGATGCAACGGGTACCGGGGGCGGCAATGCTGTGACGGAGCTGCCACCGGTCGATGGCGCAGATGCAGCAATCTCGATGATCGGCGCGGAAGGAGGAGGATGACTCGCGGCAAGTACCGGTGTTGCCACCGGGTTTTCGCTTCGTTGAAGCAAGACAGCCGTCGAAGCAGAACCCGCAGCCCCACCCACCGCCAGCGCCGCCAGACCCACGCCGATAAGTTTCTTCGCTCCAACCGACACGCCCACCTTCATCGCCTTCATCGCATGTGGGGTTGCATCTGGAACTGCGGGACCGCCCCCACCTCCGGCCGAACCCGCGAGTGCGATTGCCGTCTCCACGCGATCAAACACTTCGGCCTTGAGCTTCGGATCGGGGGGGTGCGACCGACACTCAAGTTCAAGAAGGGCTGTCAATTCCGGAGGAAACGGGTCTTGTGAATCTTCAATCATGGCGTTCCTCCCTTCTTTTGAAGATGATCCACAGCTTCACGAAAGTCGGCACGCGCGAGCCGGATCCGAGAGTAAACAGTGTTGACCGGAATGCCGAGTTGCGCCGCAATTTCCGGCGCATCAAATCCTTCCATGTCGTGCATGACGACGATCGTTTGGCGATCGAAGTCCAAGCGACCGAGCGCGCGGAGGACAAGATCGCGCGCTTCAAGTGCGGGACGATGTTCGGTCGGAAGCGCAGACTCGTCATGGGCATCGTGGTTCCGATTGCGACCAAGCCGGCGATAGTTGGACGCATAACGTACCGCGAACGAGAAGAGCCAAGGTCGTATCGGACGAGCGCGATCGTAGTCACGCATACGACCGTGAACAGCGACAAAGAGTTCCTGCGCAACGTCCTTGAGATCGGCCTCACGTACCCCAAGGCGTCGGAGCGAACGGCACACGTAGTCGAACTCCGCGTCGAAGAGTTCGCGGAAGTCGGGGGAAAGAGCCCCTGCAGTTCGTTCGCTCGTCTGCACCTGATCTGGACTTGTTTCCATCCACGGCAAACCGTCACGGCACCGTGACGACGACACCGAGTTCGAACGCTGCCGCGAAAGGAGGAGCTGTCCACACCGACGCCCCATCGATGGTGAGCGAGGTCCGCACGAGCGGGAACTCCGCGGACACGAGACCACGAAGAGCAAGAGCCGAAGAGAGCGGCAAGATGTAGCCGCCACGAGCACCAAGCGCGGCGATGAGCGACGTTCCGAGGCTCGGATGAACGACGTCCGGTGCACGTCCTTGAAGAACACCCAGTCTGCCGGTGCCGCACGCGAGCCAGCGACCCAAATGTCCACATGGAGAAAGTACGGCCGAAAACACCGTTGCCTGGACTCGATCGCCGGAGTCCGCTCGCGTCGTTCCTGGAGTCGTTTCGACTTGGCCAGACACCTCAAGGGAGAGCACGTCGCGCCGAAGTCCAACACCAACCCCGCCTCCGACCGCCGGTCCCGGCGCGAGCCCCACGGCCGCCAGCGCGCCTGCGGTCCCGAAGATCGTGATACGCGGCGAGTGACTCGATGGGGGCGCTTGCGGCGGAGCGCGTTGTTCCGGTGGCGGTGGTGGTGGTTCTGGCGGCGGCCGATCGTTGGTTGCTGGAGGAGGCGCGACGATCGCCGGCTGCACACTCCTCACGGGATCGATGGCGATCGCCACGGTGGTTGCGAGCGCCGACACGAGAGCCTCACACTTCGTGATTTCCCCATCGAGCTCCCGAACACCCGGGTTGGCTTGACCCGATCTCAGAACCTCCGCGCGTCCGTGCACGCGATCGCGAACAGCGCGCAGAGTCACAGAAACATGGTGTTCGCCATCTTGCTCGAACGGCTGGTATCCGAGACGCGCCGCTACTTGGTTTCGAAACGATTCCTCGTCAGGGCAAGGGCCCGTCGCACCAGACGCCGCGAAGGTGAGGGTGGCGGTCTGCAGGTTGTCGGCGGAGACTGGCTCGCAAAGAAGCAGGAACCCAAGTCCCGCGGCAAGGCTGAAAATCGTGCGACGGGTCGGAGGCGTCGTCATGAAGGGTCCGGCGCGCACCAGAATATAAGTAACAGCCGAGCGTCGCAATGGCCGCGGCGGCAACCTTCTGGTTGCTCTCGCCGCGGCCTCGTAGAAATGATTCGATTACGGCGGGTTCATCACTGGAAGTCTTGCGTGGCCCAATATGTTTTTTCGTCCGCGCTGGCCGCATATCCACAAGCAACTTTCGTGTATTTCGAACTGGTCATCGCGGCGGAACCTCCGGCCCACATCTGAGCAAGGCATTTCGTGATGCTTTGATCGATAGGCATCGGCCAGCCGGTACACTCGCTTTGCGTTCCCCCGCCCCCACCAAGACACTCCGGGAACGTGCTGTGAGGGATGTTCTTGGCTATGTCGGTTGAAGCTGCCTTGGTGACGCACGATTCGGCACTCGTCCAGCGCGCGAGCGCCGGCAGACCACGCGTCGCGCGGTATCCGTTGATGGTATCCACACAGAGCTGCTGAAGGTCGACCGCCGGAGTCCCAGAGCTCGCTGGTGGGGTGCTTGGAGTCCCCGCATCCGGGGACGACAGGTTCGGATTGGAGTTATTTTCATACCATGGCTGGGCACCGGCGAGCTGGTAACCCGAGAGAATGAGACTCTTGAACGGCGAAAGCTTGGTGTAGATTTGCCTCGCGCTGGAACCCTGGCACGCTCCACCACGTGAGACGACACCGAGGACTGCATTTGCGGCCGAGAATGCAGGGCCACCGCTGTCGCCCGAACAAACCGACTCGCCGAGCTCGAATTCGTTCGGTGGCATGGATCCAGGTCCAACGGCGAGAACAGTTAGGCCGGTGCGTTCCTGGCGGACACTGGGGAGGGAGGAGGCCCCCTGACTTGTCAGGCCCCACCCAACCGCGGTGACGCTCTCACCAACTTTCACGTCCGAGTCGAGCCGCACTGGGGAAATCGGCATGTTGGTAATGGCGGTGTCGAGAACGATGAGCGCAATGTCGTGGTTGCAGAGGTTCGTCGAACCATCGGTGAGAACCTGCGCACCTCGCGCGTTGTACGACGTTGTTGGGTTGGCAGGCATCGTCTGGCCGGTGTGCACGTAAAGCGTGCTCGGACTGTAGCTCGCTCCGACGTTGCCGCCGCCAGCCGGCGTACCATCGGAATAACATGAGACGGAGCTATCCGCCGGCGCGACGCAGTGGTGAGCCGTGAGCACCAGCTTCGGCGCGAGAAGGATTCCCGTGCATGAATCATAGCTGTAGGAGGTTGAGGTCTGGGATGTCGTGTGGGTGAGAAGAACAACCGAATTCTGGGATGCATCTGACGCCGTACCACCGATGATGGGCGAGATTGCCTCACCGGGATTCTCACTCGGCTCGTCAGACTCCGTCGCGGAAGAGCACGCGACAAACGCCAAAGATGAAAGAACGAGGGGGAGGAAGAAGCGTGTGTGCGTTTTCATGTGTATACACTTGATGCGGCTGCGCCGTAGCATCAAGTGCAATCAAACACGCAATCCCCATTTTCCCCATTTCAATTGTAATCCTTGAGGCAGATTGGAAATTTTGACTGTAAATATTTAGTAAAGAAAGAAACCCGTGCCAAACACGCCTGCCATCTGTCACTGCCCGACGCCAAGCGTGCGTCCGTTCGCTGCCACGTCGTCGGTGGGATGACCCTGCGAGAGGAGGCCGGCAACCCCTCGCAGGAGAGCCGCGAGTGTCTCGCGCGGCGGGACGGCGAACGACACGCGGCGCTCCCCGCGCTCGCCCGCGACCACCTGGACGTCGAGCCCGTTACGGAGTGGACCGAGCAGCGATTCGGAGGCCCCATGATGCTCACCGGCGACCGCGCCGAGGAGTTCCAGCGCCGCCTCGAGGAATCGGCTCCCCGTTGCCGCGAGGCGGTCTTCGTTCGCGGCGCGCGCCGCGGCCTCCTTCACGGTCTCGTCGACAGGCGCCTCCGGCTTCGCACCAAGAAGCACCTCGAGCTTGGCCTTGATGTCGTCGGCCTGCGAGCGCACGTCGACATCCGCGATCTGTGAGTCCGGATCCAACGCGGCCATCGCGAGATCGCGCTTCGACGAGAGCGTGCTGAGGAGGTTCTCCTCGATCGTCGCCTCCGTCACGAGGACGACGACGCTCACGGGGCGCGTCTGTCCCATGCGGTGTGCGCGCGCGATCCGCTGCTCGAGCACCGCCGGGTTCCACGGCAGATCCACGCTGACGATCGTATTGGCGGCCTGGAGGTTCAAGCCGGTCGAGCCCGCGTTGGTCGTGATGAACAAGCGCACCTTCGGGTTCGACTGGAACTCCGTGATGAGCGTCTGCCGTTTTTTCTGCGGGACCGACCCGTCGAGACGCACGTACGCGAGCTTCTTCTTTTTCAGCATCGGCTCGATGACATCGAGCATCTTCGTCCACTCCGAGAAGAGGACGACCTTCCGATCCGGCTCAGCGGCGATCTCGTCGAAGATCGCGTCGAGCCGCTCAAGCTTCGTCGAGTACCCGGGTGGCTGTTTGTCGACGAGGAACGTGCTGTCCGCAGACATACGGCACATGAGCAGGGCCATCCGAAGACGGAGCAGATCCATTTCCGTCAGGAAGGATTTGCGCACGATCGCTGCGACCTGACGCATGTACTCGTCGTGGAGGGATTTCTGCTCGTCCGTCGGCGGGACGCGGACGATCTCCACGGTGCGCGCAGGGAGCTCGAGGCGAACGGACTCACGCGTGCGCCGGAGGAGGATCGGCCGGAGGCGCGCGCGCAGATCGTCGAGGTGCTTGAAGCCAACGAGCTTGCCATCGTCGTTGCGCCGCTGATGGCGATGGAGGAAACGGAACGCAGGCCCGAGTCGATGAGGATCGACGAATGCGACGACAGAGTGCAGATCGTCGAGGCGATTTTCGAGAGGCGTACCGGACAGCACGAGCGCGAACCGTGACGACAGGCCCTTGATGACGCGGCTCGTCTTCGCCTCCCAGTTCTTGATGCGCTGCCCCTCGTCGAGGACGATGAGGTCCCAGCGCGTCTTCTCGACGTGCAGGATGTCCTTGAGGACCTGCTCGTAGTTGCAGATCGTGAAGAACGCGTCCCCGGCGTACGCGCGGGCGCGATCGCTCGCGGAGCCGGCAACGATCTCGACGCTGCGCCCGGAGAAGCGCTGGATCTCGCTGCGCCATTGGGACTTGAGTGACGCCGGGCAGACGATGAGCACCTTCTTGATGCCGACTTCGCGCGCGAGGAGCTCGGCGACGCCGACGCCCTGGATGGTTTTTCCAAGCCCCATCTCGTCGGCGAGGATGGCCCGACCCGCGCCAACAGCGAACGCGATCCCGTCGAGCTGATACGGCAAGAGTTCCTGCTTGAGCAGCGTCTTCCTGAGTGGGTGATTGGCAGGCACGCTTCGGATCTCGGCGACGAGCCGCGAGAGGCGCGCCGCGAGGAGCCGGCGCTCGATGAACTCTTCGGCATCCGGCGTGACGAAGAAGGCGTGACCGCCGGCTTCGAGCTCGCGGAGCCGGCGCACGAGATCGGAGGCTTCGATGCGCGGATCTGCCGAAGGCGGGACGCGCTTACCGTCGATCGGATCCTTCGTGATGAGTGGCGAAACGATCGCCTTCGCATCATCGGGCAGGCGCGCAGGCAGCGCCACGGCGAGCGAGACGCCGTCCGTGTAGCGGAGGTGAACCGTGACGCGCTTCCGAACGTAGGGTTCGTTTCGAACCGCACGAGGGAAAGAGGTCTGGGCTTTGCTCAGCACCTTCATGATGTGCTTGCACGTCCCGAGCGTGTTCGTTTTGAAGTCCGGGCACGAGCAGTACGACTCTCCGCGCACCTCGCTGCGCAAGGCGACGCGATAGGTCTTGCCGCTGATCGCGCTCGTGACCTCGTAGTCCGTCCACGGAGCGTTCGAGTCCGACGCGCGGATCTTCATCCGTTCCTTTTTCGCGCGCTCGGCGCGCTCGGCGAGCGCCTGGTTCAGGAGCTGCTCCTCGCCCGCGTCGCGCAAGATCTCCGGCGGCGGCGCGGCGAGGCCCAGGTCCGTCTTCAGCTCGAGGACGATCGAGAGAAGGCCGCCGACGTGCTCGCAAACCGTCGTGCACGCGCTGCACTCGACGCGCAAGCGCCCCCTCCTCGCGGGATCGAAGGTGATTCGCGACACGAGGCCGCCGGGGCCAGGCTCCCACTCGAGACGCGCCTCCTCATCGTCGATATGAAGCTGGTCGAGCGACTCGAGCTCAAAGCCGCCACCCCGAATGAGAAGGCGCTTGCCCTCGGGTCCGAGAAGCTTACAGGCCTCTTCGAACGACAGGTGGGAGAGGCGGTCGCGCATCGAAAGCGCATGGGATGGCTTGGTGGACACGGCCCGCTCGGTACCCGACCCGTGACCCATCGACAAGACGCATCGTCACGGTCGTGCAGCCTGTGGTTCGTGTTGCCGATCCGCCGATCCTTCCGCTAAAAAAAACCATGGCCCAAAAGCGAATTCAGCTCGTCGTGCGTGGGCGCGTGCAGGGCGTGTACTTTCGTGCCGCGACTCAGAGAGAAGCACGCCGTCTTGGGATCACGGGTTGGGTGCGAAACCGCCCTGACGGAAGCATCGAGCTCGTTGCCGAAGGTGACGAGGACGCCGTAAAGGAGCTCGCAAGCTGGGCGAATCACGGTCCCTCGGCCGCCCGCGTCGACGCTGTCGACGTTCGCTGGCGCGGCTACACGGGCGAGTTCCCCGAGTTCCAAATCGTCGAATAGCAGGCGGCGCGCGCGGCGTTCTCACGCAATGAAGCGGACCCCCAGAACGCATTTCAAAACCGTTGCGAGCGCCGTCTTGGCTGCTCTCCTCGGAGCGTCGGTCGCGGCACCTTGCAGCGCCGCCGAACCCAACGCAACCGAAGCGCCGCACGCGCAGAACGAACCATCGCTTTCAATCGGGGATCTCCAGAAGTTGCTCGATCCTCTCGGATCGAACGACGTCAACGAGAGACGCGCCGCGCTCAAGTCCGTACGCGAGCTCGTGAAGACCGGCGGTCCGCGCCGCCTCGAGATTTCGCGCCGCGTTCAATCTCTTGGCGACAAGGCCGTGCCCGCGTTGATCGAAGCGCGCGGCTCGGCGGATCTGCGAAGTTGGGCAAATGGCCAGCTCGAGGCCATGGGCAAGCGCATACCCGCCGATGCCGTGCAGACGAATGACAGCCGCGTGCTCGCCGACGTCCTCCGCGCCTACGGCACCATCCACGATCTCGACAGCATGCCCGTCGTGCTCTCCTTCGTGAACGCCGATCGTCCCGTCGTGCGCACCGCAGCACGTGAGGCCATGATCACGTTCGGCGATGATGCAACCTGGAAGTTGCGCGAAGCGTACGCCAATCTCGCGGGCGCACCTGCCCCTGACGGCTGGCGCGCGGCCGACGTCGCGAAGGGGCTCTTTGCCACTTATGATCGCCTGCGCCTCGCCGAAGTCTACGGCCTCTTGGACGATGGCTTGAAGAAGCAGAAAGACGGCAAGACGGAGGAAGCGGCAGCCGCCTTCGATCGAGTTCTTGCGCGTCAACCGCTCATCGATCGGCGTGCCGAGATGATCCCCACTTACGTTGCCCTTGCTGAAAGCCAGGAACCACGTGACACGATCTCGGCGCTTGCGACACTGCGAAAGGCCCTGCGACTTGCGCCCGAGGGTCCTCACGCAGCACAGATCAACGCCGAGATCGCCTACCTCGAAGGAGAAGGTCTCGCCGCACGCGGCATCGTGGATCGCGAGCCTTTCGAGCGCGCGCTCACGCTGAACCCCGCGCACGAAAGAGCGCGCGCCGAGCTCTCGCGCATCGATCGAGTCAACGCGGATCGGACCGAGCGTACGCGTTACCTCGCCATTGCTGCAGTCTTCGGCCTCGCGACGCTCGCCGGCGTGATCCTCTTCGCGTTCGGTCCGCGCCGCGCGTGACACCATCGGCTCATTGCTCTGGGACAGCAGCAAAATCGTTATTGCATCTCAGTTGCAATTCGTTATTTTCCGCGCTTCCCCTTCTTCGTGTCGGGCGTCGCTGCTTCGGGTGGCGTTAGTGGATGCGCGGAGGCTGACACCGACGCGGAGGTCGCCGCGTCGCGAGCACGTCCAACGCGCGCGCGATTCGCGAAGAAGACGGCGCCGATCACGATTGGGATCAGCAAGAGGAAGATCCATTTTGGAAAGCCGCCGCTCGACGCGATCACCGGTGCAGCCGCCGGCTGAAGCGGCATGCCGAAAGGCGCGCTGAAGGCCGGTGATGCAGCGCTGGCGCCCGAGCTCCAGTCTTCGTTCTGGTACGACGTCATGGTCTCGACGAGGCTCTGATAGTCGTTGATCTTCGAGCGCAAGAACACGCGCTCGGGGACCGCCTTGTGCTGGATCGGAGCGAACGCGGCCTCAAGGGTAGCGAGCTTTTCGCGGGCTCGGTTCAGGCAGCGGCCGACCGCGCCGCTGAAATCATCGCTTCGGTTGCCGAGATCCCAGAGCCAGCGTGCGGCGTCTTCGGCGTCGGACGTCGTCTCGTCGTCGTGCAGCTCGATGATGTCGAGGAGCAGCGGCGTGACGATCGCGATCGCCTCGGCCTTGTTGGGAACGTTGCCCAGATCGGCCATGTGGGCGTAGCGCCGCGCGTAACGCCATCGCTCGTTACGGCTCTTCGAGGCCATTTTCTGCCGGCACAACTCCGGCGTGAGCTCCTCTTCCGGCTCATCGATGACGTCTTTTGGCGCGTTCGCTTCGGCGAGGATCGCGGCCGTTTGATTCACCATCTCCTGCTGGAACGAAGGGCCGGCGTACTTCTGATAGAGCTGGCCGTACTGCATCGACAGCGCGTACGTGGTGTCGGCGCCCATCTTTGCTGTCCAAGCAGCGTTTGCGCGTTGCCAGTGCGCCATATCCCGAAGCCCGAATTTGCGGACGATCTCGTTGGCATTTGCGCCAGCGCGGCTGATCGCGACGGTGAGCTGTGCGTACGTGTCGAGCGTGATCCCTTCAGCGACATCGGCGCTCATATCGCGCACGTCGCCGAAGTGCGTACGCGCCGAGAGCTGCGCCATCCGCATGTGGAACCCAGCTTCCAACTGACCGGTGGGATCTGCGCGGAATCGCTCTTGCCACGCGTTGTGCGCGTGGGCGTATTGGTCCCAGGTGAGCCCCTTGCTCGCGAGCCAGCGCTCGAACTCGACGCGGCCTTGCTGCTCTCCGTATTGCGCGCGCAGATCTCCGTCCTTGCTCAGCGTCTCGGCAAGCAAGTCCAGCGTCACACCATAAATGGCTTCCATTCGCTCTTCCCTCGTTCGATGTGTCTCGCGGAGAAGACACACGTCGTCCTTCGGGAGTAGCGGGCAGGAAAAAGTTTTCTATCCGACCGCTTTCAAGTTGCCGATGAGATCACGGCAAATCGAAAGCGGTCAGCTAGCCCGGATAATTCACGACGACTCCACTCAGACGAGCCGATCCCTTTGCTGCAAAGGGCGTACGGCGTTTCTCGGACCTGCGGCGTACGTACAGTACGCCTCGGTCCTGCGGTGCGGCGTGCGCCCTTTTCGCTGCGGTCTCGGCCGTCTGCAGAAATCGCGTCATGAATTATCCGGGCTAGTGCCGCCGGGCAGAAGTTTTGTTGGACTTGCCAGGAAAGGGCGGCACGAGGAGAAGCCGCGGGAGCGGCTTCGGGGGACGGGGGGCGGAGCCCCCAAGAAAGGGAGAGTGCCGTTCGGGCGCTGCGAAGCAGCGCATCGCGCAGAAGTTCGGCGAA
>Ga0123357_10000377_pt1 | contig 42137 bp, 33 predicted proteins | sample TergutEmb28metaG_FD_89873 | JGI IMG/M metagenome (GOLD analysis project Ga0123357, IMG submission 89873) | Embiratermes neotenicus P4 segment gut microbial communities from Petit-Saut dam, French Guiana - Emb289 P4 | ecosystem: Host-associated > Arthropoda: Insects > Digestive system > Gut ...
ACGAGCCAAACCTGTCCGGAGTGCGGCACGATCGAACCGAAGACGCTCGCTGTCAGGATGCACCGATGCGAATGCGGCTGTGTCATTGATCGCGATGTTGCTGCAGCTCGGCACACGTCCTCTCCAGAGCAGAATTCCAGCCGGGGCACGGCTGTCAGACGCCAAGCCAGCGGATTGCCGCAGAGCTTGTCTGAGAAGCCGTCGTGTTTACGCGACGGAGTTGTCACCTATCCCTGTTTCCGTTCCCGCATCAAAGCGGCAAAGCGCTCGAAAAGGTAATGCGAGTCCTGCGGTCCCGGTGAGGCCTCGGGGTGGTATTGCACCGAGAACACGGGCTTGCCGTCGAGCTTGATGCCGCAATTGGAGCCGTCGAACAGCGACACATGGGTCTCGGTGGTGCCTTTCGGGAGCGTGGTGGTGTCGACCGCGAAGCCGTGATTCATCGAGGTGATCTCGACCTTGCCGGTGGTCTGGTCGCGGACCGGATGATTGGCGCCATGATGGCCCTGGTGCATTTTCACGGTTCTGGCGCCGAGCGCCAGCGCCAGGATCTGGTGACCGAGGCAGATCCCGAAAATCGGGGTGCCGGATTGGATCAGCTTCTGGATCACCGGCACGGCATATTCACCGGTTGCGGCGGGGTCGCCCGGGCCGTTGGAGAGGAAGATGCCGTCCGGCTTCATCGCCAGGATATCCTCGGCCGACGTCGTCGCCGGCACCACGGTCACCGCGCTGCCGGTTTTGGCGAGCAGACGCAGGATGTTGCGTTTGACGCCGAAATCCATCGCGACAACCCTGAATTCGGCGTTGTCCTGACGGCCGAAACCTTCGTTCCACCGCCACGGGGTTGCATCCCATTCATAGCGCTCTCGCGACGATACCATCGGCACCAGGTCCATGCCTTCCAGTCCGGGAAAGGCACGGGCTTTTGCTTTCAGATCGGCGATGTCGAAAACGCCGTCTGCGGCGTGGGCGATCACCGCGTTGGGCATGCCCCGGGCCCGGATCAGGGCGGTCAACGCCCGGGTGTCGATGCCCGACAGGCCGATGATGCCGCGCGCCTTCAGCCAGGCGTCGAGATGGCTGGAAGCGCGGTAATTCGAGGGATCGGAGATGGGGCTGCGCAGAATCACCCCCCGTGCCCCCGGCGTTCCCGCCATGTTCACGGTTTCGATGTCTTCGTCGTTGGTGCCGACATTGCCGATATGGGGAAAGGTGAAGGTGATGATCTGTCCGGCATAGGAGGGGTCGGTGAGGATCTCCTGATAGCCGGTCATGGCGGTGTTGAAGCAGACTTCGCCGGCAGCCTGTCCTTCGGCACCGAGACCGAAGCCTTCGAGCACGGTTCCGTCGGCGAGCACCAGAAGCGCGGTCGGGGTATGGTCCGGCCAGGCGGGGTCATTGGCAATGTGTGTCATGGGCCGGTTAGATAATATGGGCGGGCACCAAGGTCAAAGTCGAAGGTGACTGGAGCCTGCCAAACCCCGGGATTAGCGTGAAAAGCCCCGGAAATAGGCGGGGCCTGCGGACAGGCCGGTGGCCACATCATGCTTAATGGGACCTTGGTGGAACCGGACGCCGTGAATTCGAGGTGATCGCGAAAGGCTGTGCGGAGGGGAGCGCGCTGGAGCGCCGGTTGTGTCCCGGGTTTCAGGCGCCTAGTGTTCGCGGCGCGCGCCGATCTGTCCCGTTCGGGGGTGGACGCGAATCGTGAAACAGGGCGGCACCCGCGTGCGGGCGCGCGCCCCGTGAGTTTGAGGAACCGGAACAATGCTGCGCGACGACATCAACAATGCGGTCAAGGAGGCGATGAAGGCCAGGGACGAGCACAGACTGTCAACGCTGCGCATGATCAATTCGACATTCAAGAACGCCGACATCGAGGCACGGGGCGCGGGGAAGCCGGCGCTCGGCGACACCGACCTGCACGCGGTGCTGCAGAAGATGATCAAGCAGCGCCAGGAGGCGGCCGAACTCTATGACAAGGGCGGGCGCGCCGATCTTTCGACCCGGGAGCGTGCCGAGATCGCGGTGATCTCGGCCTATCTGCCGCGCCAGATGTCGGAAGACGATGTCAAGGGCGCAATTGCCGAGACCATTGCCGCCCTCGGGGCCTCGAGCATGAAGGACATGGGCAAGGTGATCGGGGCGCTGAAGGCGAAATATGTCGGCCAGATGGATTTTGCCCTCGCCAGTGCCCTGGTCAAGGCGGCGTTGATGAAGTGAGGGAAGGGGGCGCGGCAAAGCCGCGTGCCCCTCAAGCCTTCTCCCGGCTCCGGGCCGCTCCGGGCCCCATTGGCCCCCTTGGGGGGCAACCACGGTTCCGCCCGGTGGCGCCGCTGCCTTCTGAAGAGACGTTCGCCGGAAAGATCCATTCCCTCACCTTTTGGCCCTCTGGCACGGCGGAGGTCGGTGCGATCTGCATTGCCACCAGGACAGCAGACGTCCTGTATGGCGGGGGCTGGAATTTCGGTCACATCGTGGATGGCAGGGGCTCCCGGCCGGCGGGTTTTACGCGGTGTCGCTTTTCAACGTGTCGGTTATGTCGCTCCACACCTATCTCGCCTTTGTTGGCGCCTGTCTTGCCCTCGCCCTCTTGCCGGGGCCGGTTGTCACACTGGTGATTGCCAACGGCCTGCGTCACGGCACCAAAGCGGCGCTGACCAATATTGCCGGGGCGCAGCTCGGCCTGACGATTGTGATCTTCATTGTCGCGCTTGGTCTGACCTCCCTGATGGCGACGATGGGCTACTGGTTCGACCTCGTGCGTTTTCTTGGTGCGGCCTATCTGATCTGGCTCGGGATTGCACTGATCCTTTCCCCGGTCGAGGGCGTCGCCCTTGAGCCGCTGGCACCGCCGCGCGGCGGCTTCTTCCTGCAGGGGCTCGTGGTGCTGTTGTCCAATCCCAAGGTGATGGTGTTTTTCGGGGCCTTCATCCCGCAGTTTGTCGATCTGGGCCGCGATCATTTTCCCCAGGTGGCGGCCCTCGGGGTGACCTTCATGGTGATCGCGGCGATGACGGACGCCGTCTATGCTGTGCTTGCCGGCCGGGCCGGCTGTTCTTCTCGGTGCGCCGCACCAGGACATTGTCACGGATCGCCAGCGCCCTGATGATCGGTGGCGGCATCTGGCTGGCGCTGTCGCGGGTGCGCTGAGAAGATATTCCCGATGGCGCGGTTTGGCGGGCTGGCGCTCCCAAAGCAGCTCACCGGACTCGATCCTGGCGCCACAATGGCCGAAATCGTTGCATTATATTTCAGGAGCCGAAGATTCCCGGATTTCGGCCTTGCGTGGCTGACGGGCTGGGACACTGGCTCAATGCGGCGCAACAGATCCTGTGTTGCGCCGTTTGAGGTTTGAGGGGCAGGGGACCCGGATGCCGGCCCGGGCACCCGCAATGGTCCGGTGGTCCGGCGCCGCTTCATTCCATCAAGCGGCGATGCTGACCCCAAAGCCGGGTTTCCGTTCCCTGAAGCGATCCGGAACCCGCAGAGCAATCGGGTTGTGCTGTGTCGTCAGCGGGTTTCCTGCCCGCTCTGTCTGTCCCGCCTTGCGGGTCAGGTCGCGGGATCGTCGATGAGCTGTCGCGGTCGCGCAAAAGCCTCCAGCAGATCGGGCCGGTCGATCACAATCTCCCGGCCCCGGATCCGCACCCCGTGTTCGGTCAGCTGTGCCAGGTTGCGGGACAGGTTTTCCCGCGTGGTGCCGATATGCGAGGCCAGCGTGCCGCGATCGAAGGGGAGAACAATATATGCGGGCGAGGGGTCCTTGCGGGCCTGGGCCAGGATCCAGTTGGCGAGACGCTCCACACTTGAGCGGCCGAGATAGCCCTTGAGCTTTTTTATTGCGCCGCGATAGGCGAGCGCGAGTTCCTTTGCCACGATTCGCGCCATCGCCAGGTCCTGGTCGAACACGCTGCGCAGCCGTTGGGCCGGGATCAGCAGGATGCGGGACTGGCGGATGGTGCGCGCCGAATTGAGATAGAGCTGATCGCCGACCACGGCGGCCAGAATAAAGGTTGAGACCGGCTCGACCAGCGATATTCCCCATTCGGTTCCGTCGTGTTCGGTAAAGATCTCCACCAGACCGTCGACCAGAACATGGAGAAAATCGGCCCCCTGGCCCTGGTGAATCAGGTCGACATGGGGGGGAAACTGCTGGAGCAGGGCGGCGTCGAGCAAATGGTCGAAAAACTGTGGTCCCATTTCTGCAAACAGGGGAAGTGCTTTGACTTGAACGAGTTCATGGGGGCGCAATTTATTGCCTTCCCGGATATCCTGGCTTCAATTGTGACATTTATCAAATCGCAATTTAATCAAAGACAATTGTCCGTGCGACGTCAAGCAATTTGCGCGGGGGCGAAACGCAAAATTGCGTCGTCCGGTTTAACACGTTGATCCAGCGCAAACTTGGTTGCTTCGGAGTCGGCGATCAAGCGTGCTGCCTAACCCTGAATTAATGTGTGAAGTCGAGGGACGTGATGGACGTGGTCGATCTTGATGGTGCCAGTAAGGGTCGAGCGCTATGGCTTTCGACCATCTCGTTCACGGTTTGCTTTGCGGTCTGGATGATCTTCGCGATCATCGGCGTCAAAATTAAGCAGCAATACGGGCTTTCCAACTTCCAGTTCGGCTTCCTTGCCGGCCTGCCAGTGCTCAGCGGATCGCTGGTGCGTCTGGCCCTGGGGGTGTGGACCGACCAGTATGGCGGCCGCCTGATGTTCACGATTGTGATGATTTCGGGTGCGGTGGCGACCCTGTTTCTGACGCTGGCCGACTCCTATCCCATGTTCCTTCTGGCGGCCCTGTTCATGGGCGTATCCGGCGGTTCTTTTGCGGTCGGCACCGCCTATGTCACCCGCTTTTATCTGAACGAACCCAAGAAGCAGGGGCTGGCGCTCGGCATTTTCGGCGCCGGCAATGTCGGTGCTGCGGTCACCAAGCTGACGGCACCGGGGCTGATCATCTATTTCGGTATGAGCTGGCAGCACGTGGCCTATATCTGGGCAGCAGCAATCGGCATCATGGGGATCATCTTCTGGATCCTGTCGGAAGATGACCCGGTGATCCGGGAGCGGCGCCTCAAGGGGATCAAACCGAAGAGCGCCTGGCTTGAACTTGAACCCTTAAAGAACATCCAGGTCTGGCGTTTTTCGCTTTATTACTTCTATGCCTTCGGGGCTTTCGTCGCATTGTCGCTGTGGCTGCCCAACTACCTCAAGGATGTCTACTGGGGCGGCGACATCAACCATCTGCCATTTGCCGGCGTCGTCGCAGCCATTTTCTCGATTTTCGCCAGTATTTTCCGTGCCTATGGCGGCCATCTGTCGGACCGCTTCGGTGCCCGCACCATCATGTACTGGTGCCTCGGCGTCGGCATGGTGGCCACCTTCATTCTCTCCTATCCCCCTACCGACTATATTGTCACCACGGCCAATGGGCCGGTGAGTTTCCATTTCGGCATCAGTATCTTCTTCTTCGCGATCCTGATCGGTGTCCTCGGTTTCTTCATGGCGCTGGGCAAGGCCGCGGTCTACAAGCACATCCCGGTCTATTATCCGGGCAGCATGGGATCGGTCGGCGGCCTCGTCGGCATGATCGGCGGCCTCGGTGGCGCACTCCTGCCGTGGTTCTTCGGCTGGCTGCTTGATGTCACCGGTGTCTACCAGACCTGCTTCATGGTGATGTTCCTCATCGCCGCCACCTCGCTGGTGTGGATGCATGCCTCAATCCGTGAGATGGAGCGCAGCACCATCGGCGACGTGTTGCGCAGCCTGCCCGAGCTTCCGGAAATGCAGGAAATCCACACGCCGGAGCACAACCAGGCGCTGTCGGCCAAGGTGCTGACCGACTGGCGTCCGGAGAACTGGCAGTTCTGGGAGCATGGCGGTCGCGCCGTGGCCCAGCGCAATCTGTGGATCTCGATTCCGGCTCTGCTGCTCGCCTTCGTGGTGTGGCAGGTGTGGTCGGTGGTGGTGAACTGGCTGCCCCAGGTCGGCTTCAAATATACCGACTCGCAGCTGTTCTGGCTCGCCGGTATGGCTGGTCTGTCGGGCGGCACACTGCGTATCTTCTACTCCTTCATGGTGCCGATCTTCGGCGGGCGTCTGTGGACCACACTGACGACCTGGTCGCTGATCATCCCGCTGATCGGTATCGGCTATGCCGTGCAGAATCCCAACACGCCCTATCCGGTGATGCTGGGTCTGGCGCTGCTCTGCGGTTTCGGCGGCGGCAATTTCTCCTCCTCAATGGCCAATATCTCCTTCTTCTTCCCGCGGGCGGAAAAGGGTAACGCGCTGGCCTTCAACGCCGGCTTCGGCAATCTCGGCGTCAGCGTGGTGCAGTTCGTCGTTCCCTGGGTGATTTTCTCCGGGATCATGGGCGCGATGGGCGGCGATCCGCTGACGGCGATCTCCGGGGCGGCCAAGGGCAAGGAATTGTGGCTGCAGAACGCGGCCTTTGTCTGGGTGCCGGTGATCGCGATTGCCGCCTTCGGTGCCTGGTTCGGCATGAACGACATTGCCTCCGCGCGGGCCTCCTTCACCGAGCAGTCGGTGATCTTCCAGCGCAAGCATAACTGGCTGATGTGCTGGCTCTATCTTGGAACCTTCGGCTCCTTCATCGGCTTTGCCGCGGGCTTCCCCAAGCTGACCGCAAGCCTGTTCCCGGCGAACAACGCGACCTATATCGTCTTCCTGGGTCCCGCGATCGGTGCCCTGTCGCGTTCGGGCACAGGCTGGATGTCGGACAAGATCGGTGGAGCGCGGGTCACGTTCTGGGTCTTTGTGGTCATGGCTCTGGCCGTGCTGGCCGTGATCTACTTCATCAGCGTCAAGGAATTCTGGGGCTTCTTCATCGCCTTCATGGTCCTGTTCTTTGCTACCGGTGTCGGCAATGCCTCGACCTTCCAGATGATCCCAAACATCATGCGCCAGGAGATGATCCGGCTGATGCCCTATGCCAATGGCGAGACGCGGCTGCGCCAGGCCGAGAAGGAATCCGCTGCGATCACCGGCTTTACGGCCGCCATCGCTGCCTACGGCTTCTTCCTCATCCCGGCACTCTATGCCTCGATCGGACCGGCCAAGGCGCTGTGGGTGTTCCTGGTGTTCTATATCAGCTGCGTGCTGATCACCTTCGCCTTCTACACCCGTCGCGGTGGACTGCTTCATGACGTTGAGCGCTACGGCAGGTTCCTTCAGGTTGCGCATCCTGCCGGAAGATAAAGACAACAAGGAGACTCGAACGGATGAGCCATTTTCTGGACCGGCTTTCGTTCTTCACGCGGACCAGGGCGGAATTCGCTGGTGGTCACGGCATCACCACAACCGAGGATCGTTCCTGGGAGGATGGCTATCGAAAGAGGTGGCAGCACGACAAGGTCGTGCGCTCCACCCATGGCGTGAACTGCACCGGGTCCTGTTCGTGGAAGGTCTATGTCAAGGGCGGGATCGTCACCTGGGAAACCCAGCAGACGGATTATCCCCGGACCCGTCCGGATCTTCCCAATCACGAGCCGCGCGGCTGCCAGAGGGGGGCCAGCTTCAGCTGGTACCTCTATTCCGGCAACCGGGTGAAATATCCCCTGGTGCGGTCGCGTCTCCTGAAATTGTGGCGCCAGGCGCGCGCCGTGATGACGCCGGTGGCGGCCTGGAAGTCGATCGTCGAGGACCCGGCCAAACGCGCCTCTTATGTTTCGAAACGCGGTCTCGGCGGTTTCGTGCGCGGCGAGTGGGCGGAGGTCAACGAGATCATCGGCGCGGCCAATGCCTATACCGCCAAGACCTATGGGCCGGACCGCGTCTTTGGTTTTTCGCCGATTCCGGCGATGTCGATGGTGAGCTATGCGGCGGGAGCGCGCTATCTGTCGCTGCTCGGCGGCGTCTGCATGTCTTTCTATGACTGGTATTGCGACCTGCCGCCGGCCTCACCCCAGACCTGGGGGGAGCAGACCGACGTGCCGGAGAGCGCGGACTGGTACAATGCCGGCTTCCTGATCCTGTGGGGTTCCAACGTGCCGCAGACGCGCACGCCGGACGCCCATTTCTATACCGAGGTGCGCTACAAGGGCACCAAGAGCGTCGTCGTCAGCCCCGACTATGCCGAGGCCACCAAGTTCGCAGACCTGTGGATGTCGCCCAAACAGGGCACCGACGCCGCCTTGGCAATGGCCATGGGCCACGTCATCCTCAAGGAGTTCCACGTCGATCGCCAGGCGGCCTATTTCAACGACTATGTGCGGCGCTATACCGACATGCCGATGCTGGTGCGGCTGGTCAAACAGGGCGCCACGCTGGTGCCGGAGCGTTTCCTGCGCGCCTCCGATTTCATCCGCGATCTCGGTGAGGCCAACAATCCCGAGTGGAAAACCGTTGCCTATGACGAGACCACAGGCGAGATCGTGGTGCCCAAGGGCTCGGTCGGCTTCCGCTGGGGCGAAAGCGGCAAATGGAGTCTTGAGGAGAAGACTTCGGCCGATCAGGATACGAAATTGCGCCTGTCGCTGGCCGACATCAAGGACCGCGTCGAGCCGGTCGGCTTCCCCTATTTCGGCAATCGGGAACACGACCATTTCCATGGTACCGACCATCCCGATGTGCTGATCCGCAATGTCCCGGTGAAGAAGCTGCAGCTTGCCGACGGCGAAGCTGTGGTGGCCTCGGTCTATGATCTGTTCCTTGCCAATTACGGCGTCGATTATGGCTTCGGCGGCAATAATCTCGGCAAGAGCTATGATGATCTCGAGCCCTATACGCCGGCCTGGGCCGAGAAGGTCTCCGGCGTGCCGCGCGACCAGATCATCACGGTGGCACGGGAATTCGCGCTCAACGCCGAAAAGACCAAGGGCCGTTCCATGGTCATCATCGGTGCCGGCATGAACCACTGGTACCATATGGACATGAACTACCGCGGCATCATCAATCTTCTGGTGATGTGCGGCTGTATCGGACAGTCCGGCGGCGGCTGGTCGCATTATGTCGGCCAGGAGAAGCTGCGTCCGCAATCGGGCTGGACGCCTTTGACCTTCGCGCTCGACTGGGGTCGTCCGCCACGGCAGATGAATTCGACCTCGGCCTTCTATGCCCATACCGACCAGTGGCGTTACGAGACCCTCGATATCAATGAGATCCTATCACCAACCGCGCCCGAAGGGCGGTGGGACGGCATCCTGATTGATTACAACGCCCGCGCCGAGCGCATGGGCTGGCTGCCGTCGGCGCCGCAACTGCAGACCAATCCGCTCCAGGTCGGCAAACTTGCCGCCGCACTGGGAGTGGAGGCCAAGGACTACGTCGCCAAGGCTCTGAAGTCGGGGGAACTGGAACTGTCGTGCCAGGATCCGGACAATCCGAAGAACTGGCCGCGCAACATGTTTATCTGGCGCTCCAATCTTCTGGGTTCGGCCGGCAAGGGCCATGAATATTTCCTCAAGCACCTGCTCGGCACCACCCATGGGGTGATGGGCAAGGATCTCGGGGAGGATGGCCGCAACAAGCCGGTCGATGTGAAATGGCATGACGCGCCGGTGGAGGGCAAACTCGACCTCCTGGTCACTCTGGATTTCCGGATGTCGACCACCTGCGTCTATTCCGACATCGTGCTGCCGACCGCGACCTGGTATGAGAAGAACGATCTCAATACCTCGGATATGCACCCCTTCATCCATCCCCTGTCGGCAGCGGTCGACCCGATCTGGGAGTCGCGCAGCGACTGGGACATCTACAAGGGGATTGCGGAGGCCTTTTCACGCGTGGCACCGGAAGTGCTGGGCGTCGAAAAGGACGTTGTGCTGACCCCGATCATGCATGACAGCCCCGGCGAAATCGCCCAGCCCTTCGATGTCAAGGACTGGAAGCGGGGCCAGATCGATCCCATTCCGGGCAAGACAATGCCGGCGGTGACCGTGGTCGAGCGCGACTATCCCAACCTCTACAAGCGCTTCACGTCGCTTGGGCCGTTGATGGACAAGCTCGGCAACGGCGGCAAGGGGCTGGCCTGGAACACCTCCCATGAGGTCGATCTGCTGAAAAAGCTCAATGGCGTGGTGCTGGAGGAAGGCACCACCAAGGGCCTGGCGCGGATCGACAGCGCTATCGATGCCTGCGAGGTAGTGCTCACGCTCGCCCCCAAAACCAATGGCGAAGTGGCCGTCAAGGCCTGGAAGTCGCTGGAGAAATTCACCGGGCGCGCTCACGCCCATCTGGCACTGCCCAAGGAGGACGAGAAGATCCGCTTCCGCGACATCGTCGCCCAGCCGCGCAAGATCATTTCGTCGCCGATCTGGTCGGGTCTGGAATCGGAGCAGGTGTGCTACAATGCCGGCTACACCAACGTCCATGAACTGATCCCGTGGCGCACCTTGACCGGGCGTCAGCAGCTCTATCAGGATCATCTGTGGATGCGGGCCTTCGGCGAGGGCTTCTGCCTCTACCGGCCGCCGATCGACACCAAGACAGTGAAACCGGTGATCGACCGCAAACCCAACGGCAACGGGCAGGTGGTGCTCAATTTCATCACCCCGCACCAGAAATGGGGCATCCATTCGACCTACACCGACAATCTTCTGATGCTGACCTTGTCGCGCGGCGGGCCGATCATCTGGATGAGCGAGGACGACGCCTCGAGCGCCGGCATCGTCGATAACGACTGGATCGAAGCCTACAACACCAACGGGGCCATCGTGGCCCGTGCGGTGGTGTCGCAGCGGGTCAAGAACGGCATGTGCCTGATGTATCATGCCCAGGAGAAGATCGTGAATACGCCGGGTTCGGAACAGACCGGGCAGCGTGGCGGCATTCACAACTCGGTCACCCGCGCCGTGGTCAAGCCGACCCATATGATCGGCGGCTATGTCCAGCAGGCCTATGGTTTCAACTATTACGGGACCGTCGGCTCCAACCGCGACGAATTCGTCATCATCCGCAAAATGTCGAAAGTCGACTGGCTCGATACACCGACTGTGGATCAGCCCGGCAACCCCAGCCTGGAGGCCGCAGAATGAAAATCCGCGCTCAGATTGCAATGGTGCTGAACCTCGACAAATGTATCGGGTGTCACACCTGCAGCGTCACCTGCAAGAATGTCTGGACCAGCCGCGAAGGCATGGAATACGCCTGGTTCAACAATGTCGAAACCAAACCCGGGATCGGCTATCCCAAGGACTGGGAAAACCAGGCGCGCTGGAACGGCGGCTGGAAACGCACCGGCACCGGGGCCATCGAGCCGCGGATCGGCGGCAAGTGGCGGGTGTTGGCGAAGATCTTCGCCAATCCCGATCTGCCGGAGATCGACGACTATTACGAGCCCTTCACCTTCGACTATGCGCATCTGCAGAACTCCCCGGAAATGCCGGCGATGCCGGTGGCGCGGCCGCGCTCCCTGATCACGGGCGAGCGCATGGAGAAGATCGAATGGGGTCCGAACTGGGAGGAGATTCTCGGCGGCGAATTCGCCAGGCGTTCGAAGGACCAGAATTTCGAAGGTGTCCAGAAGGAGATCTACGGCCAGTTCGAAAACACCTTCCTGATGTATCTGCCGCGTCTGTGCGAGCACTGCCTCAACCCGGCCTGTGTGGCATCCTGTCCGTCGGGAGCGATCTATAAGCGCGAAGAGGACGGCGTCGTCCTGATCGACCAGGACAAGTGCCGGGGCTGGCGCATGTGCGTCTCGGGCTGTCCCTACAAGAAGATCTATTACAACTGGTCGTCGGGGAAATCCGAGAAATGCATCCTGTGCTATCCGCGCCTGGAGTCGGGGATGCCGACGGTGTGCTCGGAGACCTGCGTCGGACGGATCCGCTATCTCGGCGTCGTGCTCTATGACGCCGACCGGATTGCGGACGCCGCCAACCGCCTCAATGAGCGCGATCTCTACCAGGCCCAGCTTGACATGTTCCTCAATCCCAACGATCCGGCAGTGATCGCGGAAGCTGGAAAGCAGGGGATTCCCCAGCCCTGGCTGGAGGCGGCGCGCAATTCGCCCGTCTGGAAGATGGCGATGGAATGGAAGGTGGCGTTCCCGCTGCACCCGGAATTCCGCACGCTGCCGATGGTGTGGTATATCCCGCCGCTGTCGCCGATTACGGCGGCCTCCGCTGCCGGCAAGATCGGCCTCGACGGCGACATGCCGGACGTGAAATCGCTGCGCATTCCCATGCGCTATCTCGCCAACCTGCTGACTGCGGGGGATGAGAAGCCGGTGGTGCAGGGGCTGGAACGCATGCTGGCGATGCGCACCTATATGCGTGCCAAAACGGTCGATGGTGTGGTCGATGAGGCCATTGCCCGCCGCGTCGGCCTCAAGGCGCAGCAGATCGAGGACATGTATCAGATCATGGCGATCGCCAACTATGAGGATCGCTTCGTGGTACCGACCAGCCATCGCGAGTTCGGCGGCGACGCCATGGATCTCCGTGGCTCCTGCGGCTTCAGCTTCGGCAACGGCTGCTCGGGGGGCGAAAGTGAGGTCAATCTGTTCGGGTCGCCGCGCAATGCGAAGACCCCGATGGAAGTCGTGTGATGAAGACCTTCAAGGTGCTGTCGGCACTGCTCTGCTATCCGACGCAAGATCTGGTGCGTGCCGTGCCGGAGCTTGAGGCGGTGCTCGATTCCGAGGGCATGCTGCCGGGGCCCGGGCGCGAGGCCCTGCACAGACTCTGTGCGGACATCGCCGGGAGCGATATCTATGATCTGCAGGAGCGCTATTGCCTGCTGTTCGATCGCTCCCGGACCCTGGCGCTGCATCTGTTCGAACATGTCCATGGTGAGAGCCGGGATCGTGGCCAGGCCATGGTCGATCTCAAGGCGATGTATGAACAGGCGGGTCTGACCATCGCCGCCAACGAGCTGCCGGACTATGTGCCGCTGCTCCTGGAGTATCTGTCGACGCAGACGGATCAGGCGGCGCGCGACGTCCTGGGTCAGGCCAGTCATATTTTCGCTGCTCTTGCCGCGCGGCTTTCGCAGCGGGGCTCGCTCTATGCCGGCGTCTTCGAGGTCCTGGTGACCCTGGCGCAGGAGGCCCCGCAGCGTGCCGTCGTAGAGGAACTTCTCAGGAGTTCAGACACCGATCCGATGGATCTGGCGGCACTCGATGCCGCCTGGGAGGACGAGGAAATCCGCTTTGGCCCTGCGGCGCAGGGGCAGGGTGCCTGCGGCCATGAAAGTCTCATCGCGCGACTTCGTCACGCCAGGCGCGCGGTCGACGCCGCGCCGTCATCAATTTAATCTGGAGGAGAGCCAAATGCCGACGCTCAACTCAGTCATCTTCGGCTGGTATCCCTATCTCTGCCTCACGGTATTTCTGGTTGGAAGCTGGATCCGGTTTGACCGTGAGCAATATACCTGGCGCAGCGGCTCCAGCCAGCTGTTGCGGCGCCGCCAGCTGGTGTGGGGATCGAATCTGTTCCACGTCGGCATATTGGTGATTTTCATCGGCCATTGCGGCGGTCTTCTGACCCCGATCCGGCTTTTCGATATGCTCGGCATCTCGCATGAGTTCAAGCAGATGCTGGCAATCGTGGTCGGCGGTGTCGCCGGGCTGACCTGTCTGATCGGCATTGCCATGCTGACCCAGCGCCGTCTGTCCGACCCGCGCATCCGTCGCCATTCCTCCTTCGGGGACACCGCGATCCTGCTGCTCCTGTTCCTCCAGCTGCTGCTCGGGCTGTGCACCCTGCCGACCTCCTGGCACCATCTCGACGGCCATATCATGGTCAAATTCATGGCCTGGGCGCAGGGCGTGCTCACCCTGCAGCCGGATGTCGCCGCCAATGTCGCGGACGTGCCCTGGATTTTCAAAACCCATATGTTCCTTGGCATGACGCTGTTCCTGCTGTTCCCGTTCACCCGCCTGGTTCACGTCTGGAGCGCGCCGGTCTGGTATCTCGGGCGTTGCGGCTATCAGCTGGTGCGCCGGCGCCCCGGCCGCGCCATCCAGGCCGCCGAGTAGCGCCCGTTGCGTGCAGCGCTGCCCAGGCCGCGGACCGTCAGCGTCAATGGCACGATTATTCCGCGCGAGGTGATCGCGCGGGAGATGCAGAACCACCCCGCCGACAAGCCGCTTGAGGCCTGGCAGAGAGCGGCGCGGGCACTGGTGGTGCGCGAATTGCTGCTGGCCGAGGCGTCTCGCCTCGGCATCACGGCGGCCCCGGTGGACACCGACGATGGTTCCCGGGAGACCGAAGAAGAGGCACGGATCCGGCAGTTGATCGGGCGCGAGGTGGTGAGCGAGGCGCCCGATGAGGCCGCCTGCCGGTGCTTTTTTGATGCCAACAGAGCCCGTTTTCGCACCTCGGACCTGTTCGAGGCTGCCCATATTCTGATTGCGGCGGTTCCGGAAAGCTCGGTGCGGGCACCGGCCCGCGAGGCGGCGGAGGCCATTCTTGCCGCCGTGGTGGCTGAACCTGCGCGCTTTGATGCCATTGCCGCGGAGCGTTCGGACTGCGCGATGTCGCGCGGCAATGGCGGGCGGCTGGGCCAGATCAGCCGCGGCCAGAGCGTGGAAGAATTCGATGCCGCCCTGATGGCGATGGCCGAAGGGGAGATTCGTCTGGTCGAAACCCGTTATGGTTTCCACATTCTCCGCCTTGACCACCGTGCCTGCGGTCAGTGCGTCCCCTTTGAGCTTGCGCAGGACCGGATCAGGACTTACCTCGCCCTTCGTGCCGAGCGGCGCGCGCAGGCAGCCTATGTGGCTGCTCTCGCCAGCCGTGCCGAGATCACTGGTGTGGAACTGGTGGCGGCAGCCACGGAGGGAGAGGATGGTTCTGGGTGAATTCATCCGCGATTTGAGCCAGAAGGGCAGGGCGGACGCCTTTCTGGCGCTGTGTCCGGACCTGACCCTGCTCGCCCGTCTTGACGCGGCGGCTGGCGTTGCGGAAGAAACCGTCGGCGAATATGTCGAAAGCGCAGTGCGCCGCTTTGCCAATCAGGCGGGCGACGAGGACTGGCTGGCCCTGGTGAACGCGACCTCGCGCGAGCGCGATCCGGGCCGAAGCTGCCTGACCCTGATGCTGGCCTGGGCGCTGCGACAGGATGAAGCCCGGAACGAAGGCCCGGTTGGCGCCATATGAGGTGGGGCCGCGACGGCCGGGAATGGAGTGACCATGACTGCGGATGGTACAGAGGCAGCGAAAGCCAGGATCGGGATTGTCGTGGTCTCCGACCGGGCCAGTTCCGGAACCTATAAGGATGAGGGCGGCCCGGCCATTGAGGCCTATCTTGCCAGGGTGCTGTCGTCGGCCTGGACGTCCGAGACGCGGATCATTCCGGATGGCGCGGAAAATGTGGCGGCAGCGTTGAGCGAGCTTGCCGATGCCGAGGGCTGTGACCTGATCCTGACTACCGGGGGCACGGGACCGGCGCTCCGCGACCAGACCCCGGAAGGCACCAGGGCGGTATTGACCCGGGAACTTGACGGCTTCGGCGAATTGATGCGCCGTGTCAGCCTTGAACAGGTGCCGACCGCGATATTGTCACGCCAGACCGCGGGCATCCGCGGCAAGAGCCTGATCGTCAACCTGCCGGGGCGGCCCTCTTCCATCGAAGTTTGCCTCAACGCCGTGTTTGCGGCTATTCCCTATTGTCTTGATTTGATCGGCGCGCGCAGGATTGAGGTGAACAGCGATGTCTGCAGGGCCTTCCGTCCCGGACAGTGACGCCGCCGCCATGCCGCCGGTCGCGGCGATCGTCTATGCCGACAGCGTCTATCCGCAAGCGGCGGTCGAGGCGGTGGTGGCGCAATGCCGCTCCTGCGGACTTGTCCTTGCCGGGGTGCTGCAGCACCACGTCTCGGACAAACCGGAGCGGCGCTGCGACATCGTGCTTGAAGATCTGAGCTGCGGTACCCGCACCTCGATCTACGAGGATCGCGGCAATGGCGCTTCGGGCTGCAAGCTCGACGAGATCGCACTGACCGATGCGGCGAGCCGTGTGGAGCGTCATCTGGAGTGCGATCCCGATGTCCTGGTGCTCAATAAATTCGGCAAGGCCGAAAGCCTGGGCGGCGGGCTTCTGGACCTGATTGCCACTGCAATCAATCGTCAGGTCACAGTGGTGATCGCGGTGCCGCAGAGCCATCTGGCGGCGTGGCGGGTCTTTGCCGGCGAGTTTGCCCGTGAACTGCCGCCCGATCCGGTTGTGGTCCGGGATTTTGTGCGCGCGCTGGCACCCCGATCCGCCAAGCCGCGTCATTGCCGGCGAGGGGCGGAAACCTTTACGACGGAAGGCGCGCCCGCAACGGTCCTCACCGCAAAAACGGGTTCGCGAGGAAGCGCGGAAAAAAGGGACATGAAAGAGAAATGATGGAACGCATTGGCATTGTCGGGGCGGGCACGATGGGAAATGGCATCGCCCAGGTTTGCGCCGCGAGCGGATTGAACGTGGTGATGGTCGATATCAGCGAGGCTGCAGTGGAGCGCGGGCTGTCGACGCTCAGCACCAGTCTGGAGCGGCTGGTCAACAAGGGGAAGATCACGGCGGCCGATCGTGAAGCCACTCTGGCGCGCATTGTCGCCACCACGGATCGCGCTCCGCTTGCCGGCTGCAACCTGGTGATCGAGGCGGCCACCGAGAATGAGCCGGTCAAGATCGGGATCCTTAAAGATCTCTGTGCGCTGTTGCCGTCGGCAACCCTGCTTGCCACCAACACCTCGTCGATGTCGATCACCCGGCTGGCGTCGGTAACCGACCGCCCCGACCGCTTCATCGGACTGCATTTTTTCAATCCGGTGCCGATGATGGACCTGGTGGAGGTGATTCGTGGCCGCAAGACCTCGGACGACACCTATTACTGGGCGTTGAACGTCGCCCGGCGGATCGGCAAATATGCCATCACCACGCGCAACAACCCGGGCTTTGCGGTCAACCGCATTCTGTGCCCGATGATCAATGAGGCGATCTTCGCACTTGGAGAAGGCATCGCCAGCGCCGCCGAGATCGATGCCGGGATGAAGCTCGGCTGCAACCATCCGATCGGGCCGCTGGCGCTGGCCGATCTCATCGGCCTCGACACGCTGTTGTCGATCATGGAGGTGTTCTACACCGGCTTCAACGATCCCAAATATCGTCCGGCACCGCTGCTCAAGGAAATGGTCGACGCCGGTCAGCTCGGCCGCAAGAGTGGACAGGGCTTCTTCAGCTACAGGAACTGACGGCGGCAGCGCAAGCTGCTGCGCTTTTCAGGACCTCGGACTGCCTGTCGCGATGACAGAGCCTGCGCCGGCCTGGTGGTCGGCGCAGGCTTTTTTCATTTTTCGTATTCAAGGCACGCACGAGGCTGTGCTGTCGTCAGCTGGAGTTTCCCCCGTTGCGATATCGAAGACGTTCTGGCGTGGCGCGCAGACCATGGCGGCTTCTGTGATTTGCAAAATCCTCGCCAATACCGGCGGACACCGGGATGAGTTGCAATCTGCAGGCAGCGCGCCGGATCGGGACCGCGCACGCCGTCAGAGCGCGCCCGTGACATGCGAGAGCGAAGGTCACAAGGTGAGAGAGACCCGGGGATGGAAACCGGGCGATTGGGCGGCGGGTGCAGCTGGTGCGGTCCGGGATTGTCGCCCGCATCCTGCGCAGAAGGGAGCCATCCCTTGCGGTTGCGCAAGGCGCCGGCTTTGTTCTGCGTCCACCCGAAAGGTTCGGGAATGTCCTGACTCCATCCCCTGTTTTGTGGCTTCGGCTCACGAACCGCTTTCGTCGGGCTCAATGGTCCAATAGACAGGGAGCAAACGTTGATGTGGCAGGCGGAGGCGGCAGACATGCGTGTTGTTGGTGCTTGGGTGGCTGCTCTGATGGTGCTGGGCCTGGCCGGCGTCCAGGCCGAAGAGAGTGTGGCGTTGTCGGCACCGAGGCGTTGCGGGCAGGCCCTGTGCTATTGCGCAGGCGGCCAGCCTGGAGGCGGGGAGGGAGCCCGGGAGGGCGGCAGCAGCATGGGGCGGACAATGGCGCAGGGCGCCGCAGCGCCACCGCCAGTGGCGGCTGTGGCGCCGTGCGGGAATGACGCAACTGTGCAGCGGGCAGAGGAGCGCGCGTTCAAACCGAAGGACAGTTTCAGGGAATGCGATCCGGGCTGCCCGGAAATGGTAGTAGTGCCGGCGGGATCGTTCACGATGGGCTCGCCCGCCGGTGAGGAAGATCGGAACGAAGATGAAGGCCCGGAGCATCGGGTGACAATTGCGCAGCCCTTTGCGGTCGGTCGCTTTGCGGTGACCTTCGAGGAGTGGGACGCCTGCGCCGCGGATGGCGGCTGCGGCGGCTACATGCCGGAAGATGCAGGCTTTGGCCGGGGGCGAAGGCCGGTGATCAACGTGTCGTGGAATGATGCAAAAGCCTATGTGCTGTGGCTGTCGAAGAAAACCCGGAGAGAATACCGCCTGCTCAGCGAAGCGGAGCGGGAATATGTGACGCGGGCCGGGACCACGACGCGCTTCTGGTGGGGCTCACAGATCTCACCGGAATTGGCGAACTATGCGGGCAATGACACCTCCGATGGCCGCCGGCACGGCCAGGATCGGGAAAAAACCGTGGCGGTCGATTCGTTTGAGCCCAACCCGTTCGGTCTCCATCAGGTCCATGGCAATGTGTTTGAGTGGGTCGAAGACTGCGATCACGACAGCTATAGCGGCGCACCGGCGGACGGTTCGGCGTGGACCACCTGGGCGACCGGGGATTGTGCATCGCGCATGCTTCGCGGCGGTTCCTGGGATCTCAATCAGACTTACCTCCGCGCCGCCTATCGCGGCCGCGCCAGCGCTGCGAGCCGGGACCAGGTTTTCGGGTTCCGGGTGGCGCGGACGATTGGTCGCTAGAATTGCGATCTGCGGCGTGCGCCCCGGGCGGCAGCCTCCAGGCCCGCGCGTGAACTTGCCGCGGTGCGATCCGAGCGGCAGGCGAGCTACGTAGTGTAGAGAGCCGGCACAGGCGGAGGTGAAAACCGCCTTGTTTCGAAAATGACTCTGAAGAACGGCTTTGCGCGACTCGCGGGTCGGCCTGCCGCAGAGGAGCGGTCGAGGGCAGGGGAGTGGTCCGGGCGAACGTCGTGGTCGATGACCCAATCGCAATCTCCCGGAACCTTGTGGTCCGGGGTGTGGTCCGGTCGCGTGCCAGCGAATGCGGTCAGCCAGCCTGACCAATATGTGCGGAGGGAGGCGCCACCGGGGCTGGCTGGTGCGCAACGGATCCGGACTTCAGAGCCGGGCGGCGGAGAAGGTCCTCCTGCGCGGAAGTTTGAGCACGAACAAAGCGGGCAGAAACTTCGTCCGTCTACGGTTGCTGCAGCCGATGGCAGGTTTCACCGGATCGCGCCTGGGTGGCGCATGCCTCAGGCTGCAGCTCTTCGCTCTCAACCCTGGCAGGCATGGCTTGCAGGCACAACGGGATTGCGAGGCAATCGCGAGGCAGATGGACGGTCGACGGTTGCATTGGAGGATTGTCTGGCGTGGCGGCATGGTCGGGATCCGGAAAAAAGGAGGGGCGGGATTCAATTTCCGGGGTGCTGCATCACGGTGCCTGAGACACGGGTTCTCGCTGACGTGGTGGGTGGTATGCGAGCGGCTTTTTGAGTGCAGGAACGCCTGCGCAGAGGACGGCTGAGACAGGTTTGAGGAAGCAATAAGACGGACCCCAGGCGTGGTGGTGCTGCGACTGCTGCGGTGTCAGGTGCGATCAGGGGAGGGAGAGAAACCGGATGACGGATTTTGTTGATGTCGATGTGCGCCCTCTGTTGCGCTCCGGCCAGGAACCCTTTCCGGTGATCATGGCGGCAATGGCGGCACTTGAGCCCGGGCAGGGCCTGCGGCTCCTGGCTACCGTCAGGCCGGTGCCGCTGTTGGGCGTCATGGCCCGGCACGGTTTTGCCCATGAGACCGCCGAACTTGATGGCGGTGACTGGGAGGTACGCTTCACCCCGGTGGAACAGGGGAGTGGAGATGCGGCGGCACCGAGGTCCGGGTCTGGCGACAGATCGGGCGAGGACAGCCCGGGTCCGGATTGCGGCGCCGGCTGCTGCGCGCATTTTTAGCAGGCCACGGGCTTTGGAACTGGACAAGCGATGATGTCTGCAGGGGATCCAGGGCTGCAGCAGGACGCGAAGAACGGTGGCGGCGGATCTGCTGCCTTGCCCACGCCGCGGCTGGCGCGCGCGGTGCTTGCGCACCGGCTGGTGGTGCCGCAGGCGGTGTCGGGGAGGTTCCGGCGGATCAAATGGGTAGTCCTGATCCTCGTGTTGACGATCTGGTATGTCACTCCGTTCCTGCGCTGGGACCGCGGTGTGAAGGCGCCAGGCCAGGCGGTGCTGCTCGATTTCGCGCATGGCCGGCTTCATGTCTTCAGCCTCGAGATATGGCCGCAGGACTTCTATGTGGTCACCGGCATGCTGATCGTTGCGGTGCTCGCGCTGATCCTGGCGAATGCACTTAGTGGGCGGGTGTGGTGCGGTTTTGCCTGCCCCCAGACGGTGTGGACGGATCTCTTCCTGCGGGTGGAGCGCATCGTCCAGGGCGATCGGCGGGCGCGCATCAGACGGATGGAGGGGCCCGGGAACGTGGCGCGGGTGTTCCGCCTTGCCCTGACGCACATGCTGTTTCTGGTGATTTCCCTGATCACCGCGATCGTGCTGGTGGGCTATTTCACAGATCTGCCGGATCTGTTGCGCGCGCTTGCCAGCAATGAGGCCTCGGCCGTGGCGCTGACGTCGATCCTTGTTTTCACCGGCACGACTTACAGTCTCGCCGGCTTTGCCCGCGAGCAGGTCTGCACTTTCATGTGCCCGTGGCCGCGGCTGCAGGGGGCAATCTGGGATCCGGAAGCTTTCACCGTGAACTACCGCGACTATCGCGGCGAAAGCCGCATGTCGGCGCGCAAGGCAGCGGAACTGCGGGAGCGCGGGGCAGCGGCCGGTGACTGCGTCGACTGCGCGTTGTGCGTCAATGTCTGTCCGATCGGCATCGACATCCGCGAGGGGCCGAATTTCGCCTGCATCAATTGCGGGCTCTGTGTCGATGCCTGCGATGGTGTGATGGCGAAGCTGGGGCGAAAGCGGGGTCTGATCGATTTCGAGAGCTGGACCAATGTCGAGCGCGGTCGCCGTGGTGAGCCACGGCAGAACCGGCTCCTGCGCACCAAGACAGTGGGACTCACCTTTCTTGTGCTCGGACTGGTGGCTGCCCTGGCGGGGCTGCTCGCCAGCCGGGCCAGCGTGGTCATGACGGTTCTGCATGACCGTGACCCGCTTGTGGTGACGCTGTCGGATGGCTCGGTGCGCAACGCCTACACGGTCAAACTCCTCAACAAGACGGACATTATGCGCCACTTCAGCCTGGCGATAGAGGGCATCGACGCCACTCTGGAGATAGTGGGCCGGAGTGGCGGAGCGACGCTTGGTGTGGAACCCAATGGATCGGTGGCGGTGCGGGTTACCGTGACCACGAACTATGTTGCAGGAAATGTCCCGCTGCGTTTCATTGCCAGCGATGACAGTGGTAACTTTGTATCAGTGTCAGACAGATTCCTGGTTCCTTAACGACGCGGCGCAATGTGCCGACAAAGACAGTCACCAAAAGCCGCATCATCTGTTAGGATGGAGCGGCAGTCGAAGAAGGCAGACCTTGGGGGGGGTCTGAACAGGCGATCGCGGGAAGTGATAATGTCAGAGCAAGATTTTCGTTCAGACGGTGTCGTGCGCCGGCAGCGGATGGTCCGGCAGGTCGTTGCCCGCACCGGCATTACCGAAGTGATGATCGGCGAACTGGTGACGCGGTTTTATGACGCCGCGAGGCGGGATCCAGGGCTGGGGCCGATGTTCGCCAGGATCCCGGACTGGGATGGTCATCTGGCAAAAGTGAAGGATTTCTGGTCATCGGTAATCCTGACGTCGGGACGCTATCAGGGACAGCTGATGCGGGCGCATCTGCCGCTGCGCCTTGTCGGGGATCATTACGAGCGCTGGCTTGAGCTGTTCGAGAGCACGGCGCGTGCGGTGTGCCCACCGCCGGCGGCCGAGCATTTCATCGCTGTGGCGCGGCGTCTGGCGGACAATTTCCAGACCGCCTCTTCGGCACATGCGCAACAGACATCCGTACTGCGCTGACGGCTTCCGGAAGGCGTAAAACCAGGTCGCGGGACCGGGGCTCGTGCCCTCGCGACGTTTCGCATTTTTTGCATTCCTGCCCGTCGTCGGCGGCGTGGGGGGCCCGGGAGAGACCTGCGGGGCGCGCGCGCGCGCGGAAGCGGGAGCTTTGCCCGGCCGTGGCCTGTCGCTGCGGCCCGACCTTGTGCCCCGCAAGGCAGGTGCGCGGGCTTGTGTCGTTTGCAGGTTGCGGCGCGAGGCGCCCTCAGGAAACGCTCAGCCCGTGGAGGGTGGCAGGGCCTGGTGCAGGGTTCGGTACAAGGTTCCCTGCGGCTCAGCGCCGCGGTACTGCTCGCGATCCGGCACGTGACGGCCGGGCGGGAAATTCGGCAGAAAGCCGTGGGTGCGCCCGCGCTTTGCCGGTGCAGGGCCGCCGGTCACGTCTTCGGGCCTGATATCAAAGACAGCCATCAGCTTGCGTGTGTGCCTGCCGCGCGCCCGGCGATTGTGGTGGATCGTGCGGCGTTCAGGGCCTTGTGATGGCGGCACTCGAAGTTGAGGGCGCCCGCCTGGCCGTGGCAGTGCTGGCTGGTCGGTCAGGGGGGTACTCCATCTGTGGGAGCGGCAAAACGGACGCCTGTGCCCGCCTCGGCTTGAGAGGTTCAGCGTTCGACGTCGTGCAGCTCCGGCACGCTTTGGGAGGTTGCGATTCGCCAGAACCTTCGGGATGCCTGAAAGCACGGCTTTTTCGCGATCCGGGGGGGAGACTGCGCCGTGAAGGGGGCATGGCGAGCCTTTGAAAAGCGGCAAAAGGCGCGCCGGGGACCTGTGGTGGCGCGGCATGCAGCCAAAAATCAGGGTTTTTTGCTGAGAACTGGCAAAAAACCGCAAAAAAACCGCAGAAAACGTCGTGTGGGGACTCGGGGTTGGCAAATATTCGTCTAATATAGCGCTGGCAACGAATCAGAGGAGACACGATGCCAACCAAAATGACCAAGTCGCAGTTGATCGAAAAGATTGCGACCTCAACCGAGCTCACCAAACGTGACGTCAAGAATGTCATGGAGACGCTCACCAGCATTGGCCACAGCGAACTGAAGAAGAACGGTGAGTTTCTCGTGCCGGGATTCGCCAAGTTTCTCGTGGTGAAAAAGAAGGCCGTGAAGGCGCGCAAGGGCATCAATCCGTTCACCAAGGAAGAGATGATGTTCAAGGCCAAGCCGGCTCGCAAGGTTGTCCGTGCTCGTCCGGTCAAGGCGGCCAAGGATGCTGTGGCCTGAGATCTGCGGACGTTGGCGCAGCATCTGGCGAGAGGTTCAGGTCTGAACGAACGGAACAGCAAAGGGCTCCCTCAAAAGAGGGTGCCCTTTGTGTTGCGGGGGATGTGTTGCGCTCCCTGAGGCGCCGGCGGCGCAACCGCTGTCCTTTTCTTCCCGGGGCTGCCGGCGCTTTTCGTGCGATCCGGCAGTCTCCTGTAATATTATGATTCTGTTCAGGGTTTTGGCGCATCAGGGAGACCGCGCCTTTGCTGCGGGCTCTTGTCCTCGCGGCGCCCGTCGGGCTTTGCCGCAAGCTGGTATCGCGGGGATGCTGCAGTTGATAACATGTGACGCGATCAGGGTCGGATCGGAGCGCCTTCGCGCTCCGGCGGGGAGCGGTGCCGCCGCGGCGTGGCGGCGAGGCGCTGTGGTGGTTTGAGTTGGGGCGGTTTGCCATGTTCTCGCAGGTCACGCGCAGGGTCGATCTCAGGGCATCCAGCCGGGTCCTGATCCACATCCGGGCCCTGTTGCGCAGCAATGAATTCTATCTGATCCCGCTGGCGCTGGTGATCGGCAGCGCTGCGGGGGCGATGGTGACCCTGATGTCGGCGATCGCCCAGCGTGCGCATATGGTGATCTTCGGCATCAGCATTGATATCCATCTTTCCGCGACCGACTTTGTCAGTCCGTGGGCGGCGCTGACAGCACTGCCGCTGGGCGGGCTGGTGCTGGGCATCATGGAATGGACCCGGCGGCGCTGGAAGATCTCCAGTGCCACCGACCCGATCGAGGCCAATGCGCTGCGGGGCGGGCACATGTCGCTGCGCGACAGTGCGGTGGTGTCGGCGCAGACGCTGATTTCCAACGGCTGCGGGGCGTCGGTCGGACTTGAGGCCGGCTATACCCAGATCGGTTCGGGCATCGCCTCGGTGCTGGGCCGGTTTCTCAATCTGCGGCGCAATGATTTGCGGCTGATGGTCGGCTGCGGCGCCGCCGCCGCCATTGCCGGGGCCTTCGGCGCCCCGATCACCGGCGCGTTCTACGCCTGCGAGCTGATCGTCGGTGTCTATTCGGTTGCCAGTGCCGCACCGATCCTGGCGGCGTCGCTGGCCGGAGCGCTGACCGCAGAGTGGCTGGGTGGGGCGATCTATTCGCTGGAGGTATCGCGTGTCAACGGGGTGGGGGTTGAACAATATCTGGCGCTGATCATTCTGGCGCTCATCACCGGTGCCGTCGGCATTGCCGTGATGCGCAGCTCATCGACATTCGAGCGTGCCTTTGCCTGGCTGCCGGTGTGGGTCCGCCCGGTGATCGGAGGGCTCATCGTCGGGGCCTTCGCGCTCGTCACCCCGCAGGTGCTTGGCGCCGGCCACGGCGCCATGCTGCTCGATCTGCGCGAGGACATGACGCTCACTCTGATCGGCATCATCATTGCCCTGAAACTCACGTCCTGCCTGATCTCGCTGGCCTCGGGCTTTCGCGGCGGTCTGTTTTTCGCATCCCTGTTTGTCGGCAGCCTGATCGGAAAATTCTTCGCTGCGGTGCTGGTGCTGATCAATCCCGCCTTCGTGGTGGATCCGGTGGTGGCGATGCTGACGGGGATGGCGACGCTGGGCGTTGCCATCGTCGGCGGGCCGCTGACGATGTCCTTCCTGGTCCTGGAGATGACCCGCAATGTCGACGTAACCGCAGTGGTTCTCGCCGGCAGCATCGTGACCTCGATCTGGGTCCGCTTCATGTTCGGGCATTCCTTTTCAACATGGCGTCTGCATCTCAGGGGGGAGACCATTCGCAGCGCCAACGATGTCGGCTGGCTGCGCAGTCTCACGGTCAAACGCATGATGCGCAGCGATGCAGGCACGGTGCCGGCGACCACCACCATCGCCGCGACCCGGGCTGAGTTCGAGCTGGGTTCTCGCCGCGGCATCGTGCTGGTCAATAATCAGGATGAATATATCGGTCTGGTGATGCTGCCGGAGCTGTTTTCCGGTGACCTCGACAGCATCGCCGAAGACATCCAGGTCATTGAGCTGGCCCGTTTTACCGATACCGTGCTGCTGCCGGACATGAATGTGAAGACCGCGATGGCGGTGTTCGATGAGGCGGAGGCGGAAATGCTGGCGGTGGTTGAATCGGCCGACAGCCGCAAGGTCATCGGCTTTCTCAACGAATCCTTTGCCCGGCGCCGCTATGTCGAAGAGATCGACAAGGCAACGCGCGGTGTGCTGGGGGCGCTGTCGTGAGCACTGGCCGGTAAGACTCCCGGGGAGCCGGGCAGGCCGGGGGGAGCGAAAAGGGCGAAAAGCAAAGGCGGAGCAAAGACAAAACCGGGCAGGAAGCGCCCGGCAGGCCTTGAAAGCCGGTGCCCTCAAGGCTGCAGCCTCACATTTTCCGTCTCAAATTTGTCACAATTTGACATTGTTTTGGCCACGTGGGGTTGGCGACTATCGCGCTTGCGGATACTGCCTCTTCAGCGTCGCCTTTGGCGCGACAGGGGCGTGAATCTGAAGGAATTGTCATGAGTTTTGTGCCAGAATCATCCCCTCACGACCAAGCCGAACACCCGGTACATTCCGATGACGAGCTTGCACATGCCTATGAAAAGGTGAGGAGCGCGAGCGAGCAGCTGTCGCTTGCCAATCAGGGATTCTCCAGGATGGAGCGTGCGCCGGTATACAGGAAAGAGCGTCGTGACCGTGTCGGGCTGCGGGGCTTCATCGGTCTGGTCCTGGCCGGGGTGGTCTGCACCGCGACCGCGCTGGCCTCGCAGTCGTCGGTGGGCGACTCGATGCGGGAGATGATTGCGGTCGTGCCGCCGCAGGCGGCCGAGGCGCGGGTGGCAGCGCCGGTGGTGGCCCAGAACCAGGCCGCCGATCCCAGCTATCCGACCCTGAGCGAACCATCGCCGGCAGTGAAGGACCAGTTTGCCAAGGTCAGCGGGGATGTCGCCAATCTTGAGCGCGCGATCGAGGAACTGCGGTCGAATCAGGAACAGATGAAGGCTGCGGCCGATCAGTTGAGTGAGGCCAACGCCAGAATGGCGGACCAGATCAAAACGGATCAGGAACAGATCGCCCACCTGATGGCCCGCTTCCCGGAGAAGCCGCCCGCACCGGCAGCGGCTCGCCCACGGTCGGCCGCGGCCTCGCGAGCGGTCGCGGCCCGGCCTGCAGGAGCGGCCCCGGCTGCACGGCCCCACCCGGTGCAGCGCCCGCAGCAGCCGGGTGCGGCTGCGGCTGCGGCGCCACGCTGAGACCACGTCTGGCGCCACGGGGATCCCAACCGGGACAGATATTCGGGACGGTCGTGGCTTGATCGCAGTCAAACCACAGATTATCGCCAGGGTCGCCGCTTTTGAGGCCCGGAAATCCGGGGGGCCCCCGGCAGAACCGGCCGGGCGAGGTTGCCGGGACAGGGAGGAGCCAGTCGCGGTGCCATTCAGGCTCTTTGTCTTGCGCCTGACGTGAATGGCGACAGGGAGACGGATTTTTTCGCGGGGGGTGCCCAGGGCTTTCGGTTACGGACGGTTGACGGTTGCTATTCCTGCCTTGATCAGGCAAGGCAGGCGGTGTGCCGTGCTGCGGTCCGGAGACGGCAGGTTTGGGCTGGATTGCGTGCAATGAACATTCGCTGTTTCTTCCTTCTGCTCTCGATGCTCCTGGTTGGGATGACCGGGCCATCTTATGCTGGAGGTGAGCGTTTTGCGCTTGTGATCGGCAATGCCGCCTATCCTGATGCCGAAGCCCCGCTCAAGGAGCCGGTCAACGACGCCAAAGCGCTCAGTGAGGCATTGAAGCGCAACGGATTCACCGTCGATCTCGGCGTCAATCTGGGCGGCGATGCCATGCGCAAGGCCTTCGACCACTTCTATGACAAGGTTACCAAAGGCTCCGTGGCGCTGGTGTTTTTCTCGGGTTACGGCATCCAGTCGGGACGCCAGAGTTTTATGATCCCGATCGACGCCAAAATCTGGAAGGACAAGGACGTCCGCAGCGACGGCATAAGCCTGGAAAGCGTGCTGACCGAACTCAATAACCGCCGTGCCGGGGTCAAGGTGGCGCTGATCGATGCCTCCAGGCGCAATCCCTATGAACGTCGTTTCCGCGATGCTTCGACCGGCCTGGCTCCCGTTGACGCGCCGAGCAATTCGCTGGTGATGTATTCCACCGCCACCAATACCGTCAGTCCTGACAGGGGCGGCGATCGTGGTTTGTTCGTCCAGCAGCTCCTGCGCGAGATCGGAGCCCCGGTGACCGCGGTTGAGGTCTTTGAGCGCACCAAGCTTGGCGTCATCCGTGCCTCCGACCAGGCGCAGACGCCGGTCTATGTGTCGTCGCTGCAGGACGAATTTTCGTTTGCGCCACGGGTCAACAATCCGCCCCAGAACCCGCCGCCCCTGCAATATCCGGACAACCGGCCCACCACCAACACCACCACCACCAACACGGGTGGCAGCGCCCAGTCCTCGATGAGCGGGAACCAGTCCTCAATGGGCGGGAACCAGACCCCGATCATAACCGAGGAGCCCACCGAGACACGGCCGGTCGAACCGAATTACAGCGACGACGACCCGGAGATCGCCAGGCTGACCGCGCAGATCGAGCGCGACGGCAATGACTTCACCGCGCTCTACCGTCGAGGCCAGCTCTTTGCCCAGAAAAAGGCCTATGCCGCGGCACTGAGGGATTTTGACCGGGTGCTGCGCACACGGCCCAACGATGTCGAGGCGCTCAACAACCGCTGCTGGATTCATACCGTGATCGATCAGTTGGCGGACGCCCGCAAGGACTGCAACAATGCGTTGCGGTTGCGCCCGAATTTCGCCGATGCCCTCGACAGCCGCGGTCTGCTCAATCTCAAGTCCAACATGCCACGGCGGGCGATTGTCGATTTCACCGGGGCGCTGCAGCTCAACCCCAATCTGGCGACCTCGCTTTATGGCCGTGGTCTGGCGCTCAAGCGCACCGGTGCGGCGGCCCGGGGGGCGGTGGATATTGCCAACGCCAAGACCAGGGATCCGAATATCGAGCAGGAATATGCCGATTATGGGGTGCATTAGAGATCCGGGGGGCGGTCGGCTTGCAGCCTTTGGCGATGTCCGCATCGGCCCGGATCCGACTGGAGCCGGGGGATGCGAAACCTCTGTCGCTGGCCGCTGAAAAGATTTGATGAACCTGGTGCCCCTGGCCGGAATCGAACCAGCACTCCTTGCGGAACTCGATTTTGAGTCGAGCGCGTCTACCAGTTCCGCCACAGGGGCCATCGTGACCGGCCGGGTAAGCCAAACGTCACGAAGCGGCTGAACTATAGCGACGGCACCGGCGGGGTCAACCCGCAGCCGGGCCGGGAGATCGGGCAGGCTGGATCGCGGGTGAAGAGATCCGCAAAAACTTCAAGAGGGTGTGGTGACGACAGGTTTGCGAATGCCTTCTGGCAGTCCCGCTCTGGCCGCGCTGCTGGCGCTCAGCGCGGTCGCGCTCGCAGCAGTCTGCGGCGCCCTGTTCTTTCAGTTCGTGGTCGGGATCGCGCCCTGTCCGTTATGTTACATGCAGCGCTGGGCCTATTATTTCGTCATCCCCTGCGGCCTGCTGGGGATGCTGCTGCGGCGTGCCGCCGGCGCGCCGGACAGGCTCATCCGGGGGCTGCTGCTGGTGATCCTGCTGGCGGTGCTCGCCAATGCCGGTCTCGGCATCTACCATTCCGGCGTCGAATGGGGCTTCTGGCCGGGACCCGCGGAGTGCTCGGGGCCGATGCCCCAGCTCGGCTCGGTGAAAGACATGCTGGCAAATCTCGATCGGGTCAAAGTGGTGCGCTGTGACGAGGTGCAGTGGCGCGACCCGGTACTTGGACTGTCGCTGGCGGGCTATAACGTTCTGCTCTCGCTCACGATGGCAATCGTCGCGGTCTGGGGACTGTTGGCGCCAGCGCCGCCGCCGAAGCCCCTGTGAGGTGGGCCGCGGCGCCTGTCTCGGCGCGGCCACCGGCCCGCGGCGTTGCCGGATTGCAGTGATTTTTCAGCCACCTGGAGTTTCTTCATCGGCCTTGAGAGATGGGCTGTGGGGTGGTTTTTTGCCAGGTCCGAAGAGGCGGACGATGCCGGGTGTGGCCAGCGTGACATAGATGAAACGCGTGAGGTGATGGACGCCGACGAAAATCGGGTCGATATGCAGGGTCAGGGCCAGCGCCAGCATGACATCCATTGCCCCTGGAGCGAAGGCTACCGCGAGGTCGGAAAAACGGACATCGGTGAAGCGCATGACCAGCGCGACCGCGACTGAGGTAATTGCGATCGCCACCGCGAAGGAGCCCAGAGCGGCGCGGACATGACGGCTCAGCGTTGCCATCCTCATGCGTGCAAAGCTGCAGCCGATCAGGGCGCCGACGCCGATCAGCGCCATGCCACGCAGCCATTGCGGCAGCGTGCCTTCGATCCAGCCGGCGCCATGGAGGATGCCGGACGAAATCATGGCACCGAACATACAGCTGGCGGGAAAGCGGATCAGACGCAGCGGCAGCGACAGCGCCACCGCGGCGAGAAGCAGGATCAGAATATCGCGCAATCCCGCCGCGGGCCCAGCCAGTGCCCCGGAGGCGGCCGGACTGACGCCGGCCAGCGCCAGCACCATCGGCAGCGCGGCTGCCAGGATGATCACGCGCATGGTCTGGACTACGGCTATTCCCGCCACATCGGCACCGCTCTCGACCGCCATGATGGTGATCTGCGACAGCGCCCCGGGGCTGCCGGCGAGCAGCGCCGAGACCCGGTCCCAGTGGTGGACGCGCTGGAGATACCAGCCTGAACCCAGAGTGGAGCAGAAGGTGGAGAGCGCCAGCAGCAGGATGGTGCGGGGATAGGCGCTGATCTGTTCAAGCAGATGGCGTGACACCACAGAGCCCAGCGAGATGCCGAGCAGGAGCAGCACGGACTGCGACAGGGCAGGCGGCAGCGCCAGACGGCGGCCTCCGATTGCCACCGTCGCCACCGCGATCATGGCGCCGGAAATCAGTCCGCCGGGGAGATGGGCAAAGAGAAAGAACAGGCCGCCGGTGCTGGCAAGAACCAGGGTCTCGACCACGGGCTGGATCGCGGCACGGGGCGGACGGGAAAAGAACAGGGCGGCAAGCTGCGGTTTCACGCCCGCAGTCTAGCGGGAAATTGCGGTTGCCGGGGCCGGAAATCGCATGCTTTCAGGTGATTCGTGATGGAAAGGGGATCCCTGTGGGCTCCGGCGGGACTCCTCATACTATTCACGGGCCATTCATGGGCGCTGGCACAAGAGGCTGGCTGAGCCTTGGCGTCCGCGGCTTTCGTTCCGGCAGGAAATCGGCTGGGGGGCCGGAACGTCGCTGGACCCAAGGCTTCACGCAACACGCCTGGCGCTCCCCAGGAAGCCGGGCAAGGAGACCAAGAGAATGACCATGAAGGCGAAACTGTTCGGTGCGGTTATGCTGTCGGGCGTGATGGCGGTGGTCGCAGGGGCGCCGGTGCAGGCGCTGACGATGAAAGAGTGCAGCGTCAAGTATGACGCAGCAAAGAAGGCGGGAAACACCGCCAAGTGGAATGACTTCCGCAAGGCCGAATGCGGCGCGGATGCGCCTGCTGCCGCTGCGCCTGCTGCCGCTGCACCTGCCGCCGAGGCCAAGCCCGCAGCGACCCCCAAGGGGAAAGCGAAAGAGGGCAAAGCGAAAGAGGCTGCACCGGCAGCTGCACCGGCGGCTACAGCGCCTCCTGCACCTGCCGCGGCGGAACCCAAAGCGGCGACCCGCAAGAGCGCAGCTCCAGCTCCTGCTCCTGCCCCTGCGGCCGCGCCAGCAGCTGCCGGCAATGCCGTCTTCCCCACCGCGGTCAATGCCAAATACGCCTCCGAAAGCGCTGGCAAGGCCCGGATGCATACCTGTCTCGACCAGTATAATGCCAACAAGGATAACGGCGGCAATGGCGGGATGAAGTGGATCCAGAAGGGCGGCGGCTATTACAGCGAATGCAACACGCGCCTGAAGTAGCGGTTTGAGCCTCGATCCCTGGTGCGAGGCGGGCGCCGTCCTGAAAGGCGCGCCTCGCATCCGGATTGCGGAGGATCCGACAGCCGGGCCCGTCCCCTCAAAAAGGGGCTCTGTCGAAAAGAAACGACGCCGCGAGGGGGGAAGCCGCCCGCGGCGTCGTTTTTGTATGTAAGGAAAGGCGAAGGCACGCCTTTTTGAAGGCGTGCCTTCCGCCCCTTGTGATCAGGAGAACTGATTCATGGTGTTGTGGGCCCCGCCGGCCTTGAGGGCGGCGTCACCGGCGAAGTATTCCTTGTGATCATCGCCGATATCGGAACCGGCCATGTTCTGGTGCCTGACGCAGGCGATGCCCTGGCGGATTTCCTGACGCTGGACGTTGAGGACGTAGCCCAGCATGCCCTGCTCGCCGAAATACTCCTTCGCCAGGTTGTCGGTCGACAGCGCAGCGGTGTGGTAGGTCGGCAGCGTAATCAGGTGGTGGAAGATCCCGGCCTGAGCGGCCGCGTCCTTCTGGAAGGTGCGGATGCGCTCATCGGCCTCTCTTGCGAGATCGGTCGCGTCATAGTCGACCTTCATCAGGTCGGCACGGTTATACTGTGCCACGTCCTTGCCCGCAGCCTTCCAGGCATCATAGACCTGCTGACGGAAGTTCAGGGTCCAGTTGAAGGACGGCGAGTTGTTGTAGACCAGCTTGGCATTGGGGATGACCTTGCGGATCCGCGAGACCATGCCGCCGATCTGGCCGATATGCGGCTTCTCGGTTTCGATCCACAACAGGTCGGCACCGTTCTGCAGCGAGGTGATGCAGTCGAGCACGCAGCGGTCCTCCCCGGTGCCGGGGCGGAACTGGTAGAGGTTGCTCGGCAGGCGCTTCGGACGCATCAGCTTGCCGTTGCGGTTGATGACGACGTCGCCGTTCGCACCGCCGCCGGCTGGGACTTCCTCACAGTCGAGGAAACTGTTGTATTGATCGCCGATGTCGCCGGGCTTGTTGCTGACGGCGATCTGCTGGGTCAGGCCGGCGCCCAGCGAGTCGGTGCGGGTGACGATGATGCCGTCTTCAACGCCGAGTTCAAGGAAGGCGTAACGCAGCGCCCGCACCTTGGCGAGGAAGACGTCATGGGGCACGGTGACCTTGCCGTCCTGGTGGCCGCACTGCTTCTCATCGGAAACCTGATTCTCGATCTGCAGTGCGCAGGCACCGGCTTCGATCATCTTCTTGGCCAGCAGGTAGGTGGCCTCGGCATTGCCGAAACCGGCGTCGATGTCGGCGATGACGGGCACGACGTGAGTCTGGAAGTTGTCGACCTGCGCGAGCAGTGCCTTTTCGGTAGCGCTGTCACCGGCCTTGCGGGCGGCGTCGATGCCGCGGAACAGGTTGCCGAGTTCGCGTGCGTCGGCCTGGCGCAGGAAGGTGTAGAGTTCCTCAATCAGGGCGGGCACCGAGGTCTTTTCGTGCATCGACTGATCGGGCAGCGGCCCGAACTCGGAGCGCAGCGCGGCGACCATCCAGCCCGACAGATAGAGATAACGGCGATCGGTGCTGCCGCCAAAATGCTTTTTGATCGAGATCATCTTCTGCTGGGCGATGAAGCCGTGCCAGCAGCCCAGCGACTGGGTGTATTTGGCCGGATCGGCGTCATAGGCCGCCATGTCCCTGCGCATCACCGCGGCGGTGTAGCGGGCGATGTCGAGGCCGGTGTTGAAACGGTTCTGCAGGCGCATCCGGGCCACGGCCTCCGCCTGGATGCCGTTCCAGGCATTACCTTTGCTCGTGATGAGCCTGGCGGCAGTGTCGATCTGGCTCTGATATGCAGCCGGGCGTTGATACGTCATGTCGCGGGTTCCCTTCGCCATCTGGTGGAATGTCGATGGTGCGGAAAAAGCACAGCCTGGAGGCGAATGGGAGGCGGTTCGGAGATAACTTGTCATACTTTACAAAGCTTCCGTGTAATAATGTAAGAATCTTACATCCGGGAGATTCCACCCATGGCAACACCGATGGCGACAACTTCTGTGCGATCGGTATTCATGGGGCCCCGACTGCGGCGGATTCGCCGTGAAAAAGGGCTGACCCAGGCCGATATGGCCAGTGATCTGGGGATTTCCGCCTCTTATGTTGCCCTGCTCGAGCGCAACCAGCGGCCGGTGACGGCGGACATGCTGTTGCGACTGGCTCGCGCCTACCGCATCGACATTGCCGACCTTGCCGATGATGGCGGCGCCGACCATGCGGCACGGATGCAGACCGTGCTCAAGGACCCGATGTTCGCCGATATCGACATGCCGACCCTCGAGGTCAGCGATGTCGCCACCAGCTATCCCGGGATTACGGAAGCATTTCTGCGCCTTTACACCGCCTATCGGGAGGAACAGCTGGCGCTGGCGGATCGCGGCGCCCAGAGCATCCTGGGGGGCAGTGCCGCGGGCGCCCAGCGCGATGATACGAGCGACAGCCATGACCCGGTGGGTGAGGTGCGCCGCTTTCTTGCCGCACGCCGCAATAATTTTCCCACCCTGGATGACGCCGCCGAGCGCCTGAGCCAGGTCGCCGGCGGCCAGAGCGGCTTCATCCAGCGCCTCAGGCTCAGCCATAATCTCAATGTGCGCTATCTGCCGCCGGAGGTCATGCTGGGCTCGACCAGGCGGGTCGATGGTCACCGCCACCAGCTTCTGCTCAATGATTCGCTCGATACCGCCAGCCTGAATTTCCAGCTCGCCCAGCAGCTGGTCTATCTGGAGATGGAGGGCGAGATTGCTGCCGCGCTCCAGGAGGGGCATTTCGTCACCCGCAATGGCGAGTTGCTGGCGCGGCGTGCTTTGGCAGGCTACGCCGCCGCCGCTCTGATCATGCCCTATTCGACCTTCGCCAGGGCCGCCGAGGCGCGGCATTATGATCTGGAGGCCCTGGCGCGGCAGTTCGGCACCAGCTTTGAACAGACCGCCCACCGCATCACCACGCTGCAGCGGCCGGGACAGGAGAAGGTGCCGTTTTTTCTGATTCGGGTCGATCCCGCCGGCAATGTTTCCAAGCTGCTCGACGGCGCCGGCTTCCCCTTCGCCCGCCATGGCGGGGCCTGCCCGCTGTGGTCGGTCCACCGGGTGTTCTCAACCCCACGCCAGATTGTCACCCAGTGGCTCGAACTGCCGGATGGCCTGCGCTTTTTCTCGATCGCCCGTACCGTGATCGCGGGCGGCGGTGCCTTCGCCGCCCTTCGCGTCGAGCGCGCCATTGCGGTGGGCTGCGCCGCCGAACATGCCAACCGTCTGATCTATACCCGCGACCCGTCCGGGCCGGATGGGAAAGCGGCAACACCGGCGCCAGTCCCGACCCCGATCGGCGTCACCTGCCGGGTCTGCCATCGTCCCCAATGCGCGGCGCGATCGGCGCTGCCGATCGGTCGTGAACTTCTGCCCGACGATTACCGTCGCCTCAGTGTGCCTTTCGGTTTCTCCGACAGCTGATCTGCAAGGCCTGCGGGGATTGCAGATTGCAGCAGCCGGGCTTGCCGGAGCACCGGAAAAGCGCCTATGGCGGGCGAAATTTAGAAAAATGACAATTCCGGTTTGCGATCGCTTTGGCCAATTGCGGATTGTCACCTCACAGAACTCAATGCGCCTTCAGAACGCCTGGGACAAAAGCCCGAAATCCGACGACGTCACGGGGTGAGCGTCCGTGCGACCCGGAACCCGTTGTCGAAGCGCCGTACAAAGGAACTGGCTTCCTTGCGCATGGCCGCTCGGAGTTCCCACGCAGCGTTGTTCCAGGAACCGCCGCGAAGCACCATGCCGGAACATTCTCCAGTTGTCCAAGCCGAACCATCTGTTGGCCTGCCGCGACAGCAATAGCCGTCGTGCAAACAGTCTTCCACCCACTCAGAGACATTGCCGTGAACCTGGTAGAGGCCGAACGGGTTGGCCTCGAACGACTCGACGGGTAATGTCGCATGCCGAGTTTGACTCTTGACCCCACCCTCTTGGGTGAGGTCTTTGCCATAATTCGCCTGTTTGGGCGAAATGCGCAGCCCCCACCAGAACGGCGTCGTCGTCCCGGCGCGGGCTGCATATTCCCACTCCGCCTCGCTCAACAGACGGTAGTCTTTCCCGGTGTTTTTGGACAACCACGACAGATAGCGCTTCGCATCCTCCCACGACACGTTGATCACTGGTCGCCGGCCACGGCCCCAGCCCCTGTCGTCGGGCTTGTAGCCGGCGCAACCGCCTTCGGAAGCACAGGCATCCCACTCCTCAAAAGTCACCGCAAACCGACCGACCGCAAACGGTCGTGCGATCGTGATCCTATGTTGCGGACCCTCTTGACCCATTCTTCCTTTTTCGCTTTCAGGCGAGCCCATTATGAACGAACCCGGTGGTACGACCACCATCTCCGGGCACCCTTTGTCGCACTCCTTGAACACGTCCTTCGGTTTCAGGGAGTGCTCCGCCGCTGCTGAAAGCGGGCAGGCCTCGCGTGAGGAAGACGGCGCATCTATCGCTTCGCTCGCACAGGGTGAAGCCGCTACCGCGGGCGGCGTGGTCGCCAGTGCCTCATCCGCCACTCCCGCAGCAAACTGTGGACCACGAACGGAGAGCATCTCAAAGGAAGGACCAACCCAGATGTCGATGCCACGACAGGATTTCACTGCAAAGCGAAACGTCCCTGGTGGCAGTGGTGCGCCGGACCGGCGGAGCCTGGAGCACTGAGGCTCGCCAACGTCTCCGGACCATGGTGGCGGCACCAGAGCTGTATCAGCCTGGAGCGTGATGCATTTGTTTGCCATCCGTCCCACATCCTCCTGCGGTGTCTTTCCGCAGTCGAGGAGACTAACATTGTCCACATCAATCCACCGGCCATCGACCAATTGTTGTACATCCACAGTGTTCGATAGTGAGACTTCAGCTCCCTTGGCAAGGATGCCGAAATAGCCGGGGTCGAAATTGCGGATGTAAATGGTCTGCGCATCACAGACGGGTGTGAACAAGCCGGAAAACAGCGCTGCGAACGCAAGTCGTTTCATCAACGCCTCACATCGAAAGTTGTCCAGACCGGGCTCTCCCGGCGATTCTGCGGATTTTGGAGCGCTTCCTCCATCATTGTGTTGCAGCTTCGCTCAGTTCGATGGAAGGCTCGCTCGACACGCGGGTCTGGGAACCCACTGCCCCTTCCGATCATTGCAACGGGGCCAACACTGGCACGGGTTCCAGATCCGATGGGAATGACATGGAAAGCAGGGATGGATTGATCCGGATCATGTGATCCGTTGGGCACCTGCGGCTGGAAGGTCGCCTCCCAACGGACGTTCCAATAGACGGCGGCAAGATGATGAAACTCATGCTGCGGGTCCCGCACGCTTAGGATCGTGCAGAAAAACAACTCAAGCTGAGCGGCGGATAGGTAGTTAGGTCTATTTGTGATTGAGTTTCTCTCAACGAGGTTACATTCATCCTTGGGATCGTCGCGATAGACGACGTCAATGCGTTTTGGAAAATTCGGACCATCGTAGCTCTTGACTGCTTCGGTACCAACCCTGGTGACAAAGAAATCGCCTGGCGCCGGTGTGTGTTTACAATCGAGGCAGGGTTCCGGCGGACGGGCAGGCAGGCGTCCCCGCTGAATCAGGAGACTGCCGTCCGAATTCTGGAGACCTCGGTAACTGTACCAATTTGTCTCCATCCACTGAACCTGGACAAAACCGACTGTCCAGTCTGTGGCGAGCCTTCTGTCGATGTGACCAGTGAGCGTCACATGACCTTCAAACTGAACTAAGTTGCTCCCAAAACGCATCGTGTTCCCTGGCACGAGCGTCGGATTGGGGGCTGGTGTTCTGGAGAAGAGCGGGGGGGGGGCGAAGGCAGTTCCCCGATCATGTCCTTGCGCAACGATTCCTGCCTGTTCATTTCTGCTACCGGATCGACCATCGGACGAGCAGGGGCATTTACAGTGGGGAGTTGGTTCACTCTCAGCACTACAGAACTGCGGTTAATGCTTACAGTCATGTCAACCTCTGTTGTGATCATAGATGGGCCGCTTTACTGCGACGTCAGGCTATTCATGTCCGCTCGGAATGCCGGTATGTTCATGTTTATTCGTTGCGCTTTGAAATCTCTGATTGTTCTCAAAGGATGGTGTGAAGCGTCAATAATGAAAATGGCTCAATTAAGGCATTACGTGTTTTGTGGTCCAGATTTTTGCGTCTTCCGTGAATCCTGTCGTGGAACCTGAAATCGGCAGTTGGGAGGGGTCGCTGAAGCGCCAAGCCCCTGATATGATTCCGCATTCGGCATGGCGTCAATTTTCAGCGTTCGGAAGCCTCACCCTCCGGTCCCTCGATGTGAGCAATCTGGGGTTGCAACCAGTCCAACGGACCCGGTCCAGGTCGACACCCTCGCCGGGCAGATCACCGTCATGTCGTTTTCCGGTCGCATTTTGGTCAATTTTGTGACTTGTCGATTCCCGTGGTGGTTCGAACATGGGGAGCGAAGATCGGGGATGATGAAGCATATGAACTCTGCCAGTTTGGGGTTCGTATCGGGGCGGGCAGGAACGTCTGCAGTGTTTGCGTTGACAACCCGTGACGTCCTACGTCCTGCACTTCGATACCCTCGTGGTCGGTTGCATCGGAAGTGACGACACCAGATTCGACTTCGAAACCAGGCTCCTTCATCCTTCATCGGGCGACGGATCGCCGGCCGTATCCTCGGTTGGAGTTTCGACACGACGGCAGACCTTTCTCCTTTTGAACGATCCAACGGAAATTGGCGGATATGAAGTCAAGCCGGCGAGAGATTCTCTCGGTGACCAATTCGTACATGTAGCCTTCCGGACATGGTGCAAGGCGTAAGGTCCGGTTCAATGATCACTGATCACCTCAACCGCGGGAATGTCCCCTTGCTTCGTCCAATTCGACAGGCGTGCGGGGTTTGTCGCTCTTCTTCCTCTTCGGAGCATCTCTTGCCTTGCTGACGGTGTCACCTGCGCAGGTCTGCCATCGTCCCCAATGCGCGGCGCGTTCGGCACTGCCGATCGGTCGTGAACTTCTGCCCGACGACTACCGTCGCCTCAGTGTGCCTTTCGGCTTCTCCGACCGCTGATCTGCAAGACCGGCGGGGATTGCAGATTGCAGCAGCCGGTCTTGCCGGAGCACCGGAAAAGCGCCTATGGCGGGCGAAAAGATAGAAAAATGACAGTTCCGGCGTGTGAACCGCTGTCCACATTTTTTCGGTTTCGACGATTGCACAATCGAATTGCCGTATCGGGAGCGGGATTTGCCCGGATCGGGCCTTGCGGACAAGAGGCGGGAATGGCGACCAACAGACAACGGACCGAGAAAGTCACACCCGTGCGTAGGAGGCGGGCGATTGAACTTGCCACCGACGTGGCCAGGCGGGACGTGAGCGCGCTCAAGGCCGGCCGACCCGTTCCCAGGATGGTGCTTGCGAATCGCGATGTACTGACGCTGCACAACAAACTTCCCGGCGATCTGCCGACCTACTACATGAACCGTCTCTTCACCTGCCATGACTGCGGCAAAGAGGAGATCTGGACCGCCCGGGAACAGCGCTGGTGGTTTGAGGTCCTGCACCGCTCGATCCGGAGCGTGGCGCTGCGTTGCTCCGCCTGCCGCAAGGCCCGGCGCGGTTTGGTCGGCGTTGGTGCCAACCTGCTGCGTGAACAATGCGCCCGTTTGCGCAGCCTCGCGGAAAGACCGCCGTCTCCTGCGGCCTTGGCGGAGATTAAAGACGCGCTCAACAGCAAATGGTGGGGAGTGCGCATCGCCGCGATACAGACGCTTGGCCGCTGGGGCGGTGCGGAGGAGGTGGCACGACTGGAGGCCATCGTCGCCACGGGGCGCGCAGCGCGAAAGTGCTGGGGCCGCGACTGGGAGGTTCTTGCAGGACGGGTGGCCGACAAGGCACTGAGGCGGCTCTTCCCGGATCGCTCCTGAAAGACGCGATCATTGATCTTCAAAGCCTTGGTCGGGGTTTCGTAGCCGGAAGAAGAGGCAGGGCGGCTTTGTCAGATGAGAGCTATGGGAAGGGAGCAGGAGAAAGGCGCTGACGCGTGTGCGCCGGTCTTGCTGATCGGGGGTGAATCAGGCGACAGTTTCAACCGGGAGGTGGAGAATCTTTCAAAAAAACGACGGGGTTACGACCCGGGGGGCGCAGTTTTTCGAAAAGCTCCAGGCCTGTTGGATCAGGAAGCGGCAGTTTTTGCTACTTTCCAGTTTCCAGCTTCAAGTTATGGTGACGCCGTCACGTCCCTTGATCACGCGATAGTAGTTCCACCACAGATGCGCCGCCGCACCACGCAAGGGGCGCCAGGCTTCGGCGAGGCGTGCCATCTGTGCAGTCGTGGGCCGGGCCGGGAGTTCAAACCCGATACGGATGCTTTCCTGGAGTGCGAGATCGCCGACCGGCCAGGCGTCGCTATGACCGAGGCAGAACAGAAGATAGAGATCGGCGGTCCAGGGCCCGATGCCGGGCAATGTCACCAGGGTCTTGTGTGCTTCCTCGGCGCTTGCGCCTGTGAGCGCGTCAAGGTCGAGCCGGCCGTGAGCGAGTTCGCCGGCGAGATTTTTCAGGGTCTTGATCTTGGCGGCCGAGAGGCCGAGCCGGGCCAGGCGCTCGGAGCGGGCGCGGCGCACCAAATGCGGGTCAAAGGGCTTGAAAGCGGCGCTGAGCCGGCCCCAGATCGCGCCCGCGCTTGCGGTCGACAGCTGCTGGCCGCAGATGATCTGCGCCAGTCCGGCAAAGCCCGCCGGGCGGCGGCGCAAGGTCGGCATGCCGGCGGCCTCAAGCACCGCTTCAAGGCGTCGGTCGCCGCGGCAAAGCCGGGTGATGGCGGCATCAAGATCGGCCTGGGATGCAATGCAATGGGTCATTGGCAGTTGAGGTGCTGGCGAATCGGCAGGTGGCTCACTTCCGGCAAGACCTACCGCTCGATCCGCGCCACTGCCAAGCAGCTCGGCAAGCATCTGCCGAAGAGCGGCGGAGCGGCGGGGCGCGGCGTCGATCGAAAATGCCGGGCGCGAAGCACCAAACCTGGCATCGACGAAATTGTTCGCCGGGTGACACGGCTCGGTTCAATTTGCAAGGCCATGGGGTGACAGGGTGACACTGGCGGAGGCAATGATCTGGTGCCAGGATGTGGCGAATGTGGAGAGCGGCCGGGAGAATGGAGAATCTTCTGGCGTTCTTCACTGAGCCAAGACGACATCGTGGCGGACATTCAAGACGCGGGGCGTTGGGGTGACGGTTCAGGGTGTTGGATGGGTGTCGCGTCAAGCCGTTGTGGAGTGCACGCTGCGGGTCATGAGGATCGGGTGGGTCAGGCGGCAAGCGGAGATTTTGGACCTGTGATGGGGCCGGTGCTGCGCTTTGCTCCCAGTCCAAACGGCTATCTCCATGCTGGACACGCCTATAGCGCGATTCTCAACTTCGATCGGGCACGGAGCCAGGGCGGGCGTTTTGTGCTGCGGATCGAGGATATCGACATGAGCCGCTGCCGGCCGCACTTCGAGACCGCGATCTATGAGGATCTGGCCTGGCTCGGGATCGCGTGGGAAACGCCGGTGCGGCTCCAGTCGGAACATCTCGACGAATACCGGGCCGTGGTCGACCGGCTCTTGGCGCAGGGGCTGCTCTATCCTGCCTTTGAGAGCCGGGCGGAGGTTGCAGCCGCGATCGCCGAACAGGAGGCCCAGGGCAAAGCCTGGCCGCGCGATCCGGACGGCGCGCCGCTCTATCCCGGCAGCGCCCGGACCCTGGCGCCGGCGGCCCGGGAGCGCCTTATTGAGAGCGGGGTCCCCTATGCCTTGCGGCTGGACATGGCGGCTGCCTGCCGCCGCCTTGAGGCGGCGGGGCGCTGGCCCCTCACGTGGTCGGAATATGGCGAGGGCACCGAGGCTGTCGCGGTCGTCGCCGCGCCGCTGGCCTGGGGGGATGTGATCCTGGCACGCAAGGAGACGCCGACCAGCTACCATCTGTCGGTGGTGGTTGATGACGCCCTCCAGGGCATCAGCGACGTCTTGCGGGGGCAGGATCTGTTCCATGCCACTGCGGTGCAGCGGCTCCTCCAAGAACTGCTCGATCTGCCCGAGCCGGTATACCGCCATCATCGGCTGATTCCGGACCCGGCAGGGCGCAAGCTGGCCAAATCGGCAGGATCGACGTCCTTGCGGCAATTGCGGGAAGACGGGGTGGCGCCAGGCGATGTCCGCCGCCTGCTGGGACTGGGTTAAGCGTTGCGCCAAGGGTCCCTTGCATGGCGCCGGGCAGAGGATATGCAGAATAATTCTTCGCACCCCCGGGGCATTGTTGCGGTCTTCGGCCTGCCCAGTTGCCTTTGTTCGTCGCGTCAAACTGTGGTCTGGCACCAAATGCTTTGGTGACGCTGTCGATGCCGATCCGTCGAGGTCCTGTTGGGAAAGATGTGGCCGACTTTTTCGTGGGCTGTTCCAGGGCGTGCCGATCATCGGGTCGGGGTCCGCCATCTGGCGGCGCGACCGTTGGCGTGCTCGGTTCCGGCGTGCCCGGGGTGCTGCTCTCGAGCTGTGGCGCCTGCAACGAACTCGCGTCGGCATCCGTACGCGCCATGATGAGTACTTTCTTTGTAAGCTTGTAGAGTTCCGCCTCGAGCGCCTCCTGGACTTTCAGCAACGAGTCAATAGTATCCTTCAACGTCTGGTGACAAGCTACCAACTCGCGTACGCGCTCCCGAAAATTGCGCGGTGTGACGTCCCCAACCTTAAGACCATATCCCCGCAATATACCGCGGGTGCAGCTTTTGATATCCAGCAACTTCGACAG
>Ga0123357_10000378_pt1 | contig 42074 bp, 42 predicted proteins | sample TergutEmb28metaG_FD_89873 | JGI IMG/M metagenome (GOLD analysis project Ga0123357, IMG submission 89873) | Embiratermes neotenicus P4 segment gut microbial communities from Petit-Saut dam, French Guiana - Emb289 P4 | ecosystem: Host-associated > Arthropoda: Insects > Digestive system > Gut ...
CCGAAAAGGCGTGAAACGGATCGTTTTCCGCCAAAGTTCCCTAAAAATGCTTGACTTGTATGAATTTTTCAGCAAAATAATCCCCGATATTGAAGTATCAAAAGGTGTACTTTTTGAGACTTCGCGGTGCGTGACTCGGACATATTTTGGCCGTGTCTTGCATGTCGCGTTTGTCACGATCTACCGGTTGGGTTTACGTCGCCTTTCGCGAAAATCGTAAAAGACGTTGAATCGTAGCGAATCATAGCCCGTAGGAGTTTTTCAGGCCGTAGTCTCAAGGTTGTAGTGAAAAAAAGGAGCGAAACATGAGTGCGTAGAGTAGGCCGTTGAGTACTTCCCGCAGCGGATATTCCCGTTGCGGAGAGTCTTCGCGAATCAGAGTTAAATACGGCGCGACGAAATTCTATTCGTCATTCGCGACGTCGCTGGGGTAAGGCTTCCTGCTCATGCCCTCTTATCAGAAATAAACGGCTGATTTCACAATAGATTCTAGATATAAAAATTAGTTAATCTGCTGCAGTATGATTTCTGCAGAAAATGAAACAACACAAGGTGCGGTGATAAAAATGGCAGATAATTCTCATTACTTAACAGTTGAAATGCCGGAATTTAAAGGGCTTAAATGGGTTTTCAAGCTGGTGATGCTAGCATGGGTTCCTATGGTTTTCGCTGTCGTCGGCAGATGGACCATGTCGGCATTATGGGTTTTATCGTCCTCCTTAATAGCATTTACCGTTGCGCAGATAGGGGAATCAAACCAAAGAGGAAATGTTTTGCCGGAAAGCATGATCAGATGGCTGTTGGAGCACGAATCTCCGGTTTTATTGAGCCTTTGGCTTGCCGTGGCGGTTACAGTCGTGCTTAGCCTGCTCGAGTCGTTCGTATCATGGATATACACATGGATACATCTTGTCGTAAATAGGAAAGTAACGCCGCAGGTGATAGAAGTCTCCATTACGAACACGACAGCTGTAAAGCCTGATGCCTCCACCGCTATTCAGCGTTGGCTGCTAAAAACAGATGTCGTTTATTTTCTCGACGAGAGCATCGCCGCCACAATAGGAAATCTTGGAGCCATCACCATAGCCATATTCGCGACATACCGGGCTAATGTGGTCGCGGGGCATGTCAGCCTTATCTGTCTTGCACTTTGGGTTTTGATCGCAATTCCTTTGACTATTAAAGCGCTCCGCGCCACCCGGCAGGCTGCACAGTCGCACGAAACAGTGGGCAGGGTTATTCGTGACAGCGTGGCGTTAAGGATGGATCTGTCGAGGCCGTCCTTGCTCGGCTTTTGGATGCAAAGATCATCCCCTTACGTTCATGACTTGCAGCGATCCATTGCAAAACAAGGCTTTTGGAATGCGATTTTACCCGGCTCCCTTAACGTTATTACTATGTCAACGCCCTATATTGCCGTCATTGCGGTAATCTCCACGTCGGGAAGCGTAGCCTCTTCGGTCGCGATTCTTCTCTACCTAACCCGCATGACCGGACCATTGTCAAGCCTCGCTAGGGTACTCCCGTGGATCCAGCAGAATCTTATCTCCGTGCAGCGCCTTTTTAACATGATAATCAAACAGTTTTCACCGCTTGACAAAAATGCCAGGCAAATTGACGCGATCAGTTCCTTGAAACTTGAGAATTGGGTTGTGCGGGTTGGTGACAACAGGACCATCACTTATCCTGATATTGAAGCGTCAAGCGGCGTAATCCTGTGTGTTGTGGGGCCGAGCGGCAGCGGGAAGTCCACTCTCATAAAATCAATGGCGGGTCTCCTTGAAGTTGAGAGAGGCGAACTGCAGCTCGACGGACAGACAATTAATCCATCCAGTTCCATGTGGCGTGAAACCTGCGGGCTGTTGTCTCAGGAACCGGAACTGGTTCCCGGCACAATTCGAGACAATCTAATGAATTTTGCGGATTGGACCTCCACCGAACTCATCATGCATGCCGCCAACAAAATTTTCAGCGGAGTCGACGGGACGGAAAATTGCGCGGTGGGCATTGACGACAAGGGCGTCAGTGTAGGGCAGCGGAGAAGCATCGCGCTGCTGAGATGCCTGGGAGGCAACGCTCGCGTGATCTTGCTTGATGAGCCGGTAGCCGGAGTCGACGATTCCCTAGTAAGTGTTCTGAGGGACGTCATGGAAGAAGCTCGGCGACAGGGGCGCATTATCATCCTTACCGCCCATGAACATGACTGCGAACGGCTCGGGCTGGAGCAAGGGAAAATCATTCGAATCGAATCACCTGAAGCGGTGGAGGTCATCTCTTCCCCTAGAGGATAGTAAGGCAATGCTGACAAACCACCAAACCACTTGCTCGGACGAATCTGCTACATCTGCCATGCAGGAGGAGACCGTACCGCGAGCGTATAAGTTTACCACCCCTGAAAAGCGAGAAGTCGTACTTCGTCACCAGATGGAGTTTGACCGGCGATCACAATTGAATGACCGTGAAAATGCACTTGTGATAATTGTAATGGCGTTTATCGGAGCAATCAGCTACTACTTTCTCAACTTCCCGAAGCTGGAATGGTCCTGTGGTTTTTGCCTATTCGTCATGGGATTTGCGACGCTGTCCTTCGCGACGTGCGTAGCGGTGGGCTGTATTCTCTGGAAAGGCAAGGGTTCTAACCATCCAAATCCCAGCAGCCCGTTAAGAAAGACCTCACGGCTAAAAAGAGCCTTCGTTTTTCTATTGGTTTTTGCATCTTCTGTTTTGCCGAAACGTTTTTTTCAACGGACTGCCGACATCAAACCGCATGAAGATTATGCAGAGATACGCAAGAAACGCATGGCCACCGATCACGTCAGAAAATGGGGGGTAGAAGGTATGGATCAATTGATTCATGAGAGATATCTTCATGACGCTTACCGCAATGCGGCGCAAAATAATTCTCACGAGGCAAGGATAGAGCTCGCAAAACACTGGATGATAGTGGCGTTGATGGGCTTGATAATTGCGGCCACGGTTCATCGATGGATTTATAATTCCGGTGAAAAGCCAAACGCTGATCTCACTACTGCGAATCATGTGAATAGACAGGAAAGGCGCTGAATGGACCGTGGTTCTCGACAAGAAACGCTCCATTGCGTGATGCCTTGGAAGGCGTTGCATATGGACGAACGCGATGGTGGGATTTTCGCGATCCCCTGTTGCTTCAGCTGGATCAAAGACAGTTACGGTGCCATAGGTTCAGCGTCGCTGCTGGAACTTTGGAACAGTGAGGGAGCCCAGCGTATCAGACAGCTTATTGCCGCTGGTCGCCAGCATGAAATCTGCAGTCCGCACTGCGCGTACTGGATGTCAGGACGCTATGGCGAAACAGCGTTGCGCATTGTGGAGGGCTCACAGGAATTCGTCGAGAACCAGAAAGTCAATTTAGCAGAGATTCAGCGGCGACAACCAGTGCTCCGCTCAAAGCCGATGCTTCTCAAGGTATTGCCAACTTTGCGTTGCAATCTCCGATGCACAATGTGTTACCAGTGCAATTACGACACGAATGGCTTGGGCGAAGGTATATGGAGAGAGATCGCACAACTGCTTCCCTATACGCACGAGATTGCGTTTCAGGGAGGCGAAGCAACTCTTGATAAGGGCTTCCGGAACTTTTTTGATTCCGTCGAGTTGCAGTCGCATCGACACGTAAAAATAAGTCTCATCACTAACGGCACGGTTCTCGACAAGAGGTTGCTTGAAGGGCTTCGCCATGTAAAACTGAACTATATAATTGTTTCATTGAATGCAGCTACACGAGAGACATACGCTCGAATTACAGGGAAAGATTTTTTTGAACGTGTGGTGGGCAACTTACGCCAACTGAGTGAATTAGCTCACAATCATTCTCACGGCGATTTTATTCTGCATGCCAGCTTTGTCGTTATGCGTTCTAATTTTCATGAGCTACCTCAATTCCTCGAAATTGCCAGCAGTTTGGGAATAGAAGTTCAGCTTTTAAATGTTATAGGCAACCGTAATAATGAAGATATCTTCGTTCGAACAGATCAGCATGAAACGCTGCGCCGTGTGCTTGATCAAGCGAGCCATATTTCGACCGGAACGGCCAAAGAACAGGTTGACCGTATCCGGATAATACTCGATTCTCACCGGCCTCCAATAGCCGCAAATGGAGGAGAAGAGAGGAGGATGAAGATATGAAGTCTTTATTCCGCTCAATCGGGGACTTTTTTCATTTTACGCGAGCGTATCAATGGTATCCCGGCAAGATACCGCTCATGCTGGGGTTCGCCTTGACCATGTTACTGGCCGAACCGGGGCAGCAGCATGGTCTTCTGTGGGTTTTAGCGGCCTATGTCCTAACCTGCCTGTTTCTTGCTGCTTCTTACATGCTTAACAATATTGCGGATAGGGAAGCAGACAGCAAGGCGAACAAGAGAATGGGCCTTGATGGATGGTCACGCGGAAAACAGGCTATTCCAGTAATTATTTTCACGGCCCTCACTCTGGTGGGCGGGATTGTTCTGATGCCAGCATCGGCCATTTTCGCTATGATCGGATGCTATATTCTTTCATGGAGCTACTCCTGTCCGCCGCTTCGCTTTAAAGAGCATACCCTTTTGGGGCCTTTCGTCCCTGCCTTTACGCAAGTGCCAGCGCCGGCTTTGGTGATGGTTGTGGCATGGGGCGCGTTGCCATTGCCGGCATTAATCTACCTGATGATCGTGTTCTTCTATCTTCTTCGCATGCTTTTTGTCCACCAGTTGCTTGATTATGAAAATGACCGCATCGCGGGGACGTATACGACAGCTATACAATTGGGCTTTACCGCCATGCAACGATTATTATTTCTGACGTTCACGCTGGAGCTGGTTTGCTTAATAGTTTTCCTGGTTCTTCTCGTGTCCGCTGGTTTTTCATGGATTCTTTTAATTGGTCTGGCATGGCCGCTATTTATAGTGATTCTCCGCTGGAGCCGCAGGGAGCTCATACGTCTTGACAGCTACAGTTACATTCCACTCGCAGATATTCATGAATCTCTGCTACCGCTTATCCTTGCTGTCGGCGTGGCGATGCGTGAGAAAAACTTGATGATCGCCATCGTCCCACTTATGGTTTTTCTTTTCCTAAAACGCCATATCGAGCGACTGGTAATACCGTTGCTTGGATGGAAGGAGTAGACCGATGCCTGATACCGCATGTCCGAGTCGATTTCCGGATACGTTCCTGGATTATATCCCCAACCCGTCAATGGGGCATGAGGCGTACCGGCAGTCTTTGGAGCGTTCCTTTGAAAGCGACGAAGCAGGCGCTCCTCCCATTTATGCCCTGTTAAAGGTGACAGATCGATGCAACTCGCAATGCGAATACTGCGGTCACGCAGGCAAAATGGATAAAATTGAAGATGCCTCAACGGAGTTGCTCCAGGATGTGCTCGACCAGTTGGCCGAAGTCGGGTGCGTCTCTGTCAATTTCACCGGAGGTGAGCCGATGCTACGGCCTGACCTGCCAGCGCTCGTGAAGTACGCCCGCGCACGCGGCCTGTTCCCGATACTCTTAACCAATGGTCTGCTGCTTCGCAAGCGCAGCAGCGAACTCCAGCACTCAGGTCTCGGTATGATCATCGTAAGCGTGGACAGTGTTCGCCCCGACACATATCAATCCATTAGAGGCGTAAACCTTGCACCGGTACTTGATGGTATCGAAGCGATATTGGTGTACCCGGAAGAGGACAGGCCGATCATAACAGCCACAACGGTCGTTACTTCCAAAAACATTGATCATCTCGATGAAGTGGTTTCCTGGTTTAGTGAGCGTGGAATAGGCGTGAAGCTGACCCCTTATCATCACCATGGGCGGTGGGAAGATGATCACCTGTCGCCGAGAGATTTGGAAAAATACCAAGCAGCGATTAACGGACTTAAGCGGCTTAAAGAATCCGGATGTGGAGTAATCAACTCGCAGGCTTATCTTGACAATTTCCCAGGTTTCAATTTCGACCGGAATATTCCGACGGGTTTTCGCTGTTACAGTGGATACACGACGCTTTATATCGACCCGGCGCTGAATGTCCGGTCATGCTGGTCAGCGGGGCTTCCCGTCGCGGGAAATTTACGAAAAAGCCGTCTTAAAGAACTCCTTAATGGAACCAAAATGCGCCGTATGAGACAAAAGATTCGGATGCTTAAATGCGAGAAATGCTGGCTTCTTTGCACTGCTGAAATTTCACTGAGATTTCAATGAACGGAAAAATACTAAAATTTCTGACGCTGAACGTGACGGAATCATGCGACGCGACCTGTATTTACTGCGATTGGTGGCGGACGAAAACCGCTCCTGAGTCATTTAATGCCCTCGCTGATGCGGTAGATCAAGCCGCGTTAATGGGTGTTCGTGCCATTCGAATATCGGGTGGCGAGCCCCTCCTCCGCCCCGACCTGCCATCGCTGGTCGCGCATATTCGCCAGCACGGGCTTGTCAGCATGGTCTGCACGGCAGCCAAATGCGAACTTTCCACCCTTCTCGCACTGATTGACGCCGGGCTGGACGTGCTGTCCGTTTCGCTTGACACTCTTGATCCACGGTTGTTTCGCCGAATCCGTGGCTACGAAATCGCACCGGTCCTTGAGAACCTGCGTTGCCTTGCTGAATTGCGGGGCAAGGCCGAATACGAGATTGTTTTGAGTGTCGTATTGACGCGGCTGTCGATAGATGGTTTGGCAGATATTCTGGAGTACGCCCAAAAATATAACCTGCCCGTCAACATTACGCCTGTGCAGATCGGTCCATGCGGGCGAAATACGTCGAAGGATGCGGTTGCTTTTGGCGTTGAAGACGCCCCCATCCTTCGCAACGCCATGCGCGTTGCCAAGGAAGCGGTCGCGACAGGCCTTCGGATTATCAACTCCGATGAATACCTAGACGGCATAGCCGTGTATATGGTAAACCGCCGCCTTCCTGCCGGTTATTCCTGTCATGCCGGCGACTCGACCGCCATTCGTCTTGCCGGCGGGAAGCTGAAACTTTGCCATTCGCTCAAAGAAATTCAGGGCACCGATCTGGCCGCGACATGGACTTCCGGCGAGGCAGAGAATCTCCGGAAACGCATGGCCAGCCTTGATTGTCCCGGCTGCTGGCTGTCATGCCATGCCGACACCCGCAGACCCGTCGCTCATCGTTATGGCCGTCCGGAAATTTGGGAGGCGTTATAGATGATAGATTTACATGTACATACCACGCATTCTGACGGGACATTTACTCCGGACGAGGTTGTGCGATACGCAAAAGAGAAGGAATTGGCCGCAATCGCCATTACCGACCATGATTGCGTATCCGGAGTGAAGGAAGCGAAGGAAACTGGAAATAATCTCGGCATAGAAGTGATTGCCGGTATTGAATTTTCTGCAAATCATGAAGCACAAGACTTCCATATCATTGGTTTAATAATAGATATAAAGAATACTCTTCTGAACGAAGCTATCGCAAGGCAGTCTAAAGCTGCGGAAAAATGTGCTGAACGAATATTCGAAAGGCTGATCGCCAGCGGATTTAATCATATATCTTTTGATGAATTTCGAAGGCAAGGCTCCCCTAGCAGTAAAGGACATTTTAAGCAGTATATGACTTCAGCAAATTTGCCATGTGCCCCTAAAGAACTGGAAAAACACATCGGCAAGGAAGGCATGGCATATGCTTTTTTCCCGCTAAGATCATTGACGGTTGCTGACGCGATATCCGTCATACACGATGCCGGAGGTCTAGCTATCTGGGCACATCCGTTCACTAATAAATTTCACCAGTTTGGTCGGGAGGAAGTGGCTCAAGCCGCCATAACTTTCAAAGCTATGGGCCTTGATGGCGTTGAAGCCTATTGGCCAGGGCTTTGGCAGGATGATTTTGATTATATTATCGATTTGGCGGAAAAACATAAGTTTTTCATATCAGGCGGCAGCGATTTTCACGGCAACAAAGCCCAGTCTGACTTGGGAAATGGAAAAATTCCCTATTCTGTTTTAAACGCAATGCTGACTGCGAAGGCGAACATCAGGAGGCACCATGAACAATAGAGTGCGAGAGGAAATAAACCGCCGTCGCCTTCTGGAAAAGGAACGAGCGCAGCGTCTTGGTGAATGGGCACAGGGAAACGAGGCGGGGCCATTCAAGCTGATGTTTTTTCCGACAAACACATGTAATTTAGAGTGCGCGATCTGCTGGCAGCGAAAGGGCGTCCACGACTACTCGGAACTTTCCGCCAAACGCCAGGTGGATCTGATCGACGAGGCTATCGAAATCGGTGTGCGTGAGTTCGTCATCGGTGGCGGCGGGGAGCCCTTGATGCGTTGGAAAACTCTTCGTCCGCTCTTCGAGAAGATCCGGGCCGCTGATCTTTATGGCATGCTATTCACCAACGGAACGCTCATCGGGTCCGAAACGGCTGCAAACCTGGTTGACATGAAATGGAACAAAGTTTTGATAAGCCTGGACGGACTTAAGGAGTCCAACGACTGCGTGAGGACGGCAGGATCGTTCGACCGAATCGCGCAAGGTATTCAGTGCCTGCTTGACAAACGAGGGAATCGGTCATTGCCTGTCATCGGCGTTGGCTGCGTCTTAACACGACAAAGCATCCGGGATCTTCCCCACTTGATGGATTTTTTGGGGAAACAGGGTTGTGACCAACTGAACCTTATTCGGCTTGTCGTTTATACGGAGAGTCAAAGAGAATATGCGGTTACGCCCACCGAAATGGATGAATTGCAAGGTATTCTTGAATCCTCGCAAAAGACGGCTGCTTCTTTCGGAATGGTCACCAACCTCGCCGAGTATATGGACGGGAACATCATCAAGCAGGCTGAGTCATTCGAACATATTCTCCTCAGCGACAGAACGCTGGCGGCAGGAGGCCAGTCGTTCTGGAACTCGCTTTGTTTTGAACCCTTTTCAAACATGGTCGTTCACTCGAACGGCATGGTCGGACCATGCTGTATGAGCGGAGATGCCTCGCTGGAATCGCTCGTGGAGCAGTCCTTGGCCGACGTCTGGTATGGCGAGAAATTTTCAAGCCTTCGCCAGGGCATTCTTTCCCGTTGTCCGGAATCGTACTGCCGGATATGCGATATCAATGTGTTTGCGGAAAACCAACGTCTACGCGCATTGGGAGGATCGCTATGAAACAAAATCACCTTTCCTGCACACTCCCCTGGAAAGCGCTGTTCATGGACATGCGTTACGGACGTCTGAGCGCATTGCCATGCTGTGCCACTTGGATTAACCGCAGCTACGGACCAATCGAAGACGGAATGTCGATCCTTGAATCGTGGAATGGTCCCGGCGCTGTGGAGATTCGGCGTTTGATGATCGAAGGGAAACAGGAAGAACTTTGTGCGCCTGATTGCCCGTGGCTGTTTTCCGGGAAGTTCGCGGAGAATGCTGCCGAGATAGTTCCAGGACCGCCTGAATTTGAGGCCAACCAGCGTCTCAACAACCAGGAAATAAGCGAGCGCAAAACCATCCTGAAATCACTGCCAATGGCGCTCCGTATCATTCCAACCCTGCGGTGCAACATCAGATGTCGGATGTGCTTTCAGGATCATAAAACGGACTTCAGGCTCCCCGAAACATTTATGGCCGACATGCGCAAGCTCGGAAAATGCGTCTACGACTACCATCTGCAAGGCGGGGAAGTGTTGATCTCCGATCAGTTTCGCCAGTGGGCGGCCCCTGATTGGTTTTCCGAGAACCCCCAGATGTTGCTGAGCATGACCACCAACGCGACGAAAATACCTGAACAGAACTGGCGAGTTCTTCAATCTCTGCGCATCAACCACATCACCATTTCCGTCAATGCCGCCACGCGCGAGACATACTGGTACGTCGCTGGTGCCGACCTGTTCGATGACGTCATGCGGAATATCAAGGCGCTCAAAGAATTAAGTCGATTGCATAGAATTCAACAATTTCAAATTTTTCTTAGTTTTGTCATCATGCGATGCAACTATCGCGAACTGCCTGCATTCGCGCACATGGCCAGTCAGCTCGGATTACCGTTCCGGTTGCTGCTTATAGAAGGGGATCGGGAAGGCGAGTCGATTTATACCAACCCTCCTATTTTAAGGGATATCATTGAAGTTCTTGACGAAGCGAAGCCTCTTTCATCAGAAGAATCCATTCCAGAACTCAATCGGGTTCGGGAGTCGCTTCAGACAAGTCTGACATCACAAACTTTTAGGATGAATCAATGAAGACTTCCACCACTATTCCAGATGTCCTGTTGGTACAGCCGCCATATCCGGGGCCGTATAACTTTTGGAAATCCGAGTGCCTTGGCATGGGCTACCTGGCGGCGGCGCTGGAAAAACGCGGGTATGTGGTACACGTACTTGATGCTTTTCTGATGGAGATGGATGTCGAAGCGGTTTTGCAGCATATCCGTAATGCGCCGCCTCGTTTATTGCTTGGTTTTTCCATGCTGACATACGAACTCTATCGTACAGGGGAATCCATACTTCGTCGCCTTCGAGCCGAAGGCTTCAACACGCACGTAACCGTAGGATCATGGTTTCCGACATTCTGGCATCGCACGATGATTGAGGAGGGCTTTACGGCTGATTCCATCGTCATAGGCGAAGGAGAACGTAGTATTTGTGCCCTTGCCGATTATCTCAAAACCGGAAGCTGGAGCACGGACGGCTCTTTTTTGAAACGCGAAAAGATAGGGAACACCCTCGTATTGCATCAAAATGCCACTCTATCGGATATCGACAGTCTGCCGCCACCACGCCGTGACTACCTCCCAGAAGCCATTCGACGTTATTACCTTGCGACGGCTTATACCGCTCGTGGCTGTGGCCACAGCCACTGCACATTCTGCTCCGTTCCGCTCTTTTATAAGGGAGGGCCAAAGCATCGCCTGCGATCTCCGAAAAATGTCATTGACGAGGTCGAAACTATTTCCCGTATGGGGGCGGATTTTCTTTTCTTCGTTGATGAAGATTTTATAGGCGAGTCTCCGGAAGGCCCGAAACGCACACTCAAAATTTTCGAAGGGATAGCCGAGAGAGGCATTTCAATGCGATTTACTTTCAACTGCAGAATTCGCAGCGTGGAGAAGGAATTATTCAAACCTCTTGCTGATCTGGGTTTGGCTGCGGTCTATATCGGTATGGAGTCAAATATAAACCGTATGCTGAAGCTTTTTGCCAAGGGCGCATCCAGCGACGATATTTACCGTTCCGTCGGCATCTTGCACGACCTTGGCGTGAAAATCGTCCCAGGATGGATCATGTTCGAACGCGATACCTCTCTTGATGAAGTGGAAGAACAAATCAAATTTTTGCTCGGCATCAACACATATCATGTCAATTTTCTCAAGCCTTTGTACGTAATGAAAGACACGCCTATGGAGAAGATGTACGGAGACGAACTTTATCGCACATTCTTCGACAGGAAATATTATTTCAAGGACCCGGACGTTGATCTCTTGGTTCGCATTCTATCCAACGACTATTTGCCCGAAGTGATGCCGCATACGAATGGTATCTATCATATTTGGCACAAACTGCTCGCGTATGGCACAGGTGACCATCAGCGCCGGTACGATTTCATCAATAGCAGAATGAGAGAACTCAGTCTGAGTTTCGCTTCGGAACTTATCGGAAGAATACGGTCCCGCTCCTTGAACGGGCTTGCCCGAACGCTTTCTGATCATGCACAGGAATGGTGGAAGATAAATTGCGAAATTGATGACCTTGCAAAATGTATAACTCAACAACCACAGGAATGAACATGAAGAAGTTTTTCAATTTGTTCAGGCGGCGTGAGTGGCACATGGTGGATGCGTCTTTTGCGAACTATCCTTACGCGACGCAATCCGCATCGCAAAAAATGGACATATACCTCCCATCGAGCAAAGGCAAGGTCAACGTCATCCTGAACATTCACGGCGGCGGCTGGTGTACGGGGGACAAGACAAGTGACACCGATGCTTGCAAAAAAGCTGCGAAAATGGGATATGTGGCGGCAAGCATGAATTACCGTATGCTCATACCCTGGTTGTCTTTGCCACGATGGTTGCAGCCCGTGAACTGTAAGGGGATGCTCGATGACATCGGAAATGCAATTGCTGCGTTGAAAGCTAAACTGATCGCGGAAGACTACACGCCGAATAAACTTGCAATTACAGGCTGGTCGGCGGGTGGACATTTGGCGATGCTCTATGGCGGCAGTCGATATCAGCAGTCTTCGATCCCCATTGCGTTTTTGTTTACGGATTGTGCTCCTACTGATTTAACCGATGCCGCATTATTTTCGAATTTACGCAATAAGAGTGTCACCGCCCTGCTTTCCGCGCTGGCTGGCCGGAAAATCAGCCGTCAAGACGTTTTTAACAAGGCCCCCACGCTGCGGGAACTATCCCCATTATATTCTGTAGATTCCGGATCGCCCCCCATTTTGATGCGTTATGGCGCTCTGGACAATATGATTCCGCGTTCACAGGGCACCGCGATGCAAGCCGCACTGAACGCTGCGAACGTGCAGAATGACCTGTTTGTGTATCCGAATACCGGACATGATTTACATAAGCCTGATCCATCTGACGCAGGGATATCCGATGCTTATATGACGAAACTGCGAGAATATCTAGCCGTTCTTTTTCATGATGGAGGTGAGATTTCAACATGGATTTAAACTCTTTCGATCCAGTAGCGACGGACTACGATTGTTTTGTCCATGATTTTCATGGAAACAGCGACGGGTTTGTGGAATTCCACCTGTCGCTGGCCGACAAATACGGACAGGACGGCATCTTGGACATCGCCTGCGGAACCGGCGCGCTGACAATCCCGCTCCTGCAGTCCGGCTACGACGTGACCGCGCTCGACCTGTCCGCCGAAATGGTCGAGGCTACAAGAAAAAAAACTGAAAAAAACAACCTGCGGGCGGATTTATTCGTCGCCAATATGGCCGATTTCGATATAGATCGGAAATTCTCGCTTGCCATCATCGCCCGAAGCGGTTTTATGTACCTTTTGACCGCCCAAGAACAGCGACTGGCGCTTTTGAATATTCGCAGGCATTTAACCGACGGCGGGGTGCTGACACTGAACACTTTTCAGCCGCATCCGATCATGCAGGCAGAAAGCATGAAAGCCTCTCCTGGCGAGTATTATCCGCGAGCCGAATACGTCAACCGCGAAGGGAAAAACACGCGGATACTATACGCCGCTGTTTACGACCATATCGCGCAAATCATGCGAGGCAGTTGGATATTTGAAACGCTTGATAGTGCCGGCAATGTAGTTGACGCTCGCACCTATCCTCAAGTGACGCGCCACACCTATCGGCAGGAAATGGAGCACCTATTTGAGCTTTGCGGGTATGATATTTTAAACGTGCACAACAATTATCGCTGTGATGCTGCGAAGGATATTTTTATATGGGTAGTGAGGAAAAAATGACTCTGGACAAAGCACCGATTCTGGGAGTATTTCCTCCGTTTTGGCGGGACGAGGGGCCGCATTTTGTGCTTTCCCATTTTCAGGGTCTGATGAAAAGTCTGGGTGCGGATGTGCGGATTCTGGATCTTAATATTGAAGCATCGCTTGCGTTAAAAGAGAGATGGGGCGATTTGAGCCGAAACTGCGATAATATCTGGAACGAGCCACAGGATGTTGCCGGTTGTATAGAAAAATCCGGCATTGCCAACTTGCTTGCGAAAGCGATTGCGGCCCATCAGCCTTCATGGGTCGTATTTCTGAGCGTTAATGCCGCCCGTAATCATGCGACGCGTCTTTTGATCCGGGAGGTCCGTGCTCGGTTTCACGAGAAAATCCGCATTGCTGTCAACGGACCTTTATGCCTGGGGCAAAAGGATGCAGCCGCGATTTTTCCGGAAGCCGATCTGGTTTGGAGTGGCGCATTGGAATCGGCTATTCCAGGTCTTATGGGGCAATGCGATAAAGGTACTCTCCATGATTTTTCCGAGCGAGAATATTTTCCGGATTATTCGGGCATGGATATGTCGAAATATTCCAAGCCGGAACAGCTTATCTATACATGGAACTTCGGTTGCCGATTTCGTTGTCGGTTCTGCCTGCAAGGTGCTCAGTACGCCCAGGAATTCAGGCGATCACCGTTGGGGCTTTCAGGTCGCCTTCAAAAACTTCTGACGGATTTTCCGACGGTGAAATATATACGATTCTATGACGGAAGCCTCAACGCAGATAAAAACCTATTTCATGATTTTCTTAATGAGCTTGATGGCAAGAACATTCTTTGGGGAGGTCATCTAACGCCCATGCCGTATCTTGATCGGTCGATCGGCGAGCGTTTGCTCTCCGCCGGGTGTCTTGGCGTTAATATAGGCGTGGAGAGCGGTTCCGACTCAGTCCGCAAACTTATGGGAAAACCGAATAGTCTTGACGTTGTCGAGTTTTGCATTCGAGAATTGCACGCTGCTGGGGTCTATGTTAGCATCAATTTAATGGTCGGTTATCCAGGAGAGACAGAAAACGACTTTAATGAGACTTTGCGGTTTACGAGCAGGATGGCGGAATTTGTGTCGTGTATCGTCGCTAACAAGACGGGAATTTATGCGGGGACGCCGCTGTTCGTGGATGCTGGGAAGCTCGGAATCAATTTAAACGGCGATGTTCGTCACGAGTTTTTATTCAACTATTGGGAGTTGGCGGACGGGAGTAATACGCAAACTATTCGTCAGGAGCGACTTTTGAGGATCGAGTCGCACATAGAAAGTCTTGGTTTGAAGAACGCGAGATCACCCGATGCCGAAGATGAGGGAACCCGCGCTTTGAAGCATTGGAGGATTCGTAATCGAAAAGGAGTGCCATCCACATGTGCGGAATAGCTGGTGCTCTTGTTTACGAACCGAAAGTTGCGAGATTGGACCGTCTTTTAGCGGCGGTGAGCGCTTCCGCTGCTCGTGGCGAAGACTCGTTCGGAGTTGTGCGTTGGTCGCCGTCGTCCGGATTCAGACGTTTTTGCCGCATAGGTCAGAGTCAAGACGGATGGTTGCAGTCCGTCGGTGTTCCGGAAGCCGCAGAACCCACCATTTACATTCACACGAGCCGGGCCGAACCGACCACCGAATGGCGGCGGGAAAAAAGCGAAACAGACATCCCACCATTCGTCGAAAGCGGGATTGCCGTAGCTCACAATGGAATCATCGCCAATGACGAGGAACTTGTTACCAAATACAATTTGTCCCGCATGTCACTCATTGATACGGCGATCCTTCCATCTCTTGCGGCTTCTATAGGAGTCTGGGAGGCAACAGCCGCGATCAAAGGTGGGTTTGCACTGAGTATCATTGATTCACATCGCACGGCGCTCGTGTTGTGCAGGAATTTTTTGCCGCTTTCGCTTGCTTGGGAGCCCGGAATTGTCTGTTTCGCAAGCGAGGCTGCTTTTTTTTCTGGCGCGGATCAACCCTTTCAGTCTTACCAAGTATGGGATTTACCACCGTATACTGGTATTGAGTTGTACAGCGACGGGTATTGTACGCCTGTCGCATGGGAAAAATTGCCCAACCGGCAAGCAAAAGCGACGAGGTATCCTTATCCTCAATTGGATTGGAGGGTGCATGGGTAAACGTTGTGTGGTTGTATGCTCAGGCGGGATGGATAGTACTGCCGCCGCTGCTCATGCCCGTTATATCGATGGCCTAAGCCTCGTTTTGCTACACTTCCGATATGGTTGCCGGGCCGAATCTCGTGAAGTGGAAGCGATAAAGGCCATCACTTCCGTTCTGGAAGGCGAGTGCGTGTTTCAAGATCTGGCCTGGCTTAATCAGTTGGGCAATTCTCGTTTGACAGATCACAATGCTCCTATCGCCGGCCCAGTTGAAGGCGCGGAATATCCCCACGAATGGGTTCCGGCGCGAAATTTGGTCATGATCGCCTATGCAGCTGCTTTCTGCGACGCTCACGGGATTGATAAAATTTACATGGGGCTGAACATGGAAGAGAGTTCAGTCTATCCGGATAATACGGTCGAATTTTATGAACGCCTTAATAGCGTTTTGCCACTGGCGACACTGATACGTCCAGTGATCGTGATGCCCCTTGCGCGGATGATGAAATGGCAGATTGTTAAACACGCGCACAAAATAAACGCACCGATTCACCTGTCATGGAGCTGTTATCGTTCAGGGACGGTTCATTGTGGATGTTGTGGCCCTTGCTACATGCGGCGCACGGCGCACTTGATGGCAGGAATTCCGGACACCGTGGAATATGCCGAAGGTCAATGACTTGGAGATGATATCGCATGAATAAAGCCCTGGCGGTCGCCATCCCCACCTGCTGCGGTCGCAGCGAGGACATTCGGATCGGTTACGTTCTGGAATCGCTTGCGCTGCAGCCACCGTCAGACTATTTTGATTCTCTCGACATCTATATTTGGGACGAAGGCGTGACGCCTGTGACTTCGGATCGCTGGGTTCGGCTTGTGATGGATCTTCTCGTCCATCGAGGGCATTCTCCCCACTATATTCGTCGTGGTCCGTCTCGCGGCGTGGCGGAAGCTCGCCGAAATCTCATCGCCACCATTCCGTCATCGCACGACAAAATCCTGTTGGTGGATGATGACCTGTTGGTGATGCCGGGGGCCATCGATTCGCTTCTTGCCGAAGCGGCAAAAGCTGAACGGTTTGGGTTCATTCAAGGAACCAAAATTGAGCTTGACGCAAGCCGCACCTACCACAACGACATCAACCAGCTCACCGAACACGCCCCAGATCAAGGTGCGACCCGTATCTGGTTCGGAGATGCCGCATTTTTGCTCGTCAACCGGGATGCCTTGAGACACGTCAAATGGGAACTCATGACCCGTTTCCGCGAGGAAGGCCTGCCGGGTGAAGACGTCGCAATGACTCTTATGATCGCCGATCGCGAACCTTGCTATGGCGTCGCGGCTGCCGCCGGATACCACATGCCGCTCTCCTCGCCTCGTTGGCGCTGGGAGGTACCGAGCGATTTGCTTCAATTCGAGATGCTTAAATCGGTTGTTTCGGCAGAGACTCTTGAAAGAGCTATGCCTCACCTGGCCAAATACATCCGTAATCAGACTGGCGCAGTGTCTGACAGTGCAGGTGTAGGGCATCTGCCACATGCGGAGGGCAAATCTCAATGACCCTCCCAGTTCCGAAATTTTCGACAATCATCGCGTCGCATGGTCGTGCAAGCCTGCTGGCGAAGCTGCTTGAATCCCTGAACCAGGCTCAATCCTCAACCGCCGCAAATGTTGAGATACTGGTCGTCGATTCCACGCCTGCTGCGGAAGACTCGACGATTCAGGAAGCCTGCGTCAGATTCGGCGCGACCCTGATTAAAGGCCCGTTAAGCGTCAGGAGCAAACGCAACATGGGAGCCCGTTCTGCTACGGGTGATTGGCTTTTTTTCGTCGACTCGGACTGCGAAGTTTCACCGGAAATCTTCAACAACTATAGAAAAGCGTTCGACACGGATTCTGAGTTTAAGGCCGGAGCCGGCCCCACGGTGTTCAGGAACGATGAAACGCCATTTACCAGACTGATTCAACATTCTTCGCTGCTCTCTCCGTTTCGTCAGCCCGCGGGCACGGGATGTTTGCTTTGGGCTACGACGAGCAATCTCGTTGTTCGCAAGGATGTCTTCGATGCTGTGGGTGGATTTCGGGAAGATTTTCCATTTCGACTCGGAGGAGACGACACCGACTTTTGCCTCCGATTGCATAGCGAAAATCATCAAATCAGAGCTGTGCCGGAAGCGATCTGTTTCCACTCGTGGCTTACGTGGAGCCGCCCATCTTTGCTGATACGACGCTCATTTCGTTGGGGATGGATGCATGCAATCCTGCTACGCGAGCACCCGCGCTATCGCCGTATTGATGCTCCGGGACTCCCAGTTCATGCGTTAGCTTGTGCAATTCTTGCATGTGCCGGGGCATTTGCCGGGTTCCTGTGGTTTCTGCTTGCGCCAGTACTTTTTATAATACTTTCCATCATTTTCCATGCGGTCTTCGTGTCTGTAAAAGCCGCCAGCCCGCGACGTGCGTTTATCGAAGACCTCGCGCTTGCTCTTGTCGAGTTGCCCTTCGGGTTTGGTCGCGTCGTTGGTTCTCTTACAAAGTTTTCTCTACTGGGATTATTCTTTCGGCTTGATGCGGACAACGTTGCCGCATATCAAATGTTCCCAGAGACTGCACGAGGCTTGTGGTGCGATCATCTCGCATTCCTGTGTATCGCGATCTGTATTGGGGTGGCAGCATGACAGACAGCCTGAGCATCGTGATTCCGACCAATGGCCGTCATGAACTCGTGACCGCCCTACTCGACAGCATTCACACGGATGCCAAAAACGCGGACCTGAATATTGAAGTGATACTCGTCGATGACAGCAACGGAACTGTGGCTGACCAGATGATGCAGATCGCGGCTGCTCATAACGCAACGGTTATTCACGGCGTGAGTCAGGTCGGTGAAAAACGCAATGCGGGTGTGATGAAAGCAAACCATGACCTGATCCTATTTTTGGATTCTGATGTGAAGATACGGCCCGGTACTCTCCGCGCCCATGTGAACCGCCTCTCTCGTGAGCCGGAAAATGTTGCCGGTTGTCTGGGTAAAGTCATCTTCGTTGGACAACCCACATACGCGTGGCAAGTCATAGAATCCATGCAACTGCCTCTCCCTTTTTCAGAATACCCGGAACTGGCGGATTATGTCACTTGGGGCCCAACTGCAAACCTGTGTGTGCGACGTAAGCAGTTCCTGCAGGTAAGAGGCTTTGATACCACTCTCCCACGCTATGGTGGCGAAGACGTAGACCTCGGATTTCGTTTGAACAACCAGGGGCTGCGAATCGCCACCGCACCCGATGCCGTTGCCGAACATGCGATTGAGACTTGGGGCACCTGGTATCAGAATTTGCGACGTCTTTGGAGCTTTGGACTAGCAGATTACTACCTGCTTATCCGCCACCCGGATCGTTGTTTTTATGACTTCCCAACCGGGCCTATGCTTTGGCTGGTTCAAACCCTGGTATTGCTCGTCTTGATTGCGAGACAGTCCATAACACCTATAGCGGCAGTCTGCGCGATCGGGGTATCTGTGGCAGCCTACCACCTTGTTTACGCCTTAATAAAACGAGAAGCGGGTTCTCGCCTGAGAGTTCACCTGCTGGGACCGTTCGTATTCTGGATCATGGACTTTGCCAAGGCGTTTGAATCGCTGAGACATGGCCGTCCGGCGTTTGTTTTTCAACGGATAAAATTTCATGATGACTCAATTGCGCTTGACTGGAAAGAAATCGCCGCAAGCGCCTGGGGGATTACTGCATCAAGTATCCTCTATCTTGCCGTGATTCTTTTAGCGAAGATATTAGCCAATCATGTAGGATGAGTTTGATATGTCAGAAGCATGGTCTCAAATCGCGTTGCGTTATGCCAAAGTCTCGGATGATATACGTCAGCGGTTCCTGCATCCGGCAATGCGGGAAGCAATCAAGGAAGATGTGACGTTGCGTTCTAATTGTCTGGATTACGGATGTGGTCCGGGTGAACTGGCTTTAAGCCTGGCCAGCCTGTTTGAGAAGATCGTCCTGGTTGACGCGGCTCCTGATGCGTTAATAGAAGCATCCAAAAAACTTGGTCCAAGGGCAGCCGCTCTAAGCCCATCTGAATTTTATGCCACGGAGGAAATGTTCAACGCTATAGTTTTCTCGATGGTTCTAACGACAATACCCACCGATAATGAAGTGGAATACTTGCTGTGCGAACTTGCCGTACGGCTTAGAAAAGAAGGAAAGCTAATCATTGGCACAACACACCCTTGCTTCACTTTTACAGCGCTTTCACAAATTTCATATTCGTCATCCGGCTCTTCTTATGCCGTACAAATTGAGCCGGGGCTGGAGATTACAGAATATCATCGCCCTCTTAGCCGCATTCTTGACTTGTTGGCAAAGGCTGGCCTTCGGATTCTTCGTGCTCGGGAGATATATGACACCCCGAACTATTATCTCGAACGGGGCGAAGAGCCGTCCCGTTATGCTGGCATATTGCCTATTTTTCTTGTGTTGACATGTGACTGTCCCACAATCCAGGAATCCAAATGAGCGGGCGAAAACTTTATCCGCTCCGTGACACCGCACTGTGGCGGGACAAGGGATTCCTCCAAGGAAAATAGGAGGCCGACGCGACAACACCCCAGCATCCCCTCAAATCGCACTGGTAAGCACTGGCAAGCTGTCGTCGATGACGATAAAGTACGATCGTGAATCCACGCATAACTGTCAGCGGGTCGTGATCTGTTCCCGCTCGCTTACAGTTACAGTCAGGGCAGAGCCAAGGAAGATTTATGCGACAGTCGCAGTTTTCATGCGTTGAAGCTGTCAGTCGCTTGATGCCTTTTTAGGAGTCAGTCGTGAAAACTCCCAGACGTAGCCAAGTCGGCAGCAGCCAAACCGACAATCTTGCCAGGAACGCCATCGCCACCGCACTGGACGTGTTCGAACAAATCGACAACGAAGCCAAGCAGAAGAAGCTCGCCCATCGCGGAGTATTGGAACAGGCCAGAGCCAATGCCCTTGCGCGGATCGAAGAATTGCAGCAGCAGGTCTCGCATCTCGACGAAGCTCTCGCGGCAGTCGATAGCATCAAGTCGCCGCAGTTGAAAACAGCACCGTCGAAACCAATCTCGTCCAAATCAGCACGACCGAAGCCAACTCCGCCGACCGCAGCCCCCGCTACCACCTCCGCCAAATCCGCCCGTCGCAAAGCCCTCAGTAAATGGGGCAAAGTACGCAAGCGTATAGTCGAGTGGCTGAAAGCTCGCCCCGGCCGGAAATTTTCAGCGCGCGATCTGGCCAATGCATTCCCGGAACTGGGAAAACAGCAAGTCAGTCTTTTCCTAAAGCCATTACGGGACACCGGGACAATTCAGACTGATACTTCGGAAGGAGTTGTCAAAACGAAGTATTACGTCAAGTGACGCTTAAAACGATTCCATAGCCCCCCCCGTCCCCCAAGAGGGAGGGGGGACTTCCAAAAAATGACGGGATTTGAAATTATGACAGCACGTAGTCACGCCCAAACCGGAAACTTCGCCGACAATGCCATCGCTAAAAAAGCACTGGACGAAATTCAAAAAATCGAAGCGGAAGCCAAGCAGAAGAAACTTGCCCAGCGAGAATCATTGGAACAAACCAGAACCAGCATCCTTGACCGAATCGAGGAACTCCGGCGTCAACTCGCTCAGGTTGATGGCGCTCTCGCGATGATCGACGGCAAAAAGCCAACACAACCGAAACCAAGCTCAGGCACAGAAAAAAGGCCCCGCCGTAACTGGGATGAAGTGCGTGAACGTGTGTTACGCTGGATGGAAGAGCGTAAGGGTGAAAAGTTCCATGCTCGCGATCTGGCCAAGGAGTTCCCGGAACTGGAAGGCCAGCAAGTCAGTCTCTTCCTGAAGCCACTACGTGATGTCCTGGCAATTCGAACCGACAAAACTGAAGGCGTGCAGAACGTGAGATACTACGTCGTTTAGGAAAAATCGCCATGCCGCATCGTCATTTTCATGCAACGCGATCCACCAGACGTAATTCCGTGACTCCGGCAATTCCACCGGAAGAAAAACGACGGCAACTGGAAAGCGAAGCATTGCCGCTGATGGATCAGATCTTCACGATGGCCAGGCGAATGGTCGGTGAAAAATCGCAGGCTGAAGAACTGGTGCAGGAAACTTATCTCCGCGCGTTTCGCTCGGTCGATCAGTACCGCCTGGGAAGTAATATCAAAGCGTGGCTTTCCACCATTTTGCGGTCGGCATATATTGATTCATATCGCCGCGTTCAAGCTCACAGCCGCAGCGGTACGCACGAACCGTTGACGTCGGATATCTTTGCAAACCCCGAACGGAACGATCTGGCCACCGACCCGACCGAATTTATGTCCGTTCTGGACCTGATGGTGGATGACGACATCCACGAAGCAATGCTGCGGTTGCCGGACATTTATCGCGAAGCGTTCGTTATGGTGGTCGTCAGCGAACTGACCTACGAGGAGGCAGCCGAAGCGTTGGGTGTGCAGATAGGAACGGTCAAGAGCCGGGTGTTTCGCGCCTGCCAGGACCTCAAGATGCGGCTGTGGCCATACGCCGTCGAAAGAAGGATGGCTTCGCGGGTGAAGGGTGGGGAAGCCCAAACAAGCGTTTACATCCGCGCCCATTCTCAATCGCTTCGCAACTTCAGCAAGTCCTAAATATCTACACTCATGCCTTGTTACTTCAGCCACTTCACGACATCGTCGTGACCGTTCGAAGTCGCCAAAAATATAGGCGTTGCACCATTCTTGTCCTTGGCGTTGATGTCCGCGCCCTGTTCTCTCAACCACTTCACCGCTTCGATGTGACCTTCCAAAACCGCCGGAAATATGGGCGTCATGCCATTCTTGTCCTTGACGTTTACATTCGCGCCCTGTTTTTTCAGCCATGCCATCGCTTCGACGTTTCCTCCCCAAGCCGCCATATGCATGGGCGCTGCGCCAGGTTTGTCCTTGGCGTTTACATCCACGCCTTGTCTTTTCAGCCATCGCATCACTTCGACGTAACCTCTGTGAGCCGCCGAAAACATGGGCGTCGCACCAATCTTGTCCTTGGCATTTACATCCGCGCCCTGTTTTCTCAGCCATTTCATCGCGTCGAGTTGCCCCCCCAAAGCTGCCGCATGCATGGGCGTCGCGTTCTCCTTGGTCTTGGCGTTGACGTCCGCTCCCTGTTCTTTCAGCCATATCATGGCTTTGATCTGCCCTCCAAAAGCCGCCACATGCATGGACGTTACGTTGTTCTTGTGCTTGCCGTTGATGTCCGCGCCTTGCTCTTGCAGCCACTTCATGACTTCGACATGACCTCTCCTCGCCGCGATATGCATGGGTGCTGCGCCGTTCTTGGTCTTGGCGTTGATGTTCGCGCCTTGTTCCTTCAGCCATGCAAGCACATTCACGCGGCCCTCTCGTGCAGCTACATGTACTAACTTTTCGCCCTCGTCGTTGATGATCGCGTTGACCTTGTCGGCATGACCACCTTTCGCCATCACCCAGGCTTCCATTAACATGCTGGTCCTTTCTTTGTCACGCCATCATCGCGGGCCAATGCGGTCCCAGGAGACGTCCTTCTTCCTTCTGTTTCGGCTTAATCACAAAATACCATGAAGCTCAATTGTGCAAACGATGTCTACAGAATTCCGGATATTTCGAGGTCGATGCCGATAGCGGGCAAAATTGACGATTCTGGCGAGTTCAGTATACTTTTTTCTGCGATATTTAGTAGCGGTCGGCTGAGTGTGCGAACTATATAAATTAACACCAACCGACATGGCCGATGGAGTTGTCTATGGTAATGGGTAGACCCAAAGGAAGTATCGAAGATCCCGAACGTAAGCGGTTGGAAGCAGTCCGGCTGGAAGCCGTCCGACTTCATCAAGAAGGACGTTCCGCCAAGGACATCGCCGCATTGTTAGGAGTCCACCCACAGGCTGTCCGTTACTGGTTGCGGCAATTCAAACGAGGCGGTATCGAAGCGCTTCGCGCCAAGTTCAGCAAGAGCGACAAGCGAAAGGGCAAACTCCCTGGAACCGCCAAAGAGTTCGAACGTAGGCGGTTGGAAGCAGTCCGGCTTCATCAAGAAGGGCGTTCTATCGAGGACATCGCCGCATTGTTAGGAGTCCTCCCAAGGACTGTCAATGAGTGGTTGCAGAGGTTCAGTCAAGGTGGTATCGAATCGCTTCGCGCTAAGCTCAACAAGAATGACAGGCGAAAGGGTAGACCCGGTGGGCACAGTGCCAAAGAACTCGAACGTAAGCGGCTGGAAGCAGTCCGGCTTCATCAAGAAGGTCGTTCTGTCGAGGACATCGCCGCGTTGTCAGGAGTCTATCTAAGCGTTGCCGGTCGCTGGTTGCGGAAGTTCAGCCAAGGCGGTATCGAATCGCTTCTCGCCAAGCCCCCGTCGGGACGACCCTCAATGCTTGACTATCACCAGAAATGCGAGCTTCGGGAACTGCTGCTCAAAGGAGCCATAGCTTTCGGCTATCCCGACGACCGGTGGTCATGCAAGCGTGTTGCGGAGGTGATGCTCCGCGAGCTTAAGGTGAAGCATAACCCAGAACGTCTGCCAAAACTGATGACGATTTTGGGCTTCGCGCCTAGAAGGCAGGCGGAGCCGAACGGTAAGCACTTTTATTACTGGGTTCTCGAGCGGTCGATGAGCAAAACGACTCAAGATATTACCCTCATGTCCTCTTTGCCTTCCTCACAAATCTCTCCCGATGTACGCAGCACTCACCTTGAAGTGCGGGAGAAAGTGATTCGCTGGTTGAAGGACAAGGTGGGTATGATGTTCTTCACACGCGACTTGTCGAAGGAATTCCCGGAAATCTCAGGCAGTGATACCGTCACGTTCCTGAAGCCGCTGGTACGGGCGGGCATATTGACGAGGCACAAAAAGAAAGGCCAGAAGTGGGCAAGGTATCTCGTCGTGAAGTGACCTTCATGGCGGGTGATCTGGCGGCGGATGAGGTACTACGTAGATTGACCGCAAACTACGTTCATTTTTCATCGTTATCTACTCTTCGCCATCTTCGCCGTTTTCCATAGCGAGATCGAAGCTCCAATGCCTCATCTGCCAACTCCATCGGTAGATTCGGCATTGCCAAAACTTTATCGACATAATCTTTCGCCTCGCGTCTCAACCCTTTGCAGAAATGCAATCTCGCAATTTGGAGCAATGCATCCGCCTTTGCCTCCGACGATGCGTCGGATATCTTGATCGCTTGCGTGTAATCGGACATGGCCCCTTCTGCATCACCACGCTCACTTTTCCTCACGCCGCGATAGCACAACGCCCTCGCTTTTGGCTCTGCCGGCGAGCCGATCATCTCGATCACTTGCGTGTAATCAGCCAGTTCTCCCTTCCTGTCGCCAAGCTGACCTTTCCCCACGCCACGATTAAACAATGCCATCGCCTTTCGATCCACCGGTGCATCGGGCATCTCGATTACTTTCGTATAATCAGCCAGCTCTCCCTTCCTGTCACCACGCCCGCCTTTCGTTATGCCGCGATTGAACAACACCTCTGCCTTTATCTCCGCCGGTGCGTCAGACATTTCGATCATTGGCATTAAATCGGCTTTGGCTCCTTCCGCGTCACGCCATCTTTTCAACATGCCGCGATAGAACAGAGCATTCGCCTTTGGCTCCGCTGGAGCGTCGGGCATCTCGATTACCTGCGTGTAATCGTCCATTGCTCCGTCCTCGTCGCCACGCTGACCTTTCCTCACACCACGATTGAACAGTGCCTCCGCCTTTGTATCCATCGGTGCGTCAGGCATCTCAATCACTTGCGTATAATCGTCCAACTCTCCCTCCGTGTCGTCACACTTATTTCTCGCCACACCGCGATAGAACAGCGCCATCGCCTTTGGCTCCACCGGTGCGTCGGCCATCTCGATCACTCGTGTGTAATCGACCATTGCTCCTTCCACGTCGCCGAGACGATGTTTCATCATGCCGTGATTGAACAGAGCTTTCGCTTTTTGATCTGCCGGTGCATCGGGCATTTCGATCACTTGCATGTAATCGATCATGGATTCTTTTGCATCGCCACGCTCACTTTTCCTCGCGCCGCGATTGACCAGCGCTCTCGCCTTTAGTTCCGCCGGAGCGCCTGGCATCTCAATTATTTGCGTGTAATCGGCTATTTCCCCTTCCACATTGTCATGCAGATTTTTCGTCATACCGCGATCAAATAGCGCCTCCGCCTTTGCTTCCGCCGATTCGTCGGGTGTGTCTTCGAGCGTCATTGTTCGTTCCAATCTCAAGCGAGTAATGCTGGGAATTCTAACTCACACGAAGTCCGAAGAATAGAAAGTCGGTCCGTTTCATGTTGGTCCGTTTCATGACAGCATTCTCTATCGTGTTGCCACGAGGATCAGATCCGTGCTGACCGTTTCACAGTATGCCGCCTCTTGGTAGTTTCCGTAAAACCGCACACTCGCCGCTCCCACCTGCTGTGCCATTTCTTTCAGCTCATGTGCGGATAATCCCAGAAAGTGTGCCGTATCAGCTTGCATCTTCCCCGTAGCCGGATCGATCACCAGCAACTCCACATACCCATCGCCCCCCACACGATGCACTCCTTTGACCACCACCCGTTGCCTACCTTTCAACGTCACCAACTTCGACTTTTGCCACAGCACCCCCGCCTCCGGCAACGCCCGCACATTCAACACCTGCACCACCGCCACGCCCCCCGGCCGCAACGCCGCCAACATATTTTCAATCGCCGTTCTCACCACCGCCCGATCTCCCGCCAACGCCAGCGAATTCCCCACACAAATCACCGCATCGAACCCCCCTCTCTTCTCCTCCGACCACGGCACATCAAACCCTCGCACTACCCACTCCAACCCCACAGGCGTACCAAAACGCTCTCGTGCCTGTGTAATCATCGCTTCCGACACATCCGCCGCCTCCACCGTCATACCCCACTCATGAAACATCGCCGCATGATGCCCCGTCCCGCAAGCCACATCCAACACCCGCTTACTCCCCCCTCCTCCCACCTGCGCAAACAATCGCTGATAGAACGGCGTCTCGTTAGCCAATCGCTTCGGCCAATCAATCATCGCCTCATACGCCTCAGCAAACTGGTCAAACATCGTAATGTCCATCTCTGTGCATCATTTAGAACGGTATATGTCAGGCCGGATCAACCTCAATATTATTTTCAGCGCACCAGTCGAGAGCGATTTGTCGAAATCGGTCGTCGCGGAATTTGTACCACGCATCTGCCAGGTTCAGTTTATGGAGACGGTCCTTGAAGTGTCGAAAGGCACCACGACCGCGAAGGGCGTGTCGCAGCGTTTCGGATTGGGCTTCATTTTCCAGCCCCTCGGCAAATTGCCGCATGATGTCCCACTCGTGGATATCGAAGCTGCTTGGCAAAGATAAAAAGCGGCCACTCCCCCCCATTCCGTTCGCACCTTCATCAATCAGAACAACTTTGGTCTGCTCAATACTTTCATGCTGCCAAGCCGGGTAGTCGTCCATGTCATCGCCTTCAGCAGCGTGAATATCCTCATCCGTCAACACGAACACTTCGCCAGTCTGCTTATCGAGATACGAATGCGTCTCGTGATTTTGCGTGTCCAGATGCTCAAGAATGGCGGACAACTTCACCGGCGGCATATTTTCTCCTTGCTTTTTCGTATGTTACTCCATAAGCGGGCGGGCACGACGCAGCGCGTCGAGCATCACCTTCGCCGGTGATTCTTTGTCGCCAAAGTAGGCGAAGAATTCCTTGAGCTTATCGCAGGTGTAATCCGGACACTGAGCACAATCGGAAAGTCCGCGTGATTGGACGCAGGCTCGGATGCCGCAGCCGGTGGCACAGTGACGATTCTTACGCTGGCCTGCCGTCATGCAACCTTCGCACCAGACATCCTCCGGCTTAAATTCGACCTTGTACTGCTTCGACCATTGTTCGGCGATGCATGCAATCGCCGCCGAATCGTAGGCCTTTGTCGCTTTGTACGCTTTGCATTCGCTGCAGACGAGTCCGCATGCTCCGATGATGGTTTCCATGTCAGCCCTTTCTTTTTTTGAGCCAAGTTTTCAGTTCATGAAGTTATACTCGAAGTTTCGCAGTTACCATCGTTGCTTTCGCCGTTCCTTCCGCCATTGGTCGGCGGTTTCGTCGTGGCGGTCGGCGGACAATGCGTCCAGAAACGCCAGAACATCCTTCAGACGGCCCTCGATCAGATTCACGCCGGCGGCTCGTACAGGCAGGTCCGGCTCCGACCGCAACGAATAATGAAAGCTGTGAATGAGCATATCCACCGCTCGCATCTTGGCGTGAACATCGCCGACGACGGCGGGCCACGACTTCACGAAACCCTCAAATGCATCGACCGCTCCGCCGGAATGCAGTTGCTTGTTGCGGAAAGTGTTTCGCATTGCACCCCAGGAAAATTCCCAGCCACAGGCCGGGCATGCGAACAATTCATTCTCGTAGTTGGGAAAATGCGGATCGCGCCGGCCCGTCGTTTCCATACGCGGTCCCGGCCCCACCGCATCCGAACGACTCTCGCACGGCAGGCAACGCCATCCTCTTTCTCGAGCGTCACGCAGATATAAAATGTCGGAGCAACGGATGTATAATGCGGTGCCGACGTCGTCGAGCAGGTCTTCGAATCCAAAACCGGCCATGTAGAAAGTATATAATCGCCGGACGGTCACTTTCCGCAGACGCGGCCCCCATTGAATAGTTCCATTTTCCCAACGCATGTTTCTCTTTACTCCCTGGTTGCCTCGACTTCCAAACGCACCATGTTCATGTGAACATTGCCTTGAGCATCGGCGGGATGAGCCTTTAGATATTCGGCCACCGATTCATTAAGAAATGCCTGTTGTAGATCAGCAGGTACACGCTGAACGTAAGGCATCCACGTCGTCCGCAGCCAACTCGCCAAACCCGCTGGACCTTGATGGATCATGTCCTTGGGAACAAGTTCCACCCGCACGGCTCGCAGGCCGGCTTCCGCCAGCCAAGCACGATATTCCTCAGGAGAATAAAAACCCCACGGGAATTCGAAGCCGACGAAGTAGGATGCCCATGAAGGTCGGCGTGTAACCTGAGTCACCGCATCCACAATCTCGGCGGCGTTGCCTTTGCCGCCAAACTGAAGCAACGTCCGCCCTCCCGAACGTAAGGCCCGCTGGATTCCCGCCAACACCGGCCGATGATCAAGAACCCAATGCAAACATGTAAACGACAGCACCAAATCAAACTCGGCAACAAAAGGCAGACTTCGAGCGTCCGCCTGTTGAAACCAAAGATTGCCAAACGTATCGGCGGGGAAGGCCTGCTGGGCGAAGGCGATCATCTCCGCAGAATTGTCGATCCCCACGACCCGTCCCCCCCCCCGCTCCCGCGACACAGCATGGGCGATCTGAGCGGTGATCTTCCCGTCGCCACAGCCTATGTCGAGAATGGTTTCATCGCCTTTGAGTGCAAGATGGGCCAGTATCTGGTTGGCCCAGTGATGCTGCTGGGAAGAATGCCGATGATAGTCTTGCGGGTTCCAGTTTGTCATGTCGTATTCTCAATCAATCCATATCGCAAACTTCGAATAATGCTTTTTTGAGCGGACATTTTTTCCCAACCACATCACCGCGACGGTAGTGCCCCAGCAATTCCTGAGATCGCTGGGCCAGCATGCGTCGGACCTCGCGGCGCTTGCCTTTGAATCGTGGAATCCGCATGGAATCATAGGCTGTTGTCTGATGTCTGAGCCATGCGATGACCGCAGCTTCGGCTCGCTGTTCGACGGAGATTCTTTTGGTCCGGGCAACTGTGCCGCTACCGACCGGCGTCGCATGATCTGCAACCGCACGGGCAAGTTGACACGCGATTTCATTATGGACCGGGGCAAAGGCCAGAAACGCCAACACCGCTTCGTAGAAATCTTCGACGTATTCCGCTTGGACTTTGGTCCGGCGTTTGGCGTCAGCCTCTTTACGCTTGGCGTAGCTTTCGGTGGACCGCTCGGCCTCCAGTTCGCTTTGAATTTTCTTGATGGTGGTCGCCGGTGCCCACACGCCTCGTGAAAATATCTTTCGCCCCTTCTTCACTTGGACCACCCAATGGTCGCCAGCAGTTTTCACTCTGCGTGTCAACGCGGCATCGCCAGGCGGAAGCAACTCCCAACCGTCTGGTGCTGTCAGCACCTTCCCGTCTGCGGAACGCACGGTATTTGGGGCGGGGCCGGGAGTGAAGATGTTGTTTGTCATGGCGGTCATTCGTTCGCTATGTGCGGTGGTGGCGGGGTTTCAGAATAGAGGCCGATCCATTCGGCGAGGAGGTGCTGGTCGAAGAAAAGAAGCCAGGTGCGACGCGGGAGTTTTCGTTCTCGCAACTTTGCGAACATCGCAACCGCTGCTTTACGCACGTCGGTCAGGGCAAGGTCGATGTAGGAAAAGCTGGAACCGGCTCCGCCGCCGATCACGCCGCCGAGGTTTGAGGAGGTGAGAGCTTCGTTGATGGCGTCCTCGATTTCGCCTCGTACTTCAGAATCATACAAACCTTCGATCTTCAGAAAGGCAAAGGTTTCGTTGAAGCGGCTGAAACGGCAGGAATAAAAGGGGATGCCGCTATGAGTCGCCTCCCACAGCGGGACGTCGCTTGTAACGACGGTATACATGTCGCCCCACGGAACCTTCCCGTTGGGATCGTCAAAACTAATCTCTAACACAGTGTGCGAACGCGACGAATCCCGCACGATATCGGCATACGGGCGATTGGGAAGTCGCTCGCGGTTGGAAGCGATCAAAGCGTCGCATGTGGGAGCAAGCCTATCGAGCGGGAAAGGACGCGGCGGAAGAAGACGTCCCCCCACCTTCCCCACCATCCCTGTATTTTGTGCCCCGTACAACTCGTTGAGAAGACTTGCTTGGGTAAACGGAACGGTTTCAATGGCCCCGCACCATTTGTCGAGCCATTCTTCGCCGAGCAGTGATTCGGTGGCAATGAAAGAAGCAGTTTGCAACTCCCGCTCATTGAGCTTGGAATAATGAGGGCTGAAGAAGGTCAGATTAATTCGACGGAACTGCCCCATCGCCGCAGAAACAAGACAGCCTTCAATATTCCCCCTGGTCCGACCCTCCACCGTCAAACGCGCCATCTCCACGGATTCGAGCGGCCGATAGGCGTAGAACTCCCAGCCATCGAGAGTAGGCCGTCGTTGAAATAGAAGATCGACCAGCGGACGAAGATGCGTGTTCATTTCCGGCGTGATGACGAGCCGGTGCCCTTTTCCATGAATGGCGAACTCGTACATGAGTGCCGGATGAATGGCTTGAAAATTCCGCTCCATCCAGTCGGCCAGCCATTTGTTGTAGGATACGTCAACCTCGCGATGGAGGGAGGCGAGGATTTTCTCTTTATCCTTCTCGAACGTCTCCCACCACGTATCGATACGTGCGAGCAGTTCGCTGTAGGCGGTACTTTCCGTGCGGTTCTGCGGATCGTAGTGAATTACGCGCATGGCAGGATTGTACAGAAGGAAGGGAAGATGGCCAGTGGGTGGCGGTGATTTGTGGAGGCGAAGAGTCGAGTTTTACGAACGTTCCGAGCAAGACTACAATCCGTGCATTATGAGTACACGCTTCCCCGGTTTTCCTCGGCAGATGCCGACATTCTTCAAATCGCTGGAGAAAAACAACCAGCGTGAGTGGTTCGCCACGCACAAGGAAATCTACGAGACCCACGTTCGCGGGCCGATGATCGAACTGGTCACGCTACTCAACAAACAGCTCGAAGACTTTGCTCCTGCGCACGTCGCGGAAGAGCCTGCCAAGCTCATTTATCGCCTCTATCGCGATATTCGCTTCTCCAAGGACAAGACGCCCTACAAAACGCACATCGGCGCGACTTTCTCCCACCAAACCCTCTCCCGCCACGGCGGAGCGGGATATTATTTTGAAGTCTCGCATCGTTGCGTCGGCATCGCCGGCGGCGTTTACATGCCCGGCCCGGAGGAACTTCAAACGATCCGTGAAGCAATCGCAGCCGATCCGAAAAGGTTTCTGAGCTTGGTGGAGGATCGTAAGAATCGCAAGTTGCTTGGTTCGTTGCAGGGCGAACGATTAACGCGACTGCCCAAGGTGTGGCAATCGCAGGCGGAAAATCCGGCGGCGGAATATTTGAAGTTCAAGCAGTACTACTGGTATGCGGAACTGCCGGCGTCGCTGGCCCTCACATCGCGATTGCCCAACGTGCTGACGCGGTATTTCCAAGCGATGTCAGAAGGTCTCACATGGTTCAACGATGCGCTATTGGCTGCCCGCCGCCGTGAGGAGGAACATTCGCGGCCGAAGAGACCAAAGCCAATGTGGTAATCATGGAGCGCCGCGATGATCCAGAAACCTTTTGACCAAATCGTAAAGGCCGACATTGACGCCCTGTTGAACGAAGTCCCGGAATCCAAGACGCTCGAATACAAGTTGAAATTGCCGGAGAAGACAGAGGATGCCAAAAAGAAGTTTCTTGCGGATATTTCTTCGTTTGCAAATGCGTCCGGTGGCGACTTGATCTACGGCATGAATCCGGCCAAAGGCAAGAAAAACGGATACGCTGACGCTGTGAAGCCACTGACCGAATCATCTGCTGATGATGTAATGCGTCGATTGAAAGCAATGATCCGAGAAGGAATTGCTCCACGAGTACGAGTGCAAATCAAGAAAATCACCGGTTGGGGAAAGGATGGCAAAGGATTTGTGATCTTGATCCGAATACCACAAAGTTTTTCGTCTCCGCATATGGTGACTTATAAATACGATAAAGATTCCGCACGATTCTATTCTCGTCATTCCGCCGGTAAATTTCATTTGGATGTGGCTGAAATCAGAAATGCGTTTCTGGCAACTGACTCACAAGCTGAAAGGATTCGCCGGTTTCGACAGAAGCGCGTGACCCGTATCATCGCGGACAAAACTCCCGTCGTGTTAGCGGCTACCCGCCGCCTGATATTGCACGTCATTCCGCTGGCTACCTTCCTAAATAATCAAAGATTGAACTTGCCAAGCGACCTGGTGCAAGGGAGGCAATTTGGTCCCATAGGCTCTTACAGCTCCGAGATGAGTGGTCGATACAATTTAGACGGTTACTTGAATTGGTGTAGCGTCGGCGGGCAGGTAACTCGCTACTGCCAGCTATTTTTTAATGGTGTTGTCGAGGCGGCGTATGTGAGCATGATTCACACGCAATTCGATGCGGATGGAATGAATACAACAGCGGTCATCGGCATGCATTACGAACAGAGCGTGATACATGCCTTGGCGGCCTATCTTCGTGGACTCAAGCAATTGGGGATATCAGCTCCCATCGCCCTCTCGCTATCACTCCTTGGATGCAAAGGGGTTTATATGCGAACCGATGGTTTTTGGAGATCGCATCAGCATGTGATTGATAGAGATGCTATTCTTGTGCCGGAAACCCTGTGCGATTCTTTAGACGTGGACGCCGCGACAGTTCTTAAGCCACAGTTCGACGCGATCTGGAATGCGTGCGGCTATCCGGGAAGCCAGAATTACGATAGCGATGGGAAATGGTGTCCTCCTCAAAGGTGATGATAAACATGTGGAGCTTGACCGCCTCAGCGGTTCCGCAAGCATCGCCATACTCAATGAATACTCCGCTGGGTAATATTCAGGCAACTGGCATTAAACGCGGTTGATGGCCGCTTCGATCTCGCGGAGCGTTTTCATCAGTTCGTCGAAGCTCGGCATTTTGCCGAAGATCATTTCCTGCATGCTCTGGTAATCGCGGCGTAGTTCGGCGAAGCGGGATTCTGGTGGAACGAGCCGCAAGGTGCCCGGTCGAGCTTCCGCGTATTTGGCCGCTGCGGACGCGAAGAAAACGCTTTTGTGCTCGGCGACTTTCAGGAGCAGGTCCGTGTTCTTCATCGCTTCTCGACCGATGCCGTGCTGGTACATGCGAACCAGATCGTAGTAGTGCCGTGATTGGCGGTCGCGTAGCGACTTGTCGGCGGGAGCGTGATGCCACATATGCAGGATTGTCGCTTTTTCCCAATACGTTCGTTCGGCAGCCAAAACATGAACCGTACTTGTGCGTGTGCGGAAAAGGTCTGGGAAATCTTCCGCCGCATACGGTGTCACTTCGCCCATCGTGGCGGGCCAATGCTCAGAACGCGCACCAAGTTCCAGTCGCACAACAGGTCGCACGTAAGCTGGCTGCGCGGCGCTGACCTGTGCAAGTCCGGCGGGATATTGAAAGACAATCGTCTGCTGGTCCGGATCGTCGTCAGCGATTTCAAGTTTCCAACCCCGCACCTCTGGCAGCGCGGTGTGGAATGCGTCCCGGAGACGTGGCAGGAACACGTCGTGAATGATTTGACGGCAGGTCTGGGTAAGCGCATCAAGGCTCTTCTGACGCTGCTTGCCGGAATGAGCAACCGCCGGATCGCCGGTCCCACCGAAGCCCAGATCAGCACGGTTGAACGAAAGGTCGATGTCTTCTGAAAATCGTTCGATCACTTTGAAAACTTTGGAGAGCGACGTGCCGCCTTTGAAAAGTAACCCGGCTGGCGAGTTTTCCAGCGTGAAGAGCCGCCGAAGCGTCCAGCAAACCCAGAAGTCCTTTTCGACGATGGCGGCATTGAGGCCTCGCTTCGCCGCGACCGTAGCGAACAGATCGGCACGATCACCATGTTTCTGCCGAGCGAAATCATCCATGTTTCGACTCCGTTTTCTTTGCTACACGAGTAACAATCTGCTGAACCACGTTCGCGATCCAACCGGTGGTGTAGCGAGCGTCTTGCAACAACTCACGTTTTTGATTCACCGACAGCGCCGCGCGAAACTTTGCAATGACATTTGCATCAACCGCCTCTCTGCCCAAATGACGCAGAGCTTGAAACACCATCGCACTAGTCTGACTCCCCGGCGGCAATTCCTTGGGCGTGACATGCTTGATCTGAATTTCGAGATTGCCAACCTGCAGGCGGCGAGACCGCCCATCGGTCAGATAGGAAAACTTCGCAGGCACTTGCGTAGAAAGTCCGAAGAGATTGGCGGCCACCGCGCCGGAGGGCACCATACGGCTGCCGGTACGCCGACCAATGGCTTGAGCAATCTTGTCAACATCGGGTGCGACCGGAATGCCGAGCTTGGTGTTGATTCGGGGGTAGTAATACAGACCGCGACCGAGACGCTGAAGCTCACCAGTGTGCGCGAGCCGGGAGAGCGCCTGGTCGGTCGCATAGCGACTACCCGCATCCAGAAAATCCTTCGGCGTGAACACCTGCCCACGTCCCGCAGTGCGGACCTGATCAAAAATCATGTTACGTGCAGTATCCATAGCTCATCACCTCGTCAGAAAAGTGTATACAGTTTTCTGACACATGGCAACTCGCACGATTCAGAATCTGCGGCGTGCAAATCTTGCCACGATTTACGCAAATGAAGCGAAAACGACAACAAAATTTGATGCTCCTATTAAGTTTATTATGAGTCTAACCGAAAGAAAAAGCGTCATATTGTCGCAGAGAAGGACACGCTGAACGCTGGTGAGGTTGACCAGTTTCACCGTGAAAAATGTTGTGCCCATGCGGAAGACGTACATTTTTAATACCAGCCCACCGTGCGTGCAAACATAGAACAATCGACACCTTTTAATCTCTATTGCTGACGGCGTCCTCCACAGATTTACCCATCGCGGGCGAAACGTTTCGCCCAAGGCGATTGGGGATTTGATGTCGCGCGTCAATCGCCGCGATCACGCTGCGCCGACGCAATGCATGGAGAGAACCGCATGATTCCAAAAGCACACATCCCCAAAGCTCTTGTCGTCGAAATCGATCAATCCACCGTGAGCGAAGTCGATGAGATTCTCAAGTTCCTGAAACACGAGTACGACCTCGCCGTCGATCAGGTGGCCGCCATCCAGAAAATCGAAGCAAGCAAATATGATTACGTTCTGATGGAAGTGGCAATCCCCACTCGACAAGGTTTCAATTTTCCTCGTGTCCTGAACGGTCTGGATTTGCTGGACCAGATTCATGCAGCCACCCACGCGGACCACACACCGATCATCGTGATGACCGCTCACGGAACGGACAATCCGGATTTGGTCGTGGAAGTGATGCAGCGAGGAGCGGCCGACTATATAAAGAAACCTTTTCCAAAAGTCGGTCGAACGCTTGATGCGATCATCAAATCCGCCTTGGAGCAAGCCCACCAGAAACGCAACGGCGGCAATGAAAAACCTCCCAAACCAGAAGAAATCTTCCAAGGCGGCGAACTGACCTTTTATCCCGACCGTGTGGAACTATACGGCGTCACCATCATTTCCAGCAACAAATCCGCACAGATGTGGACGATCCTGAGAGCGCTGGCGCAACGATGGGACGACGGTCGCTACAAATCCTGGAACAGCGGCACGCTCGCCAGACTGGTAAACAGCGGGCAGGGAAGCGTCACAGGCAGTGTGCGGGACTTCCGCCGAAACGCAACCTCAAAGCTCAAACGTGAACTGGGCATGAAAGTCGGCCACTGCGACGTCATCGAAACGGCCAACGCTGGCTACCGATTCAACGCGTGGATCACGATCAAAAATCCACCACCGCCAATAACGGAAGCCCGGCAGGACGGCAAACAGAAGATGGAGGAATTCTCCGACGATCCGAGTATCCAACGCCAATTGCAAATCTTGGCGCTGCTGTCCAGCGGCGAGCGATTAAGGGTACCAGCCATCCAGGACAAACTCGGACTCTCCTTCATCACCGCAAAACGCGAAGTCGACGCACTCAGAGTTCAGGGAAAAATCGAATTCGTCGGAGCCGCCAAAACAGGCTACTGGCGAAAACGCTGATCCTGCAAATCGCAAAATGATACTGCAATGATACCGCATTGATACCGTAAAACATGGCAAAAACGACCGATAACCCAATTTACAGTATCAATGATACCGCAATGATACCGTATTGATACTGTAAACAGGATAACGACTCGATATCGGACCGAGTGTAGCTTCTATGCAGCCTTACGATGATAATGCTTCAAAAGGCCACCCAGGATTCGCTGACATTCTATAGTTCCACGATTCGGCGTAGGCTCCGGCGGCGACTGATTTTCGAACCGCAAAGGCTCATTATTCTTGGATTGGTGCGGGCGAAGTTCATTATGAAAACGGGAATAATTTTGAGCAATATGATCAAGGTGCTTGAGGCCAAAACATACAAAATGGTCGAGCGCTTCGAATTTGCATTTCCCGATCCAGCTCTCCGAAAAAGCGTTCGCGTCGGGTGCGGCCACAGGCGTTTTGACGATCTTCACACCGGCAGCTTTGAAGATCGCATCGAAGCTGGCTGTGTATTTTGTGTCACGGTCGTGCAGAATAAATCGTTGCTTCACGTTGTTCTCACCGAGCCACATAGCAACGTTCCGAGCCTGCTGACAAACCCACTGTTCACCGGGCGCGTAGGTGGCCGGAGAGATGAAAACCTTCCGACTTTCCAAGTGAATGAACATGATCAAATATGCTGTTTTTAGGCCAAAAGGCGTAATAACCGTCTTGCACAAAAAGTCCGTCGCGACGATCACGTTCATGTGCAATTTGATAAATTTCTGCCAGTTCGAATCTGCCTGCCGACGAGCGGAGCGGTTGGGATCAGGATACAAACCTTCTCGCTTGAGAACCCGCCGAATGGTACTGTCGCCGATTCTCTCGCCGAGCTTCCAAAGCTCACCTGCGATGCGCTTGACACCCCACCCCAGGTTCTCCTTCGCAAACCGAATGATCAACTCGATCTTTTCCGGAAGCAGCCTGGGCCGTCCAACCTTCTTCGGTTGCTTCCCATTCCTTTCATCCCGCAACCATTTTTGGTAGGTCTTGAATTGCACGAGGAGTAAGCTATCCTTTATTGCATGTTCACACTCCGCTCCCAACACCATCACCTGCTTACGCTCGTCCGGCGAAAGGATGAGACGGTTGCCATGCAACCTCGACAGGGCGATTCTGAGTTGGAGTTTGAGAAGCCGGTGGTGAATGTCACGACGCACCTCCAAGGCATTAATAAGCAACACAAAAAACGTGAGAAAAAACTTTTTCATCAAAATCCATTCGCAAAAATAAAAGTACATAAGTGCTGTAGGGACAATGGCTCTACATTTTGGAGTAGCTCCAAAATGGCCGCCAAACCTACAAAAAACGATTTCCGCCGATCACCTCGACGACATCACACACCACCCCCTTCCACCGGCCCCTCCACCGGCAATTCAGACGCTACCTTCGCAAGAAACTGATCACGAACCCCGCAAATAGTTTCTATACCATGATAGCCGCCCCGACTATCTCTCAAAAGTAGCCCTTCGCCGTCGACATTCGCCGTGCCGGGTTTGATCGCATTCGCCGATTGGCAGACGAGTTCGGCATCTCCTTGCATATCTGCGGCTGCAAGAACGCCGACCTCACCGATCAACGCTGCAACTTAACCCAACTCACCGTCGCTGGCCGCGAACATTTCCAACGTCAACGCGGCGTCGCACAAGAATCGCTTTGGCAGTAATCAAGGTGGTATTGGCCATAGTTGATGTTTTCCCAATCAGAATGTCAAAGTCGTTTGATATATGCGATTTTGCTCAAAATCGTCATCCCATGTGACCTTCAACTTGAATGGTGGCGAACAGTTCGTGTCGTCTATGCGAGTGGCAAGATAGCAGCTAATCACGCTTCGCCGACCGACGAGGTCAGGCATATCTTCACCGGCGACAGGATGCTCCGAGAATGGCATATCATTCATTTCTATTCGAATATTGCGAGCGTCACTCACTCCTTCATTGATAAGGCAAAGTCGATATGATCCTCTTGCTGTGGTTCGCAGTTCAGCTCGCAGATTTGCCTGGCGAGTTTGAACTCGCCGATCTTGTTCGCGTTGTTCTTCAATTTCGACGATTCGGCGTTGTGCTTCACTGCTCTTCTGTAGTGCATCACTACTTTTTTGTTGTGCGACATCGCTCTCCTTTTGTGCGGCATTGCTCCTGACCAAAGCGATGATCGCAACGACCAAAGACCCCAGCCCAGCAACCGCACCGACCCATGCTGCAAGTTCATTCGCCATCGCCGAGACTCTCCGTGTTGGTGTTATCCTGCGTAAATTGCATCCCCCAATTCGACAGACTGTCGAGAATGTACTGGTAAAGTATGCGGTATCGCCCGGCCAGTTTCACGCCCTTACACTGCTCAAGTTCTTTGGCTACAAAATCGTGGCATTTCCGCAGAATCTCCGGCTTGACCAAGGAGCCGAATCGCTGCTGAGACCCCGAACCCAACCAATCCACGATGTGCTTACGGTCTGACCACCCATCCTCACAAAGCAGGTTTTGGCAGGCGCGAAGAACATTAAGCCTACCTTGATCGACCCATGGGCATCCAGTGCTTTCGGGTGGTGTGTACCGCGTAAAATTCCATACTTTTTGTGAAACCACAATTCGGGGATATTGCGCATCCTCACTTTCAAGGCGATATGCTCCGGCGAGTGCTGGACCATAAAAATTAGGTTCCGGTAGCTTCGATATCTTTACACCGGGAGCAATGTGGATTCCGCCTCGTAGTGGAACCTCGCCTGCCAGAGCCTGCGACATAACAATGCAGCATGCGCCAAGGATTAAATAAATAGGCAGCGCCATCAACTCACCACGGGCGTTACCGAGCGGAGCATAGAATACGAATGAGTCAGAAAACCGCTCGACACCAAGCTGAAAGTCCATCTGGCGTTGATAACACTCTTGCTCCTTGGTGCCCATCGACGTAACGGTCTGTTGGTTAAAGACGGTTTTGTTTTTCAATGCATCGAAATATATTCGGAACCATTCATAAAAATTTTGGATAGTGTAGACCGTTTTATTCATCCCCTGAATGAACGTCGGCGAGGGTTTGCCATCAGGGAGTAGTTCGGCCCAGTCTTCGAGTTTCTCCTTCTGGCCAAGGAGATCAAGGAAGCAGACGATGTAGTTGCCTACACGATCTGGTTTAACGTCGGATTCAGTGGGGCCACTCGGGGACGTTTCAGAGGTCATAGCCCACCTCCCTCCAATGCTTTTTTGATGTGGCGGTCGAAGTCCGACTCGAACAGGCGATCTTGGACAATGCGATATTTTTCGAACTCGCTCTCGGCGAACGCTTTCGCTACGGCTTGCGTCACTTTGCCGGGATGGTCGAGGATGTCGCGCTCGTTGAATTGTAGGAAGGCGTTGAGCTTGGCGGCCCAGTCGGCCATCGTCATGGGGATGTTCCGCTCGGCTTGGGTCTCGGCGTAATCGAGATACATCGTCACAAAACGATCCAGTGACCTGAGTTCCTTTTCGGTGAGATAGTTTTTCGCCACGGCGACGTCCGGCTTGAGGATTTTCCCGGTGGGGGCGTGCTTCCATGTGGTCAGGCCCATCTTTTCTTTTTTGCTGTCGGCTCGCTCCATGATGAGTTCGGCGGCGGTGTAGCCGTGGATGGCGAAATGGAGTTTGTTCTGAACGGTGGCGAAGAAGGTCTGCGTGGTTGCTGCGTCGGGGTTGTAGTCCATTGCGGTGGCGTAGATGTCCGTGATTTTCTGGTAGAACTTGCGTTCGCTTGCTCGGATTTCGCGAATCTCGGCGAGCAGGTTATCGAAGTATTCTTTGTTGAAGAACGAGCCGTTTTTGAGGCGTTCTTTGTCGAGCACATAGCCTCGGATGGCGAAGTCTCGCAGTACGCCGATGGCCCACTGACGGAACTGCGTCGCACGGGCGGAGTTCACCCGAAAACCGACGGCAATGATCGCGTCAAGGTTGTAAAACTCCACCTCCCTGGCGACCTCCCGCTTCCCCTCCTTTTGAACTATTCGGAAATTCCGAATAGTTGCCGCCCGTGATAGTTCCCCTCCTCTTTCTCCTTGGGCATAGAGGTTGGCCAGATGCTCGTTGATGGTCGGCACAGTAACTTCGAACAACGTCGCCATCAGCTTCTGCGTCAACCAGACGGTTTCCTCCGCGACACGGACTTCAATACCTTCTTCGCCAGCCTGCTTGGTAAAAACGAGGAACTCCGCCGTGCTGTTGCGGATTTGGAGTTTCTTTTCTTGTTTCTTTTCCTTGCTCATTAGAGAGTTCCTGTGATCGTTTCGCCGTGGTGGAAAGGATACGAGTCACGGCAGAGCGGCGTCAAGGCGGGTGTTCCCAGTAACTCGCACTGCGTGTTTTGAATCACGCGCGCGCGTTTTAAATCGCGCGCGCGTTTTGGGTTACACGCGCGCGTTTTGAATCGCATGCTCGCGCTTCCAAAACGATTCACGATAACGATAAACAATTTACTTGCTCCATCTGAGAGTGTTTATGGCAACAGGCTAATGAAAATCTGTGAAATCTTACGCTTTGTAAATACGTTATAACGATTTTTGTTGCGGAATTTGTCTTTGTAACGATAATTGATCGTTCGTAACGGTTTTTAACAGGATGCCGCCATGAGTAAAGCATCTAACGCTTCGCGCGCTGTTGGCTACGATGCCTTGGTGAAGCAGTACAAACTGCGGGTGGTGAGTCACTGGCACCATTCCGAGGCGGGTTCATCGATCCACCGTTCACGCACAGAAAACGGCACAGTCTGGGAGATTTATCCCAGTGCATTGGCCCCCGATGAAACGCTCGGAGCTCAGCTTGAGTTTGCAATCAAATACGACGGCATCAATCTCGAAATACTCTCCGCCCTCTTCGAGAGAATCGATCCCAAGGAATTGACAACCTACATCCAGGCTACGCCCACGGGACGATACTCCCGGCGTATCTGGTATCTGTACGAATTGCTCACAGGACACACGCTTCCGTTGGCAGACGTTACCAGCGGCAATTACGTGGACCTGCTTGAACCAGACCGCTATTACACCGCCTCGCCGATACAAGTGCGCCGTCAGAGAGTGAACGACAATCTTCTGGGCGACGCACGTTTCTGCCCGATGATCCGACGAACCGACAGCCTGAAAGCATTCGAGGCAAAAAATCTGCCAGAGACTTGCCGGGAGGTCCTCGCTTCCTATCCGCAGTCGGTCCTCAAACGAGCCATGAGCTATCTCTATACCAAAGAGACCAAATCGTCCTTCGAAATTGAAAGCGTTGCCATCGACGCCTCCCGCACGGAACGTTTTGTCAGCCTGCTGGTCCTGGCAGAAAAAAAAGACTTCTTCAACAAGGCAGACCTGATCGACCTGCAACATCGGATCGTCGATGAACGATTCCGGGATCACGACTATCGACACACTCAAAACTACGTAGGCGAATCCATTGGGATGGGACGTCAGCAGGTACATTTTGTATCACCCAAGCCCGAAGATCTGCCGACGCTCATGGAGGGCATGTACGAAGCTCATCGCCGCATGCATGGCGATGGTGGTAGAGGGGGGGGGGGGGGGGCACTCCGGGCGTCCCCGGGGCGGGGGGGGCGGTGTTTTTTTTTTTTCGCCCCCCTTTCCCGCCCGACACGGCCCCCTCTCCCCCCCCCCTTTCCCCAACTTTTTTCG
>Ga0123357_10000379_pt1 | contig 42053 bp, 29 predicted proteins | sample TergutEmb28metaG_FD_89873 | JGI IMG/M metagenome (GOLD analysis project Ga0123357, IMG submission 89873) | Embiratermes neotenicus P4 segment gut microbial communities from Petit-Saut dam, French Guiana - Emb289 P4 | ecosystem: Host-associated > Arthropoda: Insects > Digestive system > Gut ...
CTCCATTTTCCAGAGGCGGCGCGGGGCGGAGCACGCAGACATCCGGATCAATCCCAATTTTGGGATTGCTCTCATCCCAACGAATGGCCAAATCGCGCGCAATTCGCGTGTTCGGCCAACTGCACGCCCGAAACGAGAGAATTGCCTCTATCAACCCTGTGGATTCATTGTGCACGATGGACTGGGGCATGGTCTCCTCGGAGAGCTCCCAGCTACGCCGGCTTCGCGGTCTCCGGTCGACGACGAGTTTGAGGTGACGCGCGGTGTTCATCGATTCGAAGCGTAGCATCGGGCTCGGCACGACTAAAGAGCACGGTGTGCGCCATCGATCGCACCTCGAGATTTCGCGCGGTTCGCGATGCTTCGTGGTGCCCGCGCCCCTGTCGGGCGACAGAAACCGCGGTGGCGCCGACAACCGCGCAGGCAGCGCTTGTGCCGCAGGGGTGTGATGTCCTATCGTTGCGGCATCGTGAGTCCGCTTGAAGCTCGCGGGCACACAGTACGTCAAACCCCTCGCGAAGCCTTTTACTGTCTCCCCTGGAGGAACAATGAAGATCAAGTGGACCATTCTCTCGCTCCTCGCCGCCGCCGGCCTTGTGATTTCTGGCTGCTCGTCGAGCAGCGACGACAGCTCGCTCGTACTCGGCCCCGACAACGGCAACGGCACGGGCTATGTCGAACCCGGACCCTATCCCGATGATGGCACTGGTGGAATGTGCACCATCTACAATCAGGTGGAGCCGCTCGGCGACCAGGATTGTCAGACATGCCTTGAAACAAACTGCTGCGCCGAGCTTCGAAACTGCTTTGACATGGACCCCGCTCAAGCCTGCGCCGACCCCTCAGACCCGGCATGCGTAACCTGCGATGTCCTTGCTTCGTGTGAGGTCAACTGCGATGGCGATTCGCAATGCCTCGATGGCTGCGAAGCAGCCGTTGAACAGCAAATCGTCCTGCAAGCGTACGACGATATTATCAGTTGCGGAGCGGCTAACCCCGACTGCGCGACTTACTGCAATATTCAGTGACCTAGTAAGCGAATCCGAATTACCGAACATTGCCAATCACACGGGCGCTTCTCTTGAGAGGCGCCCGTTTCATTTTGGAGGGCAGGCACGAGGCCTGCCCCTACAATCAAATAATGCATTGGCCGCCCACTGTGACGGCAACCATTGGTAGGGGCGGCCCTCGTGGCCGCCTCATCGATGGATGGTGGTAAATGTGAGGCATTGTGTCCCCAAAGACGCACGTGTAGGCCCCAAAAGCTGGTTGCATCTGAGCAAGACTGACTTCAAAATCGCATGCCTTCGAGGCGCATTTCGCGCAACCCACCGGAAGTCGCAACCGAATGAGGGGCATGATGAAAAAATACCTGTTGTTGATTGGGCTCGCGGGCGTCGTGGCTTGTGCGCACTTCACGGCTGCGGAAGCTCCGGATGCGTCAGATGACTCGGCGGACAGCGGGCAGCCGGACGTCCAGTACGTCTATCCACCCATGAAGAGAACCTACACCGTTTCAACACTGGCGGGCACGGGTGACAAGGGCGCGACAGACGGCCCCGGCACGACGGCGACTTTTAACTCTCCGCAAGGAATCGCCATCGGACTGGATGGCAGCCTTTACGTGGCGGACTTCTACAATAACAAGATCCGCAAAATCGCCGTCGATGGTACGGTGAGTACCTATGCAGGCGCAGGCAATAGGGGCCTAACCAACGGCTCCTGTGCAACCGCAACCTTTTACGCACCTGTGGGCGTTGCCGTGGACGCTATCGGCAACGTCTATGTAGCCGATTACGGGAACCACGCGATCCGCACGATCTTTCCTGCACCATGCCAGGTCACCACGCTGGCTGGTTCGGGCAGCGTTGGCGCCTCTGATGACACGGGGACCGCGGCAACCTTTAATGGCCCGGCAGGGCTGACGCTGGACATCAATGGCGATGTCTACGTTGCCGACTACAGCAACAACAACATCCGAAAGGTGAAGCTGGACGGCACCGTCACCACAATTGCCGGCTCGGGCACCGCGGACCATGACGATGGCCCAGCGTCGACAGCAACTTTCAACAGTCCAAGGGGGATCGCCGCGGACGCAAAAGGTACGCTGTATGTAGTCGAGACCAGTAACGCCGATATCCGCAAGATCACTACCGACGGCCAGGTCACCACGCTGGCCGGCTCGGGCGCCAAGGGCCCCGTGATCGACGGTACGGGCACCAATGCCGCATTCTACGCTCCGAATGGCGTTACGAGCGACGCAAATGGCAATCTCTTTGTGGCCGACAGCTACAACAACGTGGTGCGCTACGTCTCGTTCGATGGCAAAGTCACGACGATTGCGGGGCAACACGACGCGTACACGAATATTGGCGAGGCCGGCGCGGACGACGGCCTCGCCGATGTAGCCACCTTCAATTACCCAAGCTGGGTGACAGTGGATCCCAATGGTGTGATCTACGTTGCCGATACCTACAACAACAAAATCCGCAAGCTTGAGCCAACGCTCGTGCCAGTGTACTCCAACTAAGAGTACATCGCGGCGCGAATGGGGCGCCAACTGGATGCCTTATAGCTTCATTGCCTTTTTGAATCGCTTGGCGTCAGCGAACATATCCACATTTGCGAAGACGTAGGTGACGTCTTTGTGTTTGGCGCCGCGCGCGAGATCCGCGAGCTTCTCAATGGCCGGATCTTCATAACGGCTCTTGCGGCCGGCGGGCCCCGGGAGCCGGTAATACGCCACGGAAGCTTCAAGCATCCCGTGTGTGAGCGGATCACGCGCGGGGATCACTTTCATGTCCACGGCGAGGGCCGCGGCAACGTCAGCATCCCAGCTCGGCGGCGCCTCCCAGATCACCCGGCTGAATTGGGTACGAACGGCCGCGAGAAAGTCTTTCGCCGCCGCCTTATTCGCACGATTTTGCACGAACTCGGGCGGTGAAACGAAAACGGCAATCTTCGATTCGAGCTCTTTGCCGACGTCGTGCAACGTGGTCAGCGACGTCTCCACCACTTTGCCTTCGCGAAAGCCTTCTTGGCCAATCTCGCGGGGCGCCAACATGGCGAACGTGAACCCCTTCGGCGCTTCGCGGCGCCAGCGGCGGATCGTGCCCATGCCAGGGAGCGCGTGGTGCGTTTCCTGGATCTCTACGAAGAGAAATTCCTTGAAATACCTCGTCGCGGGAACGGGGAAACCAGCGCACCCGACTGTGATCATGGACGCTCTACGTTAGCACGGAACGGCCTCGCATCGCGAACGCGCGATGCGGCGGGCGAGCGGCCGAAAAATCACATAGACGCGATCGCGAAGTCCGCCGCGATGCGCTTGCGTACTTCCGTCGCGAGAGCGTCATCGAGAGCCATCGTGTCGACGAGTCGATCCCCCCACCCTAACGGAAGAATTGCGGTCTCCGGACCAACGCCTTGAGCGTAATAACCATACAAATCATGGAAGGGCGAAAGTTCACCGATGGAACCATCCACGAGATCGCTGCGCTCGACATGATTCTTGGGATACACGTCCGCTTCGTTCGAGATGAGCAGCTCCGCCGGCGCGCTAGGAAACTGGCCAAGAATGGACTGACTTCCAAGAACTACGATTTCATCGTCGTCCGCGATGGTCGCCGCGGCGCGGATGATGTGTTCGAGCTGCGTACGCGTCATGGCGACACCGTCCGCCAGAGTCTCCAGCGTTCTCGAGCATCGAGAACGCCAGCAAACGGCGTCACCTGACGAAGCGCGCGCGCGCGCTCGGACTCATCGACGAGCAACGCCGCAACATCTTCCGGCGCTTCTAAGAGCACGATTGCCCACGCGGCAACATACGCAGGGTGAACGTCGCCGCGCTCGCCCCACTCGCGTACGCGCTTGCGTGCACGCTCGAGGATCCAGGGTTCCGCGCGAAGCCTCTCCGCGATGGCTCGATGCATCACGAGACTACGCTCTTCAGCGAGGGAGTGGCGCATTACGATTCAACGATAGCAAATGACGCTCTCACTCTTCGCTGCTCGATGGGAAACCGAGAATTCTTGCGCCGAGGATTCGGCCGACGCGGCGACCAGCCGCCCGCACGGCGTCGTCGTGCTGAAAGGTGGCGGCGCGCGCATTCGGAGCGACAGCAACGGTTTCAAAGGCGCGCGTGTCCCCGGTGTCGCGCAGCGGCGATGCACCCGGGCTCGGGGTAACCCATGCGCGCGCGACGACGCTCACGCGCGTGGCTCGACTCATGGGGAGAAGACGCCCGTCAGTATTTGGTGACGCCGCGATGCCTTCACTCGATTCATCCGCGCGCAATATCTCGACTTCGCAGCGCGGATATCCATTTCCGGTCGCGAGCGCACCGCGCCGCGCAAGTTCGTCGCGCACGCCCGCGAGCACTTCATCCGAGGCGATAGCGTCGGCGACGTTCGAGCTCGCGAGCACGACAGCGAATCGTTCGCCCGACGCCTCATTGCCAATCACCGTGTGATATCCACACGCGGAGAATAACGAGCCGAATACAAACACGAATACGGGACGCGCGCTCATCCGACGATGAGATTCAAAATACGGCCTTTGACGTAGATGACTTTCTTCACCGTCTTGCCTTGGACGAACGGACGCACCCTCGCATCCGACAACGCCGCGGCCTTCGCAACTTCCTCGTCGGCCGCGACGGCGAGGACGATGCTCGCGCGCGCCTTGCCGTTGATCTGAACGCCGATCTCGACGACGTCGTCTTTGACGAGCGCCGGATCGAACGCAGGCCACGGCTCGTAGGCGAGCGTCTTGGTGAAGCCAAGGCGCTCCCAGAGCTCTTCGCCGAGGTGAGGAGCGAACGGAGAGACGAGCAACGTGAGCGCCGTGGCCGCTTCGCGCGGCGTCTTTCCGAGCGCGGTGAGGTGCTTGACGAAGATCATCATGGCGCTGATGGCCGTGTTGAACCGCATGCCCTCGACGTCGTCGGTGACTTTCTTGATGGTCTTGTGGAGCAGGCGCAACGTCTCTTGATCGGGCGGATCCTCGGTCACGTTGATACATGCATTCCACACGCGTTCGAGGAAGCGGCGCACGCCCTCGATGGCGCTCGTCTGCCACGGTTTGACGGCCTCGAGCGGCCCCATGAACATCTCGTAGAGGCGAAGCGAGTCGGCGCCGTGAGATTGAACGATGTCGTCAGGGTTGATGACGTTGCCGCGCGATTTACTCATCTTCTCGGCCACCATCACGACTTCGATGCCGAGCGCTCTGTGGAAGATCTTGTTGTCTTTGATCTCCACCTCGCCCTCCCCGGCCCATTTCTCTTCCACCACGGTGCCGTCTTCGAGCTTGATTTGCGGCGGATCGTCCGAGCGCGCAACCTTCGAGTTGCCCGGATGAACGGTGCCAGCGGCGTCTACGAAATACCGATACGAAGTGCCGAGGATGAGGCCTTGGTGAACGAGCTTCTTGAAAGGCTCGACGTCTCTGACGAGGCCGAGATCGAAGAGCACCTTGTGCCAGAAGCGCGCATAGAGAAGATGCAAAACCGCGTGCTCGGAGCCGCCGACGTAAAGATCGACCGGCATCCACGCCTCGTAAGCCTCCTCGCTCCACGGCTCGGCGTCGTTCTTCGGATCGAGGAAGCGCAAGTAATACCAGCACGAGCCCGCCCACTGAGGCATCGTGTTGGTCTCGCGCGCGAACCACTTTCCATCCTGCTGAAAGAAGCGCCAGTCAAGCGCGCGCGCGAGCGGACCAGCCGGATCCGTACCCGGCTTGAAGTCCTCGAGATCCGGCAACACGAGCGGCAACTCGGTCTCGTCCAGCGGGATCGGCTCGTCGTAGTGAACTGTGTACTTTGCACCCTGTTTTCTGGGATCGCCGTCGCACGTGACCGGGAAGTAAATGGGGATGGGCTCGCCCCAGTAACGCTGGCGGGAGAAGACCCAGTCGCGAAGCTTGTAGGTGATCTTCGACTGTCCCCTGCCCTGCGCAGCGAGCCAGTCGGTCACGACGCGCCGCACGCGCTCGCTCGGCATGCCGCAGGCGATAGGCGCCTTGCTCCGAGCCACGGCTTCGGCGTTCGCCACGCCATCGTCCGTGAACGCTGCCTCCGTGACATTGACCAAGTTGTCATGATCTTTTGCGACAACTTGGACAACCAAAAGCTTGTATTTTACGGCGAATTCATGATCGCGCGCGTCGTGAGCGGGCACGGCCATGACCGCGCCCGTGCCGTAGCTGCCAATGACGTAGTCCGCGACCCAGATAGGGATTTTGTCTCCGTTGATCGGATTGATCGCGAAGGCTCCCGTGGGAACGCCGGTCTTGTCGCGCGTGACGTCCGACCGAAGGAGATCGCTCTTTTTGCTCGCTTCCGCGACGTAAGCGTTGACCGCAGCAACGTTCTCGCTCGTTGCAAGGTGCAGCGCGAGAGGGTGCTCGGGCGCAACGACCAAGTACGTCGCACCGGGAAGCGTATCGACGCGCGTGGTGAACACCGTGATGCTCTGCCCCGGGTGTCCATCCACCGCAAAGTCCACGGCCGCACCTTCGCTCCGGCCGATCCAGTTCGCTTGTTTCACCTTCGTCTCGGGCCAGTCGAGCCCTTCGAGATCGTCGAGGAGTCTGTCCGCATACGCCGTGATTCTGAGCGACCACTGACGGATCTTGAGCTTCTCGACGGGGAAGCCACCGACCTCGCTCTTGCCATCGACGATCTCGTCGTTCGCGAGCACGGTGCCGAGCGCAGGGCACCAGTTGACGGGCATGTTCGATTGCTGGAACGCGAGGCCCTTCTTGAAAAGCTGGAGGAAGATCCACTGCGTCCAGCGCACGTAGCGCGGATCGGTCGTGTCGATCTCGCGATCCCAATCGAAACTGAAACCGAGCATCTTGAGCTGGCGGCGAAAGTTCTCGATGTTCTTCAGCGTCGTGGTGCGCGGATGCGTGCCGGTCTTGATGGCGTGCTGCTCGGCGGGCAAACCGAACGCGTCCCAACCCATGGGGTGCAGCACGTCGAAGCCGCGCATGCGCCCGTAGCGGCAAACGATGTCCGTGGCCGTGTAGCCCTCCGGATGACCCACGTGGAGCCCCGCGCCCGATGGGTACGGGAACATGTCGAGCACGTACATCTTCGCGCGCGCGGGACGTCGTTCGGCGCGGAAGGTCTTCTGCGCTTCCCAGATGCGCTGCCACTTCGGTTCGATGACAGACGGATCGTAGCTATCTGCGGCGGGGACTTCGGGCGACATCGCCGCGCGATGTACCACATTTTCAGAGCTTTCTTCCGCCTTCGGGAGCAGGCTCATCGAGGACGCGCAAGCACGTCTGCGCCGCGCCGTCGCCCCGCGACTTCTCTACCTTCGCGCGCAGCCGGATCATGCGGCGCTCCCAGCGCTCCTCGGTTTCGCTCGTGCCCGCAGACGTCATCGCCATCGCACGCACGGCGTCCTTCGCGTGATGCTCATAGAGCTTGGCGAGCTCGAGGCGAATCGTTGGGTCGTCGATCGAACCCGCAAGCAGCTCGAAATCGGCGAGAGCCCGGGCCTTGTCGCCGCGCGCTTTGGCAATCTCCGCGCGCGCACGAATGGCTTCCAAACCACCGCCTCGCACGTGCGCAGCATCGGCAACTTCATAGGCGCGATCCACGGATCCGGCGCGTTTGAGCGTGCGCGCAACGCCGACGAGATCGACTGCGTCGAGCTCGGTGCCTTCGAGAGGCTCGCCATACAAGCCCACGAGAGCCACCATCGACACGACGTCCCACGCGTTGTGCTCGACGACGCCGACGAGCGCGCGCGCGTCGCCGGTACGGAGAAAGTGCAAGTAACACGCGCTGACTTCGCTGGATGGGACGTCGTCTTCGCGAACGAAGCCTAAGACTTCGCGTTCGATCGCACCGAGGCGGCTGCCGAAGCCACGCGCCTTGTGAAGTCGTCGCGCGACATGGAGCAAATCGAGATGCGGACGCTCCTCCGGCAAGTTTTTTTTTGCCATGACGAAGCGCGTGCGAAGCACCGGCATGTCGAAGCTCTTGCCGTTGAACGTGACGAGCATGGTGGACGCTCGGATGCGGTCCGCCACGCGCGTCAGCACGGGAACTTCCTCGCCGAGCTCTCGAACGAGGAGCTGCTCGACGACGAGACCGCCGGGATCCCAGAACGCCAATCCCACGAGAAATGCAACGGTGCCTGCACCCGGGCCAAGACCAGTCGTTTCCGTGTCGAGGTAGAGCGCACCTTCGAGCGGACACGCTGCAAGAGCAGGATCGAGAGCGAGCAACGCCAAGAGCGCAGACGATGCACGGCGAGCGAGCGTCACCGGCGCGCGGCCCACGCGATGCGCACCGGAGAGCCGCAGCGTGCGCACATGCAGAGGGCCTTCGGGGGTCTGCTCGAGCGAAAACGGAAGATCCGGCGCGGTCGCACTGGGCACGGAAGGCGATGACTCGCTCTTCGTGCGCGCGAGGATCGTATCCATGCGCGCACGCAGATCGTCCAGAACGGAACGCGGTGCGGCAGGCGCAATCGACGCACAGCCCGGATCGAGCTTTTCGGGCCCTGCCCCCGATAGACGCCCGAGGCGCGATGCGAGCGACGGCCGAGACACGCGTGCATACTACACAAAAAAAGCTTTCAGGTTGCGGTCTATTTTTCGGCGGTCGCGCGACTCACGAGCGAAACGTCACCCCGGTCGATGATGCTCTTGCGGATCCACGCGAGCGGCTGATGATCATCGATCTCGATGCCGCTTTCACCGCGCTCCACTCCGAGCGAGAGAAGGAGCGACTCGAGATCGATTTGCTCGCCGCGCGCCGCATAGCGATCGTACATCGAACTGAGCACGTGCGTGCCCGTCACGTCATCTCCGACCCGCACGACTTCCGCCACGGTCCAGACCTTCGTCGCGTCGCCTCCACGCGCGAGCGCCGCACGGACGACGTCGTCCAGGGTGTGCTTGCCGCGCGTCTCTTGACGAATACGCACGTCGGCAGCGAAGCAGAACAGAGCTCCTCCCCAGTAGATCGAATCGAGATCGCTTCGCTGCGCGAGACCCGAGGCGGAACCACGGCGTGCCACGCCGCGAGGCATGTTGCGCGCGAACTGCCGAAAGACTTCGCCATCCGTCGTCCACCCCGCACGCGCGCGCAGCACGGGCTCGTAATACGTCGCGAGCCCCTCGCCGAGCCAGCGTCCTTCTCCGCGGAACGTCGGGAAGCCAAGATGAAAGAGCTCGTGAACGAGAACCCAGTCCTGCTTCGTGGCAGACGCCGGCATCTTGTCACCGACCACGAGCACGATCGACGCTCCGGCGAGCGAGAGGACCTTGCCGAAGATCACCTCGTTCTCACCGATCGCAGGCACGACGAACAGCGTGGTCCGCTCAACGGGGAACCGACCAAAGAGCGGCGTCACGACGTCGGCCGCCTGCCGTATCCACGCGCGCATGGCATCGTCCGGCATCGCGTACGCGTGCGCGCCGACGACCGCCACGTCGATACGTGCAGGATGCAAACCTGGAACATCGACGCGGAAGCGGCGGAGCGGTCCGAACGCGGTGAAGCTGCCTTCGTCGAGATCGTAGGAGCGGAAGGAGAACGCGCGTCCGCTCTCGTCGCTCTCTGCCATGCCAGAAAGAAACTGCATCGCGTTCGGAGCCTTCACGCGGACGTCGACCGGGACATCCGTCCTCGGCACCGGATGCGCGAGCCACGCAAGTGACGGCGAGAGCGTGGCGCCATCCACGCGACGTGCACAATCCACATCGTCTCCGCAGCCTGCAGCGAGCTCACTGAGATCGAGGCGGTAGCGCACGGTGCATCGTCGCGCGCACGACGGCTCGATCCACGCGCTGCCCTGACGCGCGATCGGCCTGTAGCCGCCTTCCGTACGCACGCGCATGTCGTGAATGAATGGCGCAGACTCTTGCCCAATCGCGATCCGATCGGTGTGCGCGCCATCGAACGTTGCCTCGACGGTCACGATGCTCGAGCCGTTCGTCGGGGCCTCAACGTCGTAGACCCAAGAACCACTCGCACGCGTGTCTGCGGCGGGGCGCATGCACGCGCTTTCCGCAAGCACGAGAGCTGGCACCAGCGCACGCCTCAATCTGTGCGTTCCTCGCGACCACACCGAATGCGCAGAGGCTTCACGCTTGTCGCGCATGCCCTCGGACGAAGCACCCGGGATGCCGATCGTCGCCTGCACAAAACGACGCATGACGCGCGGCGCACTGCCACGCGATCACGTCTACTCGAGCACCGTTATGTCGTGTCCCGCGCGAACGACGGCAAGAATGTCCTCGGCACCGAACGCGAGCTCGCGAGGCAACTCGGCATCGTTGAAGAGGCGCGCCTCGCGGATCTCGAGCGGGTTGTTCGGCGCCTTGACCGGCGGCTCGATACGGCACTCGACACCGACGGTCACGGCGTGAAACCTGAGATCACGCGACGGATCCGACCACACCCCGAGCACGCGAACATAGGTTGGTGCGACGACGCCCGCTTCTTCCTCGAGCTCGCGTTCGAGCGCCGTGCGCATCGTCTCACCCCACTCGAGCGTGCCTCCGGGCAGCCCCCACGTTCCGGTGTCGCCGCGGCGAATGAGCAGAAAGCGTCCGTCGCTCGTTCGTGCAACTGCGGAGACGCCTACCACGGGCCGGCGCAGCAAGTGCCGCGTCATCTCGTGAACGATGCCGTACGCGGCCTTCGGAAACCAGCGGAGGATCACGCGCGCGAGCGTAGTCCGCACGTGATAAAGCGCCAGATCATGATGTTCCGGCGCGCGAAACTCGTCAGCATCCTGTCGTGCAGCGTGCTGTGGTTCGTGTCCGCGTGCGGATCGACACGGGCGCGCGACGTTGCCGGCGATCGTCCCCCGCGCGGCATGCGCAATCCCGCGACGCTTGCGAGCGACGCGTCGACGGAAGGACCGAGCATCCCGCCGCCGCCCCAGGCCGTCGCATCGACTCCATCCGTGCGACCTCGCGTTCTCGTCCGAGCCAGCGCGCGCGCCATCGCGGTCGATGACACACACCTGTATTACGGCGACAACGCGCAAGACGGTGTCTTCGCGCTGCCAAAAGCCGGCGGCGAACCCACGCGCATCGCGCGGCGCGCGCCCGTTGCCGGCGCGCTCGTGCTCGATCAGGGTGCACTCGCCTGGGTGGCGAGTCCCGGCGACGTCGTCTTCCGCGTCAACGTGCACGACGGATCTGTCACAACATTGCAAGATAAAGGGATCTTCTCGGATGTCGCTGCGATCGCAGGCGAGACCTTCGTGGCCGAAGTGCTCGGCCCCGGCGGCGCCATCTTGAAGGGATCGGGCGGCACGAGCACACACCTCGCCACGCTCGATGCGTCTCCGCGCGCCATCGTCGTCGACGAGGCGAACGTGTTCGTCGCAACGCCGTCAAAGCTTCTGCGAGTCTCGCGCGCACACGGCGAGATCACGACGCTCGCCGAAGGAGCAGGCTTCGAGAGCCCCCAGCTCGACGAGAACTTCGTCTACTTCGTCACGAGCATCCCCAGCGGACGCATCCTCGCTCGCGTGCGCAAAACGGGAGAGACAGTAGGCAACCTGACGGTTGTCGCGAGCAACGTTCGCGATGCACCCATCGACGTCACGAACGGCCAGATCGTCTACATTGCGGGAGCACGCCCAGAGCTCTGCGCAGTGCCAAGCGACGGCGGCACCTGCCGCGTCATTGCCGAAGACGACTCCCTTGCGTACGTCACCTCGATCGCCGTCGACGAGACCACGGTCTACACGGCAACAGGAGGCGTCAGCGAAGGCGCGATATTGGCAATTCCGATTAATTACAGTTTGGATCGTAGACGTTGACCTGCAGAGTTGTTGTTAGCGGATTCGCCACCGTCACATTCGCGATGAGGACGTAACCCATGCCGTGGCTTGCAGCGACGCCCACCTTGTCAACCGTGACATTGGTCAAAACATCTCTGTGCGGACTGGCGTTGCTCGGCACGAGACTAGGCAGCACGAAACCGTTCGGATCCCTCTTCACGAACTGCACACTCGTCTGATTCGGTGTGCTCCCGTTCAACATCGTTCCCGCTGTAACGATCGCGGTGTCGTTGTCGAGCATCGCTGCAGGTCCCACTATGATGCCTTTGTTCGCGTCGATAGGAACTATTGACGAATACGTTTCGATGGTCACTGGATTCGCGTTGGAGTCGATCGCTGTGTTTCCGTCGGTAGTAAGGAAAAACCCTTGAACCCCAGACGCGTTCGCCAAGTTCGCGCCCGACGCCACTGCAACGCTCCAGAAGACGGCACCACCCGGACTGGCGGCGAACGACTGAGGCAGAGGCACCGATCCCGTATTCATTTGAAACGGGATATCGGGGGTGACAGCTATTAGACCGTTGACGCCAACGTCGTTATAGACGCGAAATGTTGCTGCCATGTTCGGCGCTGTCACGCCCGACGTGATGCGGTCTATCACAAGACGCTTGCCGCTCGTGATCATGCCGGCGTCGGCTGTGCCAGCGACAGACGGTGGAGAGACAGACGTTGCTTTCAGATCCAGCGGCTCGCTAGGCACGAGTGCCGCGACCGAGAAATCACCCTGAGCTGATGGGACCAGCGATACGAGCAGCGCCGTGTATGACTCGGGCGGATTGCTGCTCGGGTCCACGCGTGGGAAGCCCGCTGCACCTCCATCTCCCGGCGAAGTGGCCCAGTTCGCGAGCACCGCATTGGCAACGAGCTCTTTGGCCAACGGATCTACTGGCACATCCAGCCACCCGATGGGCATGCTTGTGCTGCTCTCCATCGGACCGATGAAGAAGACGCGACTGCCGCTCGCAAAGATCTGGGTCGGATTTGGGATGAAGGAGAGTCCCGTTACGGGAACCTCAAGTGGCGTTGCGAGTCCAGTATTGTCCGGGGTGAGAGCATTCTTTGCGGAAAAGGCGCGCACGCCGTTCTGGGTGCCAACGAAGAAGAATGGATAAACAGCAGCGAAGCACCGGTTGGCCGCCCCGGGACTTGCGGCCCCGCCACAACCAATGTCACCCATATCACTAGGCAACTTGAACATTGCAGCCTTGTACGAGTGCTGTACGATCGACGCACTACACCCGGCGTCGGTGTACGTTCTCGCGCTGCACGCGCCCGCGTCTTGCACACCGCACACATCATACGCGCACGTGCCTGGCGAGGGTGGCCACGGCAGGCCGAGATCGCACCGCCCCGTCAGAACGGCGGTCGACGGGCAGTCGGTGTCTAGCGTGCACGGTTTCCTTTCGAGTCCGGACGGCGCATTGCTATCGCCGCTGTCCACCATTGAATCTGGAGTTCCCGGGCCGTTGCCGCCGGCATCACCCTCGATGAGGGATTCGTCGAGACCGAGCGAGCACGCGGTCACGATGCCAAATGCAACCGCGACGCTTCCGGCAAAAAAGAATCTAAGTGAGCACATTAGAATTCTCCTCCAAGCACGGCGCCACCAAGCGAGGGCGCAACGGATAGTTTTGCATGGCTTACATAACCGCGCTCCTTGGCAGGCCACACAACGAGCGTGACGCCGCCGACGAAGAGAACCGCGCCCGAGATCAGCGCGATGTTCGTCCACGTTTGCAAGGATGATGCATGGTCGTACGACAAGCGGGTGGGCCCGGCGTTGTACGCGTCCTTCGCCTTGTTCGCCTGAAAGCCGAGTGCGAGAGCGCCACCGAGCACGGCAACTCCCACGCCTGTCACGGCCGCACCAACGCCGCGACGCGCACTCCAGAATTCGGATCCCCGTGTATCGCACAGAGGCTGTTCGGTGGTGGGCACCGTCTCCGACGTCTGCGGCTTCGACGCGGTCTTGACGTCGAAGCTCGTCACCCTCCCCGCCTCGAGCGTTATCTCATGCTGCTCAATGGCTGCGCCGGGCGCGTGCACGCTGATGCTGTGCAACCCCGGAGCGCCGTGAAGACGCGCCGGCGTGGGCGCCTCGGTGAACGCATCGAGTTGTACCTTCCAACCGTCTGGCGCCGTCACGATGACGGTGCCGAGTGTCGTCTTCTCCAGATGCGCGACGCGTTCTTTGGAGAGGGACACCTGCTTCGCATCGAGCCCGCCAAGATCGTTTGCTCGCACGTAGGCATCCGCAGCGCGCTCCGGGCGAGATGCGAGGTCCCAGGCCATGCCTGCGGTGTAGAGCGCGACGGCGCTTGGCCGAAGAGCCGCCGCTGCTTCGAAGTGTTGCGCCGCCTCTTGATAACGTTTGGCCTGGTATGCCTGCGTGCCCATTTGGTACTGCGCTCGCGGATCCCCGGCGACATCCGAAGCACTTTGAGGGGAAGTTTCAACGTCCGCATGCGCATTCGTCGAAGCAAAGACTCCCGCAAAAATGAAGATTGCGGTGAAGATCGGCGCGTATCGCTTCATCGGCCAACAGAATAGACCGAAACGGCCCGCACTTCACAACGCGCCACACAAGCAATATCGAGAAAGGGACAACACTGCGGAGCTCGGGTATGCGACTCGGCGAGGCCAAACGAGATAGCGCGCAATGACCGTGCTCAGTAAGCGGTGGGCGGCGACTCCACGAACGCAAGGAAGTCGCGGTTTGCCGGCGCGCCGCCGTGTAGCGCGCACGCGATGCTTCCTCTACGCTGCACAGATCATGCGCATGCTCCACACCATGCTCCGCGTCGCCGATCTCGAAGCCTCGAAGCGCTTTTATCGTGACGCTCTCGGCATGAAAGTCATCCGCGAAACAGAGTACCCCGAAGGCAAGTTCACGCTCTGTTTCATGGGCTACGGCGACGAGTCTTCCCACACGGTCATCGAGCTCACGTACAACTGGGGTCGCTCGGAGTACGCAATCGGCGATGCCTTCGGTCACGTCGCCATCGGCACGGAGGACATCCGCAAGGCATGCGAACGCGTGCGCGCGCTCGGCTACAAGGTGACGCGCGAACCCGGCCCCATGAAACACGGCACAACGGTCATCGCCTTCGTGGAGGATCCCACAGGCTACAAAATCGAGCTCATTGAACGGGGCTGAACGAACCCGCCCGCTCGTGGAGAGGCCCATGAGCGAAAAGATCGCCATCATAGGACTTGGCTATGTCGGACTTCCGGTGGCTCTCGCGTTCGGACGAAAGTTTCCAGGCACGGTCGGCTTCGACATCGACGCTACAAAAGTCGGCGAGCTAAATCGCGGCCACGACCGAAACCACGAGGTGCCTGAAGATGCCCTTCGTTCCATCGCGCTCAAGGTGACGAGCGATCCCGAGGATCTCGCGGGCGCAACGTTCTTCGTCGTCGCTGCGCCCACGCCCGTCGACGAAAACAAAGTGCCAGATCTATCCTTCGTGATCTGTGCGTCGGAGATCGTTGGCAAGGCTCTCGGCAAGGGCGCTGTGGTCGTCTATGAGTCCACGGTTTACCCCGGTGTTACCGAGGAGATCTGCGGCCCGGTCATCGCGAAGATCTCCGGCCTCACGCAAGGCATCGACTTCAAGCTCGGGTACTCGCCCGAACGCATCAACCCCGGAGACGAGGAGCACACGCTCGAACGCATCGTGAAAGTCGTCTCGGGACAAGACGCCGAAACCCTCGAGCGCATCGCCAACGCCTATGGCGAGATCATCGATGCAGGCATCCATCGCGCACCGTCCATCAAAGTTGCCGAGGCTGCGAAGGTCATCGAGAACACGCAGCGCGACATCAACATCGCGCTGATGAACGAGCTCTCACTCATCTTCGATCGAATCGGAATCCGCACCGCCGACGTGCTCGCCGCAGCCGGCACGAAATGGAACTTCCTCGAGTTCCGTCCCGGCCTCGTTGGCGGCCACTGCGTCGGCGTCGATCCTTACTACCTCACGACAAAGGCGCAGCAGCTCGGCTACCGACCCGAGGTCATTCTCGCCGGACGTCGCATCAACGACGGCATGGGGCGCTACGTGGCCGCGCGCCTCGTCAAGCTCCTCGTCAGCGCGAACATCGCCGTGCGCGGCGCGCGCGTCGGTGTCCTCGGCATCACGTTCAAAGAAAACGTGAAGGATGTCCGCAACAGCAAGGTGCCCGACATCCTCTCCGAGCTTCGGGAGTTTGGAATCGATGCGAGGATCACGGATCCATATGCAGATGCTGCCGAAGCCGCGCATGAGCACGGAGTGTCGCTCACGTCGCTCGACGAGCTCACGTCGCTCGACGCGATGGTCATCGCCGTCGCGCATGCACCCTATGTCGCGATGGGAGGAGAGGCCCTTGCCGCAAGGGTCAGAGACGGCGGCGTGATTGTCGATGTGAAAAGCATGCTCCGCCCGGACAAGATCCCGTCACGCGTCCACTACTGGAGTCTTTAGCAGCGACGTCGAAGGGCACGTCTGGCGCGGGCTCACGACGTGCTAAGAGAGATGTCCCTTTCGACCACCCGACGCACTCTTCGCCGATCGGCCCTTCGCGCGATGTCCGACACGACCACAAGATCACACGGTTTTCTCCGTCGTCACGGCGGGAAGCTCATCGCTTCTGTCATCATCACCGCAGGGATTGTGTTCACGCTGGAGAAGGGTGGCCTGACACTCGTGCCAGAGGGTGGAGACTTTGCACACGTTCGTTGGTGGACGCTTCCTGCCTACCTCGTCACGCTCGCCGTCATGAGTTACTTCCGCGCGGTGCGCTGGCGTTTCCTGCTGCGTTCGTTCGCGGAGGTGCCGCGCCGCCGCGTGCTTGCGGTCTCGTGGATCGGTTTCGCAGCGATCTTGCTCATGCCCTTTCGCATCGGCGAGATCGTTCGCCCGTACATGTTGCGCGAGAAAGGCAAGCTATCCATGTCGTCGGCCACCGGCACCGTGGTTGCCGAGCGCGTCGTCGACGGCCTTTATCTGAGCGTACTGCTCGCCCTTGCGCTCATCTTGGTGCCAACGCGAAATCCGCTCTCGGACAAGGTCATTGGCCTGCCGATCACCGTCGCACAAGTGCGCGCGAGCGGTTTCATCATGCTCGCTGTTTTCACCGCAGCTTTCATCACCATTGCTGTTTTCTACTTCGCACGTGAGTGGGCCAGAAGAATGACCCTCGCGGTCTTCTCTCTCTTTTCGAAACGCCTCGGCGACAAGCTGGCGGAGACGGCGGAGAACCTCGCGAACGGTCTTCACTTCCTCGGCCGCGGCCGCGATGCGGGCGGCTTCCTTGCCGAGACCACGGCGTACTGGATGCTCAATGCGGCCGGCATGTGGTTGCTCGCGTGGGGCTGCGGCGTTGTCCACGCCGATGGCTCCGCGATCACCTTCGGCGAAGCGTGCGCTCTGATGGGGATGCTCGGTTGCACCATTCTCATCCCCGGTCCCCCCGGTCTGCTCGGCGTGTTCCAAGCCGGTATTTATGCGGGCATGGCCATGTACTTTCCGGCGCACGTGCTCACCGGGCCCGGCGCCGCGTACGTGTTCATCCTCTACGCCATTCAGCTGGCGTGGACCGTCGCGGCCGCCGGCATCTTCCTCGTCGGCGATCGCGGCGCGCTCTCCAAACTCTCGGCCACGCCAGGCCTCGCGGGCCCGAGTGAGCCGCCGAGCTCACTCGACAATCCGCGAGCTGCGTAGAAGTTGGCCAAGCAACATCGAATGCCGTAGCCGGGAGGCATGCGGACGTTCGTTCGAGCCGTCGTTAGCGGAACGTTTGCGGCGCTCGCCGTCGTGACGGCCATCGCGCTTTCTTCACCGCTGGCAAGCGCGAAGAGCGGCTTCGACTCGTCCTACGGTTTCGATCGCACGTGGAACGCAGGCATGCGTCTCGTGCGCGTCGATCTCGGCCTCAAGGTGACCGAGAAGGACGACGTCGTTGGCTACTTGCTCTTCGATTACAAATCGCCGGAGAGCGGCGCGAAAGCCGTGCCCGCATCCATGGAATTCATCCGCGCGAAAGACGGCGGCAGCGTCCGTGTCGTCGTGCAAATTCCGAAGATGCCTGGCTACCACGAGCAGGTGCTCGTCGATCAGCTCGCCCGCAAACTTCGCAGCGAGTACGGAGATCCGCCGAAAACGCCGCCGGTCTCCCCACCGCGCGACGCGGGCGCAGATGGCGACGTGGACGGCGGTGAGGGCTCTTAGAGCGAGTTCGCCAGCCTGCTGCGCGAATCGATTCGTCGGTTGGGCGCTGCGGTGCCTGCGCACGTACGAATAGTACGCTTTCGCGGGCTCCTCGCGCTCCGCCCTAGCCTCGATTCGCTCGCGACGGCTGTCGAACACGCTCTTAGCTCCCTGCAATCGTCGTGGGTGCAGGGTTCGTGCTTGGCGCCTTGCCGGAGGTGCCCACGGCTGGACGCGCAGGCTTCGCAGCGCCGTCCGCCCCGGGGTCGGAGCAGCAGCGAAAGCCAATCTGATAAAACGCGAAGCTCTCGTAGTGCGCCGTTGTCATGGGTCGGCAGCGATCGCGCACCGGCCCCCAATAGCCTCCTTTGAGGCCGCTTTTGTACGGCACACCGCTCTCGTTGACGACCCACTCGTCGACGTTCCCCGTCATGTCGAATGCGCCGTACGGGCTCACGCACGACTCGCGTGCACCGCTTACCTCACCTTGCCAGAGCCGTTCGACTTCTGCGCCGCGCGTCACCGGGTTCGCGAGCGCCTTCTCGTTGGCATCCGGATGCGGCTTGTCGATGTTGCATGCGTCGGCGTTGCGCGTGTAGCCGTACGGATACGGGAGATGCTCTTGCCCCTCGCACGCCAGCGTCCACTCGCTGTCGCCGCAGAGACGCTTTCCTTGCGCTCTGCACGTATCGACCGCCTCATACCAAGTCTTCATCACGACCGGTTTGTCACCTGCCTTATTTGGATATTCGAAGCGGTCAATGCAGAAATGCTTCTTTCTTGTTTTGGTTTGGCAACTTCCGGTTTGCGCAAACTCCGCGCAGCGCCGCGGCGTCGCCGTCTGCGGATCGAGCCACCGAAGGCATTTCTGCTCGAGTGCGGGGCAGTAATCGCCGTCGACCTCGACCATCCCTTCCGGACAAGAACCAGCTCCCGTGAGCATGGCCTGGGCATTTGGAGCCGTGGGCCTGATGCCCGCATTCACGGCAGTCGCCGCGATCGATCCCGGCTGCGCCGATCCGCCGAGATCGAGATGCGCCGAGACGCGGGGAGATGGACCCTCGTCGTCCTGCGTTGAATGCGCCACGCTGTCTGCAGGCGCAATGGCGGCGGCGGACTTCGCCGAGACAAGAACGAGAATGGTGCCGCCCACGACCAAAAGTGATCCAACCGTCGCGCGATTCATAACCCCGTATCCACCTTCCGCGTGTTCGCTCTCACATCAAGCAAGTGGTGAGCCTTCATGGCCCGTAGCCACGCTGCACTATTTCGGTCGAACCGAGCTTTGGTTTCGGACAAACGAAACCGCCGCGCGGAACGCCAGAAAACAGGGGAAAAGCTCTCTTTTCCGCCCGAACAAAGCGTACAAAGTCCGTTCTCGGGAAGTCACATTTCCTGACGACTTAAGTGGCCCCCTCCGCGCTCGCTGCGCTCACCGAGCGAGTCGTGCCGACAACAGGCTGTCGCTTCCTTGACACGCGACAGACTCCCTGCGTCTCTCCCTTCGCTTTGCGAATGGCACGACGCGCAACTGACGTTCAGCGGCGTCGGCAGAGGATCGCGACAACGTGATCGGATGCCTGCGGAGACTCTGCTGGCTCGATCAGCACGCTGACTCCACTCAGAGCGAGTTCGACAGCCTGCTGCGCGAATCGATTCGTCTGCCGACGCGAAGCGAATTCAGGGATCGGTAGACCGGGTCAACTGTCGATGAAGCTTTTGAGTTGCTTGCTGCGCGACGGGTGACGGAGCTTGCGAAGCGCCTTTGCCTCGATCTGGCGGATACGCTCGCGGGTGACCTCGAAGTCCTGCCCCACTTCTTCGAGCGTGTGGTCGCTCTTCTCGCCGATGCCGAAACGCATGCGAAGAACCTTTTCCTCGCGCGGCGTCAGCGTCTTCAAAACTCTGCGCGTCTGCTCGGCGAGGTTCATGTTGATGACGGCCTCCGCGGGACTGACGACGCTCTTGTCCTCGATGAAGTCACCGAGATGCGAGTCCTCCTCCTCGCCGATGGGTGTCTCGAGGCTGATGGGCTCCTTGGCGATCTTGAGAACCTTGCGAACCTTGTCGAGCGGCAGCTCCATCTTGTCCGCGATCTCCTCCGGCGTTGGCTCGCGGCCGTATTCCTGAACGAGATAGCGCGAGGTGCGAATGAGTTTGTTGATCGTCTCGATCATGTGCACCGGAATGCGGATGGTGCGCGCCTGATCGGCGATCGCGCGAGTGATGGCCTGACGAATCCACCACGTTGCGTACGTGGAGAATTTGTATCCGCGCTTGTACTCGAACTTGTCGACGGCCTTCATGAGGCCGATGTTCCCTTCTTGAATCAGATCGAGAAACTGCAGACCGCGGTTCGTGTACTTCTTCGCAATGGAGACGACGAGACGGAGGTTCGCTTCGACGAGTTCGGCCTTCGCGCGCTCGGCAAGCCGCTCGCCGCTGCGGATCTCGTCGTACGTCTCGCGTAGAGCCTTGATGTCGAGCTGGAGCTCCTCTTCGACCTTCCTCAGGTTCTTGAGGCTCGCCGAGTGGTTCTGCAAAACCTCCTCGGGCAAGATTCCATACTTTCGCTTGAACCTTCGTTCGCCGGTTGCTTCACCCTTGGCTGCACGCGCTTCCTTGCGCAGAACATCCCAGTCGACACCGGTACGCTTCTCGAGCTCCGTGGATCCGCTCTCGGCGCGCTCCACTTTCTGAATGAGCGTGCGAAGTTTGGACACGATCTTGTCGATGGTCTTCTTGTTGAGACGCATCTCTTCGAGCGTCTCGACCATCTTCGTGCAGTTTGCATCGATCTCTTCCTGCACGCCCTTCCTGCGCGAAGCCGCGCAGCTCTCGAGGTGCGAGGCGAGATCCTGCGCGATCTTGTCGAGGTGCTTCACCTTGTCGATGAGGCGCAAGATTCGGCGGTCAGCCTCCTCCTCGTCGAACTCGGCGTTCTCGTCGTCGGCGTCACGAATGAGTTCCTTGACGCGGATCTTGTGCTTACGAAGCTTGTCGCCGAGATCGATGATCTCGCGGACGGCAACCGGCGAATTGAGGATGGCGCCGAGGACACGGTGCTCGCCCTTCTCGATGCGCTTGGCAATCTCGACTTCGCCCTCGCGCGTGAGAAGCGAGACGCTTCCCATCTTGCGCAGGTACATGCGAACCGGGTCGTTCGATTTGGAGTAGTAGCTCCCGTCGTCGTCGTCCTTTTCACCGCCCGGACGCGGAACGTTCTTCTTCTCGGCGTTCTCTTCCTCGACGATCCGCTTCGGCGCGATCTTCACCTGGGTCGCCGCGTCGACGATCTCGATGTCCTCGTCACCGAGGACACTCATCACGTCATCGATCTGATCGCCGACGACATCGGCCGGCATCGACTCACTGACTTCGTCGTAGCTCAGAAAGCCTTTCGGCTTGCCGTTCTCACCTACCTGCTGGGTGTCTATGACGTTGACATTGCCACTGCCGTTGCCGTTCCGGTTCTTGTTCGCCATCGGAGTTCTTTCCACTGCTGCTGGCGAGTGACGGGCGTCCATTGGCCGCTCCGTCTCGCTCTTCCGAATTCCCACGTCCTCGGTTGCTCTCGCGTCCTCTCAGGGTTTGATCCCGTGCTTGGCTCGCAGTTTGCTGGTTGCCTCTCGCATGAGTCGTTGTTCGATTTCCCAGTCCTGAGCCCGGTAGTTTTCGCGCGCGATGAGAGCTGTTTCTTGCGAAAGGAGGAGCCTCTTTAGCTTGTTTGCGTTCTCGAGCAAGTATCCTTTTGCTTGCATGTTGCTCTCGGTTGCCGGATCGGCCATCCGCCTGGCGGCAAAGATTTTGTCGGAAGGCGACAGGTTCGACAGAAAGGTCTCCGTATCGAGAGCTTTTTCCGACGACCGGTAAGCTCTTCGCAACGCCGCAACGATCATCACGCTGCGCCCCTCGAGCAGCGAGAGCTCCTCGGCCACTTCGGGATCGTCGAGGAGCACTGGCCATTCGATCAGCGCCTCCACCATGGCCTGCCGTTCAGCGGATCCTGGCGCTCGCGGAGCGATGCGCGATGCGGTTCCCTTCGCAGGATGGGCGCCGCCCGAAGCGTGCTCGCCCGCCTGCGCACGACGCGCCGCCTCTGCCTTCGCGCGCAACTGCTTCACATCGTGATCGAGCGCCCGAAACGCACCCTGCCCCCCAGACCTGACGATATCGAGCCGTCCCGCCATCATGTCGGCGAAGCTTTTGTGCATGGCGTAGAGGACCGGATCGTTCTCTTCCCCGAGAAGCTTTTTGACGTGTTCGACACGCGCGTATCTCTCGTTCGCGTCCGCCAGCGTGAAGCTCTCATCGAGCGCCATCTGGACAAGAGCTTCGAACATCCCCATCGCGTTCGCGACGAGATCGCGAACAGCCTTTTCACCCTTTTCACGCGCGAGCTCGTCGGGATCGACACCGTTCGGCAGCTTCGCAACGCGCGCATCGAGGCCCGCCGCGCGCACGGCTTCGCGCGAGAGCGTGACGGCTTTACACCCCGCCGCATCGCCGTCGAAAAGAAAGATCACGTTGGATGCGAATCGCCGAATGAGTTTCGCCTGCTCGACGGTAAACGCCGTGCCGAGCGGCGCGACGACGTTGTCGATGCCGCGCGCGTGAAGCGAGACGACGTCGAAGTTGCCTTCGACGAGCACCGCACACTCTGCTTTGCGAATGGCGTGGCGCGCCTGATGGATGCCGAAGAGCATCTGACCCTTCGTGTAAATCGGGCTCTCGGGCGAGTTGATGTATTTCGGTGGCTTGCTTTCGTCGTCATGCGAGGCATCGGGCAGATCAGGCAGTGCACGACCGCTGAAGGCGACCACCCTGCCCTGCGGATCGACGACGGCGAACATCAAACGATGGCGGAAGCGATCGTAGTACCCCGAGCCGCTCGATCGAGGAACGAGCAAACCGACGGTCTCCGCGGCCACGGGCGAGAACCTTTGCGCACGAAGGAAGTTCGCAAGACCATCCCACCCCGGCGGCGCATAACCGATGCGAAAGGCTTGAAGCGTATCGTCGATCTTGGGGTTATGGCCGGGCGTGAGCGCGCGGCGCGACAGTTCCTCCATCGCGTAACCGCGATGCTCGTGCAGACGAAGCTGCTCTTCGAAGTACGTCGCGGCGAGCGCATTGACGGCGTACAGATCCTCGCGCGCTTTGCGCTGGCGATCGGCCTCGGAAAACGCGCTCTGACCATGCGTCTCCTCGATCGCGATGCCGGCGCGTTCGGCGAGCGCGCGCACCGCTTCCGGAAACGTGTATCCCTCATGCTTTAGGAGAAAGTCGATCGCGCTGCCCGACTCTTTGCATCCGAAACAATGGAAGAAGCCGCGGTCCGGATTGACGTGGAAGCTCGGCGACTTCTCCTTGTGAAACGGACAGAGACCAACCCACGAACGGCCGCGACGCTTGAGCGACGGCACAGCCTCGGTGATGATCGCAAGGATGTCCGTGCGTTCACGGACAAGGGCGATGGTCTCAGGGGAGATCACGGTACGCCGCTCGGGGAAAACGACATGGCGCAACGACCAGGTCTCATGGAATGAAGGGGTGAGAACGAAGTAGGCGTCGGTGGACTCTCGGTCAAGGCGGGCGACCGGTCGGTTCTCACGGAGGCGAATCGAAGGTGATGGTCCGCCCTGGGAGTGATTCCTCGGTTGCTCGAGGCGCGTAAGTTTCCCATCCCTCGACTCCTTGAACGACCCAAGGCCAATCGCGACGGAGCGACTGGATCACCGTGTCCCAAATGCCGTGCTGATTCGTCCCCGCGATGTTGACCCGCGCGAGAGCACCAAGTCTCACTCGTCGAAGATCGCTCGCGCGGCCGCGAGCGCCCTTGCGATGCGCGCATTCGTGTCCGAAGGGTGAGACCAGGAAAGCCCCTCATCACCTCCAGGGCCGCGAGGACAGACGATGAAAGGGTAGGCACTGACGACGGCGACCCATTCGCTGCAAGCCCATTCGGGTCGATCGCCACCTCCGTGAAGAGCGATCACGACGGGTCGGCGCTCGCGCGCGCCGAGCGGAACGGTCACGAAACCGAGCTTCGTTGGCGCGCGTCCGGGATGTTCTTCGACGAGCTCGACGATCCACGGATGCCCCGAAAGAGGTGCTCGCGTTGTCGGGGTTTGCTCCGGGGCCTCGTCGATGCCTGCGGGCGCGGCCGTGACTCCGTCGGCTCCGGAGTCGGCAGCAGGGCCCGGACCTCGATCGTGCCGGGTACAAGCGGCGAGAACGACGAGAACCGCTACGGCTACCCTACCGAGTGCAGCTTGCATGCAACTATCCTCTCGAATCGAAGAAAGTTCGTTGAACCAAGGTTGACCGCGTGATAGACGCCGGCGCGTTGTAGGCTGCCGGGCCCCCGGATGGCTTGCGCCACCAGAAACAAGGAGCTTCGTTGTCATGAGCGTCTCTGCCTCGGTTGTCCCCTCTGGGCTTGCTGCCGGCAAAGGAAAGATCGTTCAGGTCATCGGCCCCGTCGTCGACGTCGAGTTCGAGGGCGGTAAGCTGCCGAAGATTCTCAACGCTCTCAAGGTCACGAACCGGAGCATCTCGAACGAGAAAGATAATCTCACCCTCGAGGTCGCCCAACACCTCGGCGAGAACACGGTTCGCGCCATTGCCATGGACACGTCCGACGGTCTCGTGCGCGGCATGGAAGTGCGTGACACCGGCGCGCCCATCGCCATGCCCGTCGGCCCCGAGTGCCTTGGCCGCATCCTCAACGTCGTCGGCGCCCCGGTGGACGAGGCGGGCCCGGTCACCGCGAAGCGCTCGTCGCCCATCCACAAGGCGCCTCCCTCCTTTCAAGATCAATCCACGAAGGTCGAAGTCTTCGAGACGGGGATCAAAGTCATCGATTTGCTCGCTCCTTACCGCAAAGGCGGCAAGATCGGCCTCTTCGGCGGCGCCGGCGTCGGCAAGACCGTCCTCATCCAGGAGCTCATCAACAACGTCGCGAAGGCCCACGGTGGTGTGTCGTGCTTCGCTGGCGTCGGTGAACGCACGCGTGAAGGCAACGACCTCTTTCTCGAGATGAAATCGGCGAAGCTTGAGTCGGGCGAACCGGTCATCTCGAAGACGTCGCTCGTCTTCGGTCAGATGAATGAGCCGCCGGGCGCCCGCGCCCGCGTCGCGCTCTCGGCGCTCACGGTGGCAGAGTACTTCCGCGACGAAGAAGGTCAGGACGTCCTGCTCTTCATCGACAACATCTTCCGCTTCACGCAGGCCGGCTCGGAAGTCTCGGCGCTCCTCGGCCGAATCCCGAGCGCCGTCGGTTATCAGCCAACGCTGTCAACGGAGATGGGCGCACTTCAGGAGCGCATCACGTCGACGAACAAGGGCTCGATCACGTCGATTCAAGCCGTGTACGTCCCTGCTGACGACCTCACGGATCCAGCGCCGGCGACAACGTTCGCGCACCTCGACGGAACCACGGTTCTCAGCCGCGATCTGGCCGCGCTCGGCATCTACCCCGCGGTCGATCCGCTCGATTCAACCTCCACGCTGCTCGATCCGAACGTCATCGGTCAGGAGCACTACGACGTCGCGCGCACGGTTCAGTCCACGCTCCAGAAGTACAAGGACCTGCAAGACATCATCGCGATCCTCGGCATGGACGAACTCAGCGAAGACGACAAGCTCGTTGTCTCGCGCGCCAGGAAGATTCAGCGCTTCCTTTCGCAGCCGTTCTTCGTTGCCGCGCAGTTCACCGGCTCGGCCGGCAAATATGTGCCGCTCAAGGACACCATCGCGAGCTTCAAAGAGATCCTCGCCGGCAAGTACGACAACGACGAAGAGTATCCGGAGCAAGCGTTCTACCTCGTCGGCAACATCGAAGAGATGAAGGCGAAGGCCGCCGAGCTCACAAAGAAAAAGTGAGACCGCTTTCGATTTGCCGCGATCTCGTCGTTGGGGCCTGCGGTGCGGTCCTCAAAGCCCTTCAAGGCTGTTCCGGTCCGCTCCTCGGCCCTGCCTCGACCTCGCGCCAACTTGAAAGCGGTCCTAGGTAGATAGAAAGAGATTCGGAGATCACGGCGTCATGGCTGACAACAAGATCGATCTCGAAATCGTGACGCCGAAGGGCAAGGCGCTCTCGGTGTCCGTCGACGAAGTCACGGCACCGAGCGTCAACGGTGAGTTTGGCGTTTTGCCGGGCCACCTGCCGCTCGTCGCGTCCATTCGCACGGGACTCGTCACGTATCGACAAGGCGCTGAAACGAAGAAGTGCGCCGTCGGACCGGGCTTTGCCGAAGCCGGCCAAAATAAGCTTCTGATTTTGGCCGAGGACTATGCCGACCGGGAAGGTCTCGATCCGGTGGTCATCCGAAAAGAGTTCCACGAGATCGATCAGAAGGTCGAAAAAGTTCTCGCGCAGCTCGAGCCGTCGCCGGAGCTCGAAAACGAGCGAAGGCACCTCGTCGGGCGGCAGAATTGGCTCGCGGCCCTGCTCGAACTTTACGGTGATCCGCCGGCAGCAACGCTTCGTCCCTTCGAAGAGTGGGGGCCGCCACCGGAGCCCATCGTCGAAGAAGAAGAAGGCAAACCAGCGGGGCTCGACATTTACGGCGCGCCGTAAGGACGATTCGTGTCGGATCGCGTTCAGCGCACGGCATCGATCCTGGTTGGCGCGCTCGTCGTCGGCGTCATCGCTTGGATTGCGGTTTCAATGCCCACAGCGAAGACACCGCGCATCGAAGATGCGAGTGCGCCCACTCCCACGGAGACTGATGCAGCGAGTCCGCCAAGCACACCGGACGCCGCACCCGAAGTCACGCTGGATGCGTCGCTCGATCTCGGCACCGACAGCATCTTGCTCGACGCCGGAGTGATGCCCAAGGGTGCACCGCGCAGCGTGCGGCTCGGCGTCGTGCTCATTCAATTCGAAGGCGCCGAGGGCGCGTCGAGCGCCGCGCGTTCGAAGAAGGATGCACTCATCGAAGCGCAAAGGCTGCTCGACGAAGCCCGCATCGACTTCAAGAAAGCCGTGCACGGTGGCGACTCCGGATCGTCCGACGACATCGGACGCATTCCACGCGGTGTCCTCGATCCGCGAACCGAGATCGCCGTCTTCAGTCTTGGCGCTGGTGACGTGAGCGACATCCTCGAAACGCCTCGCGGGTACTGGATCGTCAAGCGACTCGAATAGCTCCCGTCGCCGGCCCGCAGATCTGCGTCGCCCGCCTTCGTTGCTCGCATTCGCCGGCGCCTTCGGCGCTGTCGGTTCGCCTTCGGCGAAACCTCAGGCCCCGTACTTCAAGTACGCCTCCGGCCTCGCGCCTCGGCGGGCTCGCATCTCTTTGGCCGGCTCGGTCCGCTAGACCGCTTTCGATTTGCCGCGATCTCATCGTTTGGTGTTAGAAGGCCGCGATATGGCTACGATCGACATCACACGCGCGCACTCCTTGTCTCTCGACGACGCAAAAAAGAAGGCCGAAGATCTCGCCAAAGGCATGGCTGATCGCTTTGGCATTAGCTGGAAGTGGGACGGCAACACCATCCGCTTCGATGCACCAAGTGGCGCCGCGAAAGGCACGAAGGGCGAAGTCGCGGTGAGCGACAAGCAAGTCCGCGTCGCGATCGATCTGCCGTTCATGTTGAGGATGTTGAAGGGCACCATCGAAGGCAAAGTCCAAGAAAAGCTCAGCGCGCTTTCTTAAAAAGCAATTGTACTCCCTAGTGGAGTACAATCTCGCCTCGAGGGCGTGTCCGACAGCCGTCGCGAGCGAATCGAGGCTAGGGCGGAGCGCGAGGAGCCCACGAAAGCGTACTTATCGTACGTGCGCAGGCACCGCAGCGCCCAACCGACGAATCGATTCGCGCAGCAGGCTGGCGAACACGCTCTGAGGCAACGGAGGCGATACGGATGGGGCTTGTTGAGCAAGGCGTCCACTTGCGCTGGGACCGAAATCCGTGGCTCACGCTTCGCTTCTTTCGAGAGCCACGGATTTCGGTCCCAGCGAAACGCGCGACGTGTGCGATCGCCACGGGACTTTCAAATTCAGCGCAACGAGGCTGCGCTGTAGAGTAACGTCGAAGGAGCGCAATGCTCGAAGAGCCGAAGGAAGCCGAGCTGGCAGCCGGAAAGGAAGCTGGGACGGAGGTTGACGAGAACACTCGAGTCGTGCTCCCGGACGAGCCCACCGCAGTCACGATCACCGACAAGATGAGCGCGGCGCAAGCGCCACCTGCGAAGGCCAAGTCCAATCGCAACGACGTCGCCTCGGCGATCGACATGCTCGGCGCAGAGAGCGACGCGGCGATCGATCGCGAGCGACGTGCGCGCCTGCTCAACGAAGCCGGAGAGCTTCACGAGCGCACCGGCGACGTCTCCTCCGCAGAGCGCGACTACCTCGCGGCATTCAACGCCGACACGAATTTCCGCGAGCCGCTCGAGAGCCTGGTTCGCATACTCGTGCAGCGGGGACGCGCGGCGGAGAACCTCGGCAGGTTCCTCGATGAGCTCGTCGAGGTAGCCACCACGCCAGAGGAACGAGCGCGCGCGCTCACAGTACGTGCGCTCTACAATCTTCACGCCCAGCAGGATTTCGGAGAAGCGCAAGATCTCGCGCGACAAGCAACCGAGACGCGGGCAAAGCCTGCCGATCTCGGCGCGGCATGGCTCGCGCTCGAAATGGTCGCAGCCAAGCTTGGCGATACCGCGCAACGCGAGGCTGCACTCGCGGGGCGCGCTGGACTCGCATCCGATCCGATGTGGCGCGGCCTTCTCGTCTCCGACGTCGCAAACCTCGCCGCAGAGTCAGGGAACGTCGATCGAGCACTTCAGATCGCCCAGCGAGCGATGGCCGATGGCGGAGTGGCTGGATGGTTCGTGACGTCGACGGTCGAGCGCATCATCCGAGCGGAGCCGGGCCTCGCTGGTTCCGATGAAGCACGCGAGCGTGCACGCATTCTCGCGGAGGTCCTCGAAACACGCGCAATGATACTCGAGTCAACCCTTGCGGATCCTGCTTACGGCGATTCGCAAGGTGTGCCCGGGTACGTTCGTACGCCTGCTCACGCGGTCTTCGAGCTCGTGTCGGCCGCGCAGGTGTGGCGCGCGGCCGACAACGCGAAGCGCGCAGCGAGCGCACTCGATCGCGCGCTCGAGATCCTTGCAAGACCGCCGGCGGATACCTCGAGTGAAGGCGAAAGCGCGTGGCGCGAGACTCGGCAGTCGCTCGAGCGCATCGTGCGACGCGTGCGCCTCGTGCTCGCCGATAGGGCACGCGATACGGCTCTCGCCACCGATCTGGCCGCGCAGCAACTCACCGACGAACCGGACGGCGGCGGCGCTGCGTCGCTCGCCGTTCGCATTGCAGAACACGCCGCAAGTGCAGGTCACGTCGTGCGTGCACTCGACGCGCTCACGAAAGCCACGACGCGCGATCCTCTCTCTTTGCCAGCGCACGCTCTCAAGATCGATCTTCTCGAGAGCGCTGGCGAAAATGTTCTGTTGGCCGAGGAGCTCGAGGAGCTCTCGAAGCACTACAGCGCCGCCGACGCGCGAGGTCGCGTGCTGCTGCTTGCCGCTTACGTGTGGGCCGTGCACGCAGGGGACGCAGCGCGTGCACGAACCGCCCTCGGTCACGCTGCAGCATGCGGCGTTGGTAAGGACGTTACCTCGCGTCTTGGACGGAGCCTCGCGAGCCTGCGCGATGATGACGCATGGTACGAAGACGCCACACGCGATCTCGCACGGCACCTGAAGCACGAAGGCGAGGGCGCGACGCTCTCGGCCGTCGCGGCACGCGAGCTGCCGTTGCTCTGGGTGGAGGTTGCGCGAATGAGGTTCGCGCAAAAGGACGACGCGGGCGCCATGCAGGCGATACGCGAGCTCAGAAACCTCGACGAGGGTCTCTGGCTCGGCCGCGTGCTCGAGGGGTTCGCTGCACCCATGTATACTGCAAGCGACGCGTCCGCAGACGAGCGCAAACGCGCCCGCGACGCCGTCGTCGAACTCGCAGCGGGAACGAGCGATGCGCCAACCCGCGTAGAACTTTCGTTGGTGAACGCGCTGCGTGCGCACGAAGCAGGCGACACGCAAGCCACGCTCTTGCACCTTCGCGCCGCGTTCGCTGACAACGCGAGCGATCCGCTCGTTGCCGCGTACCTTGGGGATCTGCTTCGCGCCGCGGGGGATCGCGCGGGCGCCGCCGATCTCGCCGTCAAAGTGGCAGATGCCTCGCGCGACGACCAAGAGCAACGCGGTGCGCGTCGCGTCGAAGCGGGCCTCGAACGATGGAAGCTCGAAGATCGGAACACAGCTTTCCTGTCGTTTCAGACGGCCGCGGCAGACGTACCAGAGGCCGCAACGCCTCTGCTCGCGTGGGCAGCGCGCGGCATCGGCGCAGACAACGTCGAGGGACGTCGGCGCGCCATCGAGCTCGCGGATCAGGATTCGGTGGGCGCGCTCGAGCGCTTTGCACTCGAGGTGACAGCGGGCGATCAAAACGCAGCACAAGGAGCGCTCGCCGATGTGGACGCCGGGTGGAGCTCATCGATCCGCCTCGCAGGCGCGCTCGGGCGAATCGCGTGGTCTCGCGGAGCTGCCGACGCCCTCGCGCTCGACGCCGCGCTCGCGACCCTCGCTGACACGGGCTCGGCGGGCGCAAAGGCCGCCGCCGCAGAGCGTCTTCGCGTCGCGCGCGAAGCGGCGGCCACCGGCAAGGATGCGGACGTCGCGGGTGCGGCGGAAGGCTGGCTCAATGCGGGAGGCGGAGCCGCGGCGGCCATGGAGTGGCTTGCCGCGACGATCGCGGCCAGCGACGTAACCAAAGAGATCTCCGCGCGACGCGCGCTCGCCGACATGCTCGCCGACGAAGCTCGCGAGGCCATGCATGCGAGCGCAGCGCTCCTCGACACCATCGTTCGCCCCGACGACACCGCCATTCTCGTGACCGGGAGCTCGCCGGCGGCACGCCTTGCGAATCTCGAACTCGCGCCTCCAGGCTGCGATCCGAAACGGCGAGCCTCCGTGCTCTCGCAACTCGGCGACGCGCTCGGAGAAGCTGCCAGCGTCGACGCAGTCGGTCTCGCCGCGTGGTCGGCGCTCACGACGGGCAACGCGGCCGCGGCCCTCGACGGATTTCGCGCGGTCACCATTGCGCGCGGAGACGAGTTGCATGCGTGGGAAGGCATGCGCGCGGCGGCCTCCAGACTCGGCGATCGCGAGACCTTTGCGACCGCGTGCGAGGAGCTCGGCGCACGCGTTGCGAATGCCGAGCGCGGTTCGGCGTTCTGGGAGCAAGCCGCGCTCACGTGGCTCGCGCTCGGTGATGCTCATGACGCCCGTGCGGACGCCGCACTCGAGGCGTCGTTCGCTCGCGATGCGCGACGCGAAGTCGCTTTCGACAAGTTGTTCCGGCGCGTACGCGATCGCAAAGACGGCGACAAGCTCCTCACCATCGTCAGCCGGCGACTCGAGGTCACGCGCGACCCGGCCGAGATCACGAAGATGTATTGGGAGAAGGCGCGCGTGCTTCGCGAGAAGGGCGATCCCGACGGCGCGCTCGAAGCACTCGAGCATGTCACGACGCTCGACCGAGACCACGTCGGCGCGCTCGCTCTCACGAGCGAAATTTTCATCCGTCGCGGGATGTTCGCCGAAGCCGCAGACAAGCTCGCGCGTCTCTCACGTGTCGAAAAGGCGCCGCCGAAGAACCGCGTCACCGCGGGTATCGGTGCCGCGGACATCTACGAGAACAAACTCGGGCGCCATGATCTCGCCCTCGGCGTGCTCCTCGGGTTGAACGAAGCGAGGCTCACGACGTTGCCGGTTCGCGAGCGGCTCGCACGCACCGCAGCACGCGCCGGATCGTGGGACGAAGCAACACGCATTCTCGAGGAGCTCATGATCGAGCGACCCGAAGCGGCCGGACGCATCGAGGCGGCTCGCCTCGCGATGGTCATCCATCGCGATCGCCGCGGCGCTCCGGAAGCCGCACTACCGGCCGCAACGAAACTTCTCACCGAGTCGCCGTCCGACGGCGAGGCGCTCGATCTCGTCGTTGGCCTCGACGCGGCCGTAGACGGGCGCGCGGCCTTGCTCGAACGCGGCCGAGACGCGCTCTTGTCCTCGCTCGGGCACGCGCCGGACGACGCGGTGGCGGTTCGACGTCTTGCACGCGTGGCAAAGGAGATCGGCGACGCGGCACTGGAGCAGTCGGCGCTGTCATGCGTCGTGGCGCTCTCGGGCTCCGACGGCGCGAATGAACAGAGGATCGCCCAGCTCTCGAAAGAAAACTCACGCGTGCCGCGCGCGGCATTCAGCGAATCCATGCTCAAGGAGATCGTTGCGCCAGGAGATGACGGGCCCATCGCGGATCTCTTCGCGGTTCTCGGCGCAACGCTGAGCGAAGCGCTCGGACCGTCGCTCGCCACGCTCGGCGTTCATCCGAAGAGGGACCGCATCGAGCCGCGCGCGGGGCTCGCGCTCCGGACCGAGATCGCGGCATGGGCGAGTGCGTTCGGCATCGCTGCGTTCGACCTTTACGTCGGAGGTAAAGATTCTGCCGGCGTGCAGGGAATCGCGGGCGCAACGCCGGCCGTGGTGGTCGGCACCTCGGTCAACGCACCGCTTTCGCCGACCGCACGAGCACGGGTTGCGCGCGAGCTCTACGCCGCTACGCGCGGAACGACGGTGACGCGGCAGCGGAGCGACGCGACGATTGCGGCCATCGTCGTGGCTGCTTGCAACCTCACCAAGGTTCGCATCGATCATCCACCGCTCGCCATGCTCGCAGAGGTCGAGAAGGCCATTGGCAAAGCCCTATCGCGAAAGACGAAGGCGCAGATCGAGCCCATTTGCAGGGCGATCGCCGCCAGTCATGGAGAAGCGCGAGAGTGGGCGGCGCAGACGCGAGCTTCGCAGGCGCGCATCGCAGCGGTTGCATCGGGCGACGTCGCTGCCGTGCTCGATGACATGCGCGACGACGCCACGGCTTCGCATGGCGCGATTGCCACCGGCGATCGCCAGACACGTGAACTGCTTCGTTTCGTTCTCTCGCACCCGTATTTCAATGTGCGGCGCGCACTCGGACTAGAGAGCTGACGATGAGCGACTCCGACGACAAGAAGCTGTTCGAGGGGTTCGGCGACGTGGATTGGGACGCGGCGCTCAACAAGTTGGACAAGGAATCCAAGGCGCCCGAGGCTACGCCTGACGCCAAGCCGCTGATCACCCCGATCGACGAGGCCAAGGAGCCTTCCGAGGCGCCTCAACCGAACCACGACGCAGAGAAACCCGACGTGGCTTCGGAAAAACCGCCAACAGAAGCTGCATCGGGCGACACCGCGACCATGCCGCCGCGATACGCGAGCGTCCCGACCATCATCGCCGTGCAACCACCAAAGAGTCGGCCGCCCCTCCCCATCCTTTCGGCGGAGTCGCCGCCATCACCGCGCTCGAGCATTCCACCATCTCGACGAGGAGGTTTGAGCCAGCTCTTCTCGCGAAGCTCGCCGTTGCCCCCGCATCCGGCAGAGCAATCAGTGCCTCCCCCACTTGCGCCGACCGCTCCGGACCTCGTCCCAGACCACGGCGCAGACCACGAGTTGGTGCCTGCCGAGATTGTGGCCGCACTCCAGACCGACGCGGCCCCAGAAGAGCACGCGCAAGAGCACGCCGCGCCACCGTCCGCGCAAGAGTACGCCGCGCCACCGAAAGAAGAGCGCGAGGCACCTCGCTGGGTAGACGACGCAGGAGCAACCGAGCTCCGAAACCGCGCCGAATGGCTGGAGGAGGAAGCGCGGGCCATGCGCGATCCGACCGCGCAGGCTCGCACGCTGCTCGCCGTGAGCGAACTTCATGCACTCTGCAATGACCGCGAACGCGCGCATGCCTTGGCAGACGAGGCGCGCGAGCTCGCGCCAACCGTGGCACTCGCATGGAGACAGACGCGACAGCTCTCGCGCGCATCTCACGAAGATCTCGCCGCTCTGCTGGATGCGGAAACTGCGTACTCGCCAACGCCTGCTTCGCGAGTGCACGCAACGCTCCTCGCCGCGGACATCCTTCGTGTGCACGGCCGTAGAGAGAGCGCCATCGAACGCTGGAACGTTGCACGCGAAGTCGAGCCCGCAGATGTGCGCGCACCGGTCGCGCGGTCGGCGCTCGCGCTCGCGCAGAGCAACCATTCGGTTGCGCGCTCCGATCTCACCGAGAACCCGAAGCTCCATTTGCTCGATCGCGCAGTGGCAACGGCGCTCGCGCTCCGCGGCGCGAGCCAAGCCGGCGTCGACACCGATGCGATGATCATCAACGACGGTCTGCGGCGAACGCGCGTCGCGCTCGAAGCCAGTGACGCCAACGCCGCAGCGCAATCGGCGGCCGAGATCGCCGCCGAACCCTCGGTTGCGAAGGCAGCGTTGTGGCTATCGGCGGCGTTCGGCGCAACGCACCGGAACTCGCGTCGCAACGCGGCGAGCGCGCTGAAGACGCTGCTCGACGAAGGCGAGTCGGCGGCGCGAAGGCAGCTCGCGGCGCGAGGCATCGAGCTCGGTGACGCGGAGCTCGTCGAGATCGCTCTCGTCGGCAACGACGCGTTCTCGCCCGCCGAGCGCGCGGCGCTGCTCACACTCATGGGCAAGGACCCAAGCTCCGTCCTCGAACGCGAGAGTGAGTCACTGCCGCCGCCGCTGCTGGATGCGATTGCGGCGGTCTCTGCGGAAGGAGCGGACACCGCGGCGCGCCCGGCACGCACGTCCGGTGAGCCGAAGACGCGCGCGCTCGCGACGCTCGGTCGCCTGCTCGCCGCGAAGGCGGAAGTTCGCGCGGTAGACGAGGTGCTCGCAAAGCTCCCCATTCCGCTCGATTCCTCGGCCGCAGGAGTCGCCATCGAGATGGCGATTCGCGACGGACGCGCAGCCGCTGTCGGCGAATCGCTCTCACACTTCCCCGCAGATCAACAAGGAGCGGAGATCGGTCGCTACCTTGCGGCTGCCCTCGTTGCCGAACGCGCAGCACAGCCCGCAGACGCGGTGCGTGCATGGAGCAAAGCGCTCAGGCACGGCGGGGCGCACGACGGCATCGTGCGCGCCCTTGCCAAAGTCGACAAAGGAGTGGACCTTCCGACGTCGATCTTGGGCGTTACCGACGCCATGCCCGAAGGTGTTCCAAAGGAGATCCTTCGGCTCGAAGCGGTTGCGCGGGGCACGCCCGACGACGCACGCGCCGTCTCGCTCCTCGAGCAAGTGCACGCCGGCGCCGCGAGCCTCGGTATCGCGGAGTTCCTCCTCGAACATCTCGCCCGCAAACATGGCAACGGCGGCGAGGCGCTCCGTTGGGTGGAGGAGCAACGTACCTCGGCAACCGATCCGTTCGAGATCTCCCTCGACGCCGTACGCGAGGCGCTCCTGGTCGCCGACAGCGATGCCCCGCGCGCGAGTGCCCGACTCCAAGAGGCGCATCGCGCGCACCCGGACGACGTGGCGCTGCGCGAGCTCTTCGAGCGACTCGCGACCGAGCCGCCCACCGATTGGGGACAATGGCGCGAACGCCGCGCCGAAAAAGCAACAGGGCTCTGTCGCGCGCTCTTGTTCACCGAAGCGGCGCTCGACTACGAGGCCGCCGGCAACGACGACGCCGCCCTTCGCGCGGCGACGAGCGCACGCGAGGCGGGTGACAAGGGACTCTCTTCGCTGATCGCCGAGCGCGCAGCCATCGCGAGCGGAGCGACGCGCGAGATGACGGGGAAGCTCGCCGCTTTTGCAAAGGCGACCAACGATAGGACGGCGCGGCGCGAGGCTTTCGAGAGGCTCGCAGACATCGAAGCCTACGGGCACAAAGACATCGCTGCCGCGCACAAATGGCATCGATCGGCGCTCGAGATCGCGCCTCTGTCGAAGCCGAGTCTGCGTTTCGTCGAGCATGCGCTGATGACCCAAGGCAACGAGAACGAGCTCGACTCCATCTTCGAGCAGATCGCGTTCGCATTGGATGGAACCGGCGATGGCGAAGCAGCGGGGCACATGCAGCTCGCGGCCCATCTGCGCTCGAGAAGATCAGGATGGGACCGGACGAGCGACTTGGTGCGTCTTGCAAACAGGCAGCCGGAGCCGTCGCTGTGGGCGATCCGCGCGCTCCACACACACGCCCGCGCGCAGCGGGACGAAGAGACCGTCCTCTCGACCGCCATGCAGCTCGTCGGGCGCACGCAGAGGCCGGCGGAGCGCGCCACATTGCTCTTGCGTGCGAGCGAAGCCGCAAACCACCTCGGACGCAACGACGAAGCGCGTGCCCACCTCGAGCAAGCTGCGAACGAAGATCCTGGCGACGTGATCACGTGGGGACTTCTCGCCGAGATGCGCGCCAACGCGGGGGAGATGGAAGCCAGCGCGGACGCTTACGAGAACCTCGCGCGCACGAGCTCCGTGCCTAACCACCAGCTTCTCGCCTGGTATGACGCTGCACGCGTCTGGCTCGAGCAAGTCTCCGACGTCGAGCGCGGCATGAGCGCGCTCGAACAGTGCGCCGAGATCGACGCGACCTATGAAGACGTCTTCGATCGCCTCGCGAAGCTCTATGCGGAGCGCGGGCTCGACGCCGAGCTCGCAAGTCTTCTCGAGCGGCGGCTCGAAAAAGTGTACGACGACGGCGAGCGCGTCGCGCTGGAGGTGGAACTCGCGCGCGCGATGCTCGAGATGGGCGAACTCGGCAAGGCAAAGCACTCGCTCGAGAGCGCGCTCGATCGCCAACCCGATCACACGACAGCCCTCAGTGCGATGGCGGAACTCTGCGCGAAGGAGGGCGACTGGGCCGGCGCGGAGCAAGCCTATGTCAGACTCGCACGCCTTCTCCCGACCGATGACGAACAGCGCGCGGTCTACGAACACCTCGCCGAGATCTACGCCGTGCACACGGTCAATCTCTCGCGCGCGGAAGTCGCTTATCGCGAGGTCCTCAAGCGCGCCCCAAGTGACGTTGCCACACGCGAAAAGCTCATCGAGATCTACCGGCGTCAGGGCAACGTTGCGCAGGCCGTCGCGGTTCAGCAGGAGCTCGTCGCAGAGGCAACCAACCCCGAGCTTCGTCTCACGAAACTCATGGAACTCGCACGAATCTACGAGGTCGTAGGACGCGACGCACGCCGGGCGGAGCAGGTGCTCGAGTCTGCGCGGCGCGAATATCCCTCGTCGGTCGTTGCCCTGCGCACGATGGCCGAGTTCTACTCGCGGCAGCATCAGATGCCGGCCATGCAGATCTTGCTCGATCGCGCTGCCGGCGACGCGCGTCGCGCGTTGACTGCCGGACGTTTCACGCCCGAGGTCTTCGAAGTGTTGAACGCAACCTATGAGTTGCGCGGCAAGAAGGACGCCGTGCGTGTGGTCACCGCGACGATCGCCGCCGTCGAAGGCCGCTCGCCTACGTTGATCGCAGGGGCTGATGCGCGCGCGGTCGACCCTCGCCTCGATGATCTCCTTGCGCCGGAGATCCTCTCACCAGCCCTACGCGCGCTCTTGCTCTGCGCCGGAGAAGCGCTCGACACCGTTTCCCTGGTCGATCTTCGGGCGCTGCACGCGACGCCGCTCGTCCCGGGAACGCCACTCGGAACGACCATCGGCACGATCGCCACGGTCGTCGGACTCGGTGCCTTGCAGATTCTCGTCTCACCGCAGCTCGCGCGCGTGGCGATCCCACTCTCGTCGAATCCGCCAAAGCTCCTCGTCGGCGCGGAGCTGCTCGAGGTTCCGAAGGAACCAGCAACGACGTTCATCATCGTGCGTGCGCTCAAGATGATTCATGCACGCACTTCCGCACTCTTGCGCGGTCAACCACGAGATGTTGCCGTCCTCATGTCGGCTCTCTTTACGACGTTCAACCCGCACTACAAGGCACCGGGGATCGATTCGCGATGGATCACCGAGATTGCGCGACAGATCGGATCCGCCTTGCCGCGCAACCTCGATCGGAACGTCGGTCTCATCGCACTCGAAGCTGCCGGGACGTTAGGCACGCACGCGAACCTGGTTTTATCTGGGGCAGTCGCTTGGGCCAACCGCGTCGCCCTGATGACCGTCGGAGATCCGGCGGTCGCGTTGGATGCCGTGGCGTGGACCCGCGGGGAAGGCGGCGCTCCCAAAGACGCCGAACCGCGCGCCGCTTGGATCGGCTACGCCGCGGAAGCGCGCGATCTCATGATGTTCAGCGTGACCGACGCGTATATCGCCGCACGAGCCATGCTCGGCCTCGGCTGACCGCGTTTGCTAACCTGCTGCTGTCTCGAACTCGTAGCGGATCTCGCCGGTTTCGTCCGTTTTGTACCCGGCAACACGATCGAGAGCAGTTCGGAAGCTTCGCGATTGCGCGACCTCGCAGACGCCTACGACGCGCGGATCACCGAGATGTTCGGCAAAGAGCAGAAGGTCGTAGGACTCCTCCGCGATCGGGTAGAACCGAAGTCCGACGCGTTCTGCCCATGCTGCCGTCGTCAGCGCGAGATCAGCCTCACCGCGAACGACGGCGCACACGGTGTCGCGATGTGATACATGCACGGTCGTTCGAGCCTCGAGCTTGCGAAGCGTTAGACGCGCAGCAGCGATTGCTCGATCGAAGTGCTCTCGCACGCCGGCAGACGGAGGGCGCAAGGCCAAACGTCGCCGAGCGATGTCACCGAGAGACCGAACGCGGAGCGATGCGGGATGCGCAAGGCCCACTTGCCGGCGTACGAGGTGGATGCGAGCGAGCCGCGTTGCCTCGATACGCGCGGGAGGTTTGTCCGCGTGGTAGCCGGCGAGGAGGATGGCCTTCGTCTCCAACTGCGCGAGCGCCGTCTGCCGGTCGGCCTGGATGAACCCCACGAGCGGCTTGTCGTCACCAAGGAGATGAGAGAGCAGAATCTCGACGACCAAGTCGCCGTTCGCACCGAGGAGCGGTGCAACCTGCTCATCGCCGCGCGCGCGAGCGGGCACAGCGACGACCTGGTCGCGCCGCGCTGACCATGCGAGGACTTCTTCCCGCACGAAGCGCCATTCGCTTCCGACGCGTCGTCCAGGCAATCCTTGGTCGAGCAATCGGTAGACGTGCTTCGGATGCACGCGAAGAAGTTCGGCAACTTCGACGGTCTTCAGGAGGTCATTCACGGGCCACGCGTCCTCGTATCACGGTTCCCACATGCATCGTGAGTTGCGGCAAATCAATTACCTAATGTTCCTTTATGATACCTATTGTTACTTATGATGACTCCCTGGAAATTCCCTCGTTTTCTCCCGATCCTCACCTTCACGGCCTGCGGGTTGCTCGCTGCTTGTGGCGGGAGTCAATCCGTGCAATCCGACGACTCGCCTGTCGATTCGGACGTGCAGAGGGCAAGCATCGTCTCACTCGTCTATGGCACGTCGTCCGTCCCGGTCGACCTGACCACGTTTCCAACACAGGACTACAAAGGGACGGCCGTCGTGCCGCTCACCACTGTTTGGTCCGCAGGGGCGCTGAAGGACGCGAGCGCACTTCAATTCGACTTCGAAGGTGACGACGGCTTCCATCCGACGTCGAGTCCGAATTGCACGAGTTACATCACGTCCGAGCAGCTCTCGATGGGCTACATCCTTCCCACGACACGCTCGCTCGTCTGGGATGACTCCCTTGGCTTTCCAGGTTGCTACAGCGTGAGCAACGTCGCGAAGATCATCGGGCTCGATTTAGAATGAATCGTGTGAGCGCGGCGGCGGCGTTCGCGCTCGCGTCCCTTGCTGCGCGAACGAGTCAGGCCAACGAGGAGACGAGCACCGAAGTTGCGCCTGACTCCACGCCGCCAACCGAGATTGTCGTCATCGGTCGACCTCGTGAAGACCGCGGCACGGTCGTCTCGGTCATGAAGGAGAAAGAGATCGAGCGGCTCGGAGCAACGAACGTGGGTGAAACCCTTGAGCGACTCCCTGCGATCAGCAGCGGGAATGGCGCCCGCGGCGAGCGTACTCTCATACTGCGTGGCTTCGACCAACGCCAGATCGCAGTCTTCATCGACGGAGTGCCTGTTTACATGCCCTACGACGGGCAACTCGATCTGAGCAAGTTGCCCGTGGACATGGTCGAGCGCATCACGGTCGTGAAGGGATCCGGATCGCTGCTGTATGGACCGAATGGTCTGGGAGGCGCCGTCAACATCACCACGCGCGAATCAACGGCGAGTCCTTCGCTGACACTGAAGACCGAAACGGCCCCTTTTAGTGCAACGCGTGCGAGCGCCGTAGGCAGCGCATCGTTCGGACCCATCAGCGGTGTCGTTGGCGCAGCGGCGGAAAACGTGCGTTACGTGCCGCTATCGCGCAGCTTCACGACGTTGCCAAACCAAGAGCCCGGCCGTCGCGACAACTCGGACCGGCGGGATATCAGCCTCGCATCGAAGGTGATCTGGAACGTCTCCGACTCGCATCGCGTCATGCTCTCCGCATCGCGCTTCGGCGGCGTCTTCGGCGTTCCCCCGGCAACGCGTGATTTAACCGTTCGCTACTGGCGATGGACAGACTGGGAGTCGTCGTCGCTCGGCCTAAGTCACACCTACCGCGGTGAACACTTCGAGACCGAGGAGGTCGTCTACGCGGGCATGTTCTCCAACACGCTCGACTCGTACGACAACGCACGTTACGCATCGCAGCTTCTGCCGCGCGCGTTTCACAGCATCTACGACGACATGTCCCTCGGTGGCTTCGCGCGGACGAGGAACATCATTCCTTTGGGCAGCCGGCGACAACTCGACGTGAGAACTTGGACCGGCCTAAAGCACGATTCCCACGAAAGCAGTGGGAGTCCTGGCCAGGACACCGCCAAGGTGTCGACGAACATCGTGACCACATCGGCGCAGGCTGATCTCGATGTCGTGCCCCAGTTGCTTCGTGTTGCATCAGGCGTTCAGTTCGACGCCGAGTTGCCCGACACACCTCCCTCGGGTCCGAAACCAAATGCTGCCGCGGCGATCGGTCCTCTCGCATCCATCAGCGTCACGCCGGCGCGCGATTTCAGCATCACACTCAGCGCCGCATCGAGGACGCGCTTCCCAACTCTCCGAGAGCGTTTCAGTACAGTCTTCGACGCCAACGAGCCGAACCATCTGCTCGCCCCGGAGCACGCCTGGAACTTCTCCATCGACGCCGCAACTCGACCAACTCGCACGATGCGACTCGCCGCCGGATTGTTCGACTCCGAACTCCGGGATCTCATCACGTCAGTCGTCGTCGCGCCTCAGATCAATCAATTCCAGAACGTGGGTCATGCACGCTTCGCAGGCGCCGAGATGGAGTTCACATGGTCACCAGTTCAATGGCTCGAGGTCCTCGCCGGAGCCATGATCATGCGCGCCCGCAGTGGCGACGCGCTCGATCAGCCGGTGGCTTATCGTCCCAAGAGCAAAGGGCTCGTCGCAATTACGGTGACGCCTTGGTCCACCGTCTCGCTCACAGGTGTCTTGCGGCATGTCGGTGAGCAAGACTTTCAAAACCCCGACACAGGTGTGTGGGGTCGCCTCGGCGCTTATCAGCTCTTCGACGCTCGCGCGGAGTGGCGTTTTCATCCGATGATGCGCGTGTGGATCCGCGCGCTCAACGTCACCGACGCGAACGTCGAAGCGCACTACTCCTTCCCCGAACCGGGACGAACCATCTTCGTCGGCTTCGGAACGCAGGTTGGTTCATGAAGGTCACCGAGTCGAATCGCTTCTGGGGTTACGCGGCGGCGTTCGGCGCGATGTGGGGCGCGCTCGAAGTCACCGTTGGTTCGTTCGTTCACGCGCTCAAGATACCGTTCGGGGGTACGTTCCTCGCTGCGTCGGGCGCGGCGCTTCTCCTTGCGCTCCGAACCATCTACCCGCGGCGCGGCGTGCTCGTCGCGGCCGGGCTCGTCTGCGCAGGCATGAAGATGCTCTCGCCTGCAACTACCATCGTCGGCCCCATGGTGGGCATCATGGTCGAGTCCATGCTGATCGAGCTCGCATGCTTCGTCTTCGGTGCGAACCACGTGACAGCCGCAATCGGTGGTGGCCTCGCCACGCTCTGGGCGATCTCGCAAAAAGTGATCACGCAGATCGTGCTCTAC
>Ga0123357_10000380_pt1 | contig 42053 bp, 28 predicted proteins | sample TergutEmb28metaG_FD_89873 | JGI IMG/M metagenome (GOLD analysis project Ga0123357, IMG submission 89873) | Embiratermes neotenicus P4 segment gut microbial communities from Petit-Saut dam, French Guiana - Emb289 P4 | ecosystem: Host-associated > Arthropoda: Insects > Digestive system > Gut ...
CCCCGGTACCCAACGGACCCGACTCGATCAGTCAGCGCATCCACCTGGCATCTATGAACGACGAATACCTGCTAAGTGTCCTGGCTGCCTAATGAAATTTCTTCACCCGATTCCCCTGGGAGGCGCCCGCTTGTGCCGTTGGCGCGCAGCGGGCCGAAAAGGGGAACGGAGCCAGTCCGCACCACCATCGCGGACCAGGCCAAAAGTGCAGCACATGGATGATCAGATTGCGCACCAGGGAGCGCTCACCGGAAGCGGTCCTCAGATCTCATCAGGTCTTCAGATCCTGGGTCTTGGCGGGATAGACGGCGTTGACATTGGGGGGCGTGCGCCTTGGGCGATCCTGCGGTGCGGGGCCACAACCGCATGGCAGTCGCGCGGCAGATCGTGAGAATCGGCCGTGCATGGTGCGCTTGCCAATTTGGAATGGTTCCTGCCTTGAGGCAACCATCCCCCGATCTGCGGTTTCGTTGGAGGATGTGCCTGAGATTCACCAGCCAGCGTGCGACTGCGCAACTTCGATCGGAACGCTGTCAAATCGCGCTATTGTCGCGGGAGACGGAAGCCAGCGGCATCCAGCAGGTATGTCAGAACGGACCGCCAGCTTCGCATGCGGGCGATCCACCGTCTGAATTTGCGCCATCGGGCCCGAACCCCACTTGCGAAATGGCGCTGTCGGCTTTGTTCCGTGGCTGCTTGCAGGTCAATGGAGATGCAGCAGATGCGGCCACCACAGGCCGAGCGTGGTCATCCCGAGCCCCGCCAGCGTCAACAGGCCACTCACCCAGGCCAGCGACAGCATACTGGTGATGATGGTGGCCGATGCCAGCACGATCCCGATCTGGAAAGCGGCCGAGGCCATCTCGAAGTGGTGATATCGTGCATTGGCGAGGTCGCGTTCATGCTCGGCATGTCTGGCTTTTTCGGCGAGCTGCTCGGTTCCTTCGTGAGTCTCGGGGTCCGAACGGTATCGGGCTGCGGTTTTTTCCCAGCTATCGATCTGCTTCTGTACCGCCACCCGGCTGGTTTCGTCGCTGCTGCCAAGGGAAAGCTTGGCCTGATCGGCTGCGGTCTGGACCAGGGTATGGCGGATGCTCTTGGCCTGGAAGAAGGCCCAGAGGTTTGAAGCCTCAACGTTTTTGCTGATGGCCTCGGTCTGAGCGCTCTTGCCGAGGGTTTCCGAGATCGCAAGGAACAGCGCCAGCACTGCAATCAGAAGGGCGATTTTCCGGTTGATGCCGGATGCGTGTTCGGCGTGTTCGGCATGCTCAATGCTTTCATGTGCGCTCATGGTCCCTCCTGGTTTGATGCGGGCCCAGATCTGGTTCCGCTGCGCGCGGCACGCAAGGGGTAATCGCGCATTGTTGCCCGACACGAACCCGCGAAACGCGAAACTGTGTCGGCACTGGGTGGCGATGTCGGCGGTAAGGGAACAGTGACTGGCACGGGCAGAATGCCGGGTCTCGCTGGCACGCAAGCTCAAGGCGTTTGATGCGGCGAAATCGAGAAGCGAAATTTGTCGCCACTGCCAGCCGGGTCATGTCTCCGCATCGCCAGGCTTTGAGGGTCATGCACTATTCTTCGGTTGCAAAGTGGCGGTGATCAAAGATCAAAACGCAAGGATGCCCAATGCCGCATGGTGGCGATCCGCAATGGCTCCGGATTTTGGATGACCGATGGCAAGCCGACTGGCCACCAGCTGCCGTTTGGCGGGCAGGACGTTCGGTTCGGCGCCACAGTGGCAAGGGGCATATTCGTGTCACCCTATCCCCTCGTGGCACGACCGTGACGCTGGCAGGTCTTTCGTCGAAGATCGATCGTCGCCGCGGAATGGCCGCAGCCTCACAAGGCTGAGGCCGCTGTCGTGGCCCTGGCATCGGGCTGGCCCGGGTGGAATCCATCTATCCCGGGACCGATGTGTTGCGGGGTGGTTCTGTTGGAGCCGGTGAGGCGACGATCAGGTCTGTCGGTTCCCCGCTCCAGGATACCCGACCGAGCTTCATGGCGCGGGTGGCCGCGACATGAAGCAGGGATTTCTCCTGGTGGATGAGGTTGCGGCGATCGATTTCGTCGGCGGCGGACTTCAGGATCTCGCTCGGAGGGAAGGCTGATTTCGCCAGCAGGGGGATGGCGACAGCCTGGAATTCGAAGGCCTCTTTCCCGGTGCATGGTGGACAGCCGCACGCCAGTCTGGGTGCGATCGTCAACCTGGTTGGGTCGCAGTCGCGCGACCTCAATCCCGGCGTCGCCGAGACGGTTTGACAAGAGGCCGATGTCGCTGTTTCTGCGGACCAAGACGCCAACGACGCGAACAGCGGATGATGTGACAACTGCTGGAATTTCTCGGATCGCGCGCACTGGCAGCCGAGCGACAGCAACCGGGAATCGTCGGGCTCTATGTACGAAACCGAAACCGCGGAAATCGAGTGCCGTTATGTGCGAACGAGACTGGTCGAGTGATCTGGAGACGCCAGTTGCGACCAATCCATATTGATCCTGAAGATCCCTGTTGCAAGCAGCGGTCGTGGCCTGCTGCGTCACGGCGCGTTTCGCGGATGCGGGCTTTCGCCGGCGTCACTTCGCGCTGGCCCTCGGTGCTCGCACGGCTTGTAGCGCGCGAAGCCGAGCCTTTGCGCGGAGTCATGTTGGTCGCCCCAGATGGTTGCCGGCAGGAACGAGGGTGAAAGGCATTTGCCGATCTGGACAACACTCGGCCGTTTCCGGTCCGTCACGCTTCACACCGGCTCTGGAAGAGCAGAACGCAGAACTCAATCGTGCTGTCCAACCGGACCGACTCCGTCGCGGATCGCCTTGGACTCCGGTTGCGGGAACGCATTTGTCGTCTAAAAGGAAAATTCCAGATTTGAGAGGAAAAGTTCAGCAGTCACACACCCCGGCAGTGGGCTCGGCGCCTCCCGGTGATCTGGCGGCGAGAGGAGGACCGGCGACGCTTTGCGCCTCGGCGCAATCCCGGGAGGAAGTTTTGGTAAATTTCTGCTTGGCGTATACCGCGCTTCAATTAATGGCTTCCGCACGCCGATTCCTTGGCCCGAGGATTAACCCGGTTCGGCTATCAACCACAAATTCGAATATTTGAAGGTAAATAGATATGTGCGGCAGGTCAGGAAAGGCGCTGTGGATTTTGAGCGGAGCGGTGTGCAGGGCCGGTTCATTTGCCGTGACTGTGGCAGCCCGGTTCAAGATGGCTGTCGGGGAGTTCGGCAGAGGCGATTCCGGCGGTGTTGCCGTGATATTTGCGATAACGGTTACGGCGTTGTTGCTGGTGGCGGCTGCGGCGATCGATTTCTCGCGGTGGAGTGCCGCGCGAGCCGCAGTCCAGGCGGCGATCGATGGTTCGGTGCTGTCGGCCGTGAAACAGCGGCAGACGAACGAAGAATACGCAAGTGCCTTTTTCAAGACGACGATTGCCGGTACGGCCGCGGTGAATTCGATCGTCGAAATTCCGCCGTTGACCTGCGCGATGAAGGGCTCGGTGTTCACCTGCAACACAAGCGCGAGCCTGCGGACCATGATGATCGGCTTGTTAACGGGCATCAAGGTCCTGCCGCTGAACGTCGCGGCGTCTGCCGGCGTCGGCGCGGGGGGGCAGGAGCCGCGAAAGCTGACGTTCACGGTAGCGAGGGCAAGGGGGTGGTCGTTGAAGAACCTGACCGTATGGATCCGCAAACCGGGTGAGGACGCAGTACCAGCTGCGAACATTATTTACAGGCCGTCGTCTCGCGACGTCAATGCCGATGGCGATGTTGGCTACGGATTTTCATGCCAGATCTCTCCCGGGGTTAGTGGCGTGAACGGTTTTGACTACAAGACATGTGTGCAGTGTGCGACACAGTGTCCGGAGATCAATCTCGGTTCGGATTATGAGTATGCCTATCTGTCGATGCAGGTCTGGACGGATGGCTGCGACAACGCGCATGTGGACAAGGGGTTCATCGAATCGCCGTTCCGTTCGACTCCCGTTGCGTGCGGCACTCTGGATAAGGTGGAGGCCGGGGCGACTGACAAGACGATGCTGTATGCCTATCAGATGCAGAGGATCAGTACTTATACGCTGTTTTCGGACAGGCGTCCGGTGCTGATAGACCCAATCAGCAGACAGCCCGTTGAGCAGGATACGCCGGGCCATATTTTCATCGGCGGGAAACGCATCGACGACCTTGAAACGTCCGGTTCGCTCCTCAAATTTGTTGATTGCAATACCCCCGTGGTGTTGTCGTGGGAAGAAACATTGCTGGGGCCGGCGAGCGCGCAAGCGTGGGCGGCCCAGGACCTGATATTGACGGTGAAGGCAACATGTGGGGCCAATTTCGGCATCTCGTCGGGGGCGGTGAAGCTGACGGAGTAGGGCGACTTCTCCCGAGCCGGCAGGTCGCCGCCTGACGCCACAGTCGCCTGTTTGTCGTCTGTTCGGCACGCCGGATTTCATCCGAATTCGCAGTTACTTAGTAACGCAATGCAATATGATGCAAGTAGTCCGCGTGATGTTCGGAATCGCGCTCAGATTTCGAAGCCACCACTGGGTGTGCCGCTGGCCGATGTCAGATGAAGTCGCGGCGCAGGACGGCCGCAGTCGCGCTGTGGCGAGCGCCGGCCCAGGCCGGGGAAAGACGGATGGACGGACGGGGCGTCGGCGCGGCAGGCATTTCTGCCCGCGCCGCTATGCGCGGCAGTTGTTACTGCGCAGGTGCATTTCGGTTGGCTCCAGGAACAGCGCCAGCACGGCAATCAGAATGGCGATTTTCGATTTTCGGGTTGACGCCGGCTGCGTGCTCGGCATGCTTGATGCTTTCATCCTGAAAACGGCAGTTGGCATCCCGGTCCAGCAGGGAAAATTCCGCATTCACAATACGTTGCAATTGCTGTGCCCGATTCCAGATCGTCACCCATCGGGTGATGGGGCTGGCGGCCAAATCGTGAATCGCAACACTGACTTCCGGCGACGCTACGCCTCCCGCTCCCGGATTTGGGTTCATCTGTGCTGATGGTCTCCTCGCTCAAAGCTCAAACGAGCCGGATCTGGCTTCGCTGCGGGAGGTGTGCAAGGGCCAATCGCGTATTGCGGCGCTCCAGAAACGCGCTGCGTCAGCAACATCAGGTCGAGACCATGATGTGTTGCGGCCCATGTCTATGGAATTGCGGCTGGCTGCCGCGCGTCAATGCCGGGTCTCGCAAGGCCCGCCAGTTCATGCGTCCGAGGCGGTGGACCCGAAAAGCGAAAGATGTTGCCAGCGTCAGGTTTGTGATGCCTGACCAATTGCGCAAGCAGCAGGTTCATGCACTATACTTCGTTTGGATGCGCGGCGGTGATGATTGGACCGGGATCCGATCAGGTGAGGCGCCGCGCCGCCCGGCTGGGGCTGTGAGATTGCGCCAGAAGGGAGTCGGTTCAGTGATGTTCGATGGGTTGCTTTGCGCCGTCAGATTCTGAGAGAGAATACGGAATCGGTTGCGATATGTGGAGATCATGCGGGATTCGGGTTGATCGTCTGCACGCCCGATGCGGTCACACGCAAAGGGCCAGGTGACTATGACGGAGGCTGACGGGCGATGATCAGCTCTGTCGGTTCTCCGCTCCAGGATACGAGCAGAAGCTTGATGGCGCGGGTTGCAGCGACATGAAGGAGGGATTTCTCCTGCAGGATGAGGTTGCGGCGATCGATATCGTCGGCGGCGGACTTTAATAGTTCGCTCGGAGGGAATGCCGATTTCGCCAGAAAGGGGATTGCAACCGCCTGGAATTCGAGGCCTTTTGCCCGGTGCATGGTCGATAGTCGCACGCCAGCCTGGGAGCGGTCGTCGACCTGGTTGGGCCGCAGTCGCGCAACCTTGATGCCGGCGTCGCCGAGGCGGGTCGACAATAGTTCAATCTGGCTGTTTTTCCTGACCAGGATGCCAACGTTTTCCGGCTGGATGCCGTGGTCGGGCAGCGTGCGAAGCCATTGCGCCAGTCCGTCGATCTCCTGGGTTTCGTTTGTATAGCCCGCAAGTTCCGGCGGCGGGCCGCGGAAAACACTGATATAGCCGCTGAGATTATCGCTTTCGCCATCGAGATTGTCGACGGAAACGCCCTCAAGAATAGACACCGCCCATCGGCGGATCTCGTCACTGGTGCGATAGTTGAGACGCAGCTGGCGCGAGCGTCCCCGGACGTTGATGCCGCAGGCGCCCATGCTGGCGCGTCGTGCGTAGATGCGCTGATGGGCGTCGCCGACGATGAAAATGGAGTTGCGGTCCTGTGCCGCCTTTTCCGGCACAATGGCGCGAATGAGGCGGAAGGCCTGTTCTCCCATGTCCTGGGCCTCGTCGACAATGACCGCACGATAGGGCAGGGTCGGGGCCTCGGCCTTGAGGATCTCGGCGGCCTCGCGGTAGCCGTCGTCAGGCTCCGCCAGTCCCTCATCGACCATGCGGGCACGGTAGCTGGAAAAGATCCTCCAGAGCAGGGCACGGCTGCGGCGGTCGAGCGCGGTGCCGCGACCGGCACGGGAGACCTTGAGGTATTCCTGTTCGGTCATCACGCCTTTGGCCTGGACAACCTGGGCCCATTCGGCGCGGATGAATTCGTCCGAGAGGCCGTCGGGGCGAACGTGATCGTCAAGGACCTCACGCCAGATCGCGTCAAGCCGATCACGGCTCTCGCCGAAATAGACGATTGCCCGTGGAAACTTCCTGCGTCTGAGAAACTGGCTGACCCAGCGATCAAGGTTGATGATCTCGATCCGTGGGTTGGCGCCTTCAAGATGCTCCGGACACAGGAGCGTGAGATTGGACTGGATGTCGAGGACGAGATTGGTGGTGAAGGTGGTGAAGAGGACCCTTTCGCCAGCGCGTGCCGGGTCTGTGGCGATCTGGTCGGCGAGATATCTGGCGCGGTGCATGGCGACCACCGTCTTGCCGGTGCCGGCACCGCCGCGCACCATTGCGGGGCCGTTATAGTCGCGATAGGCGACGCGGCGCTGGTCGGGGTGGAGAAAAATGCGCCAGCCCTCAAGGTCGCCTTCGAACATGCGCCGCAGTTCATCCTCGTTGGCGGGAATAAAAATATGCTGGCGGCTGTCTTCGGATGCGATGATCTCGGCAAAGGTCGACTCGGACTGGGTTTCGGTCGGCTCGTCCGCGGTTCTGATGCCGGTGACGATCCTGACCTCGTCGTCGGGATAGCCCAGGGCCAGTGCGATCAGGATGTCGTAACTGGTGGCGTCGAAGAGATCGGCGCCATTTTCGAGGGCGTTCTGGTCGCGCAAGGAGCGGATCCTGGGCAGTTCTTCGGCAAGGACGCCAAGGGCGAGCAGACGCTGGTCGGAGATGGCGGCAAAGAGACCGGGTGCCTCCGCGATCGCCGGTTCAGTGGCGGGACTGGAGGTCTGCGGTTCCACCTCAATGGTTTCGAAAATGCGGATCCGGTTTGTCGCGGGGTCGACGCGCACGCTGCGGCCTTCGGCCCAGCGGTAGGCGTTGTCATGGCTGTTGACGTGCAGGAACATGACGTCCTGCCCCACGACAAAGGCGATCACACGATAGTTCTGGTCGACGCGTACCGACCGCAGATGGCGGTCATGGGCTCCCTTGACGCCCTCGAAATGGAGCCCGTTGGCCGAGGGGTCGCTCATGAACCGCATCATCATTTCATGGAACTTTGCCGATACCCGGTCGGGGAGTTTCTTCAGCGACCGCAGGCAGCCGGTGTCGTAGGAAATCCGGTAGGGTGCGGGAGCGTTCATGCGGCTCCTCCTCCTTGCAGCTTGCGCAGGACAATGGTGACAGTCTCTGTCACCGACGGGTTGGTTTCAGGGCGGAATTCGAGCAGCTCCCATCCCGGAGCCGCAAAAGACTGTTCGCAGATGGCGAGACGGGCGCCGGACCAGCCGATCTCGATCATTCCGGCCACCTCGCCATTCGAGGTCAGATCGCTGCCCACGAGGTCCGGCACCGGCGCCTCTCCAGCACGTAAGGCCTCGACAATCGGGCGAAAACCTTCGCCGACCAGATCAAGCACTTCGTGCCAGAGAGCCTCCCCGGGAGCCTCAGCGGCTCTGCTGGTGTCGGGCGGCTCCAGGGTATCGAGGCCTTCGAATTCGACATGAAATCCGGGCAGGTCCTGGAACAGGTTGATCAGTCGCCACAGGCCCCGCCACGCCTCGGTATAGGCGGGAGCAATGGTCTGGTCCCCGGAAATGCCGGGCAGGGTGCCGCGCAGCAGCATGCGGCAGTCGGTGAAGAGCTCGCGCCACTGCTCTGGCGCCACCTTGTCGGCCGAGAGATAGATATCGAGATTGCGGTCGCTGACGTGGCCCGAAAGCTTCGATTCCTCCAGAAAGAGACGGCCGTCCTCGGACAGGGCGGAAATGCGGGGCAGGGTGGCGATGTCCCGGCCGCGTCCGACGATGCTGCGCAGAAGGACCGAAGCCGCCGCGGCGCAGTCGGCCTCCGGAAACATGAGGAGATGGAAAAAGCCCTCCAGCGAGGTTCCATTGCGCAGCAGGTTGATTTCGGTCTCCAGGCCGGCCAGGTCCGGGCGCGCCATCACTTTTGCCAGGATGCCGGCGTGTTCGCTGCCCAGCCGGGCCTCGGTGAAGGGGTTGGGTGGGCTCGAGCTGTCGTTGCCGCCGAGATCCTGCCAGCCCAGGGTTGCGACCCGGACATGGCGTGATCGCAGCAGAACGAGGCGCGTGGTCAGATCGTCGACGATGGTGTCGGCGTGGTATCTGAGGCCGTCCATTTCGACCACGATGGGCTTTGCCTTTGTTCCCCCGACCGGGGTGAAGAGGAAGTCGACGCGTTTACGCGGGACGCCGGGGAAGCGGCGCTCGATCTGGACCTGGGTCTCGATGTTCCAGAAATGGCTTCTGCCGTCCTGGCTGACCTTGAGGACATGGCCCCTGCGCCCTCCTGAGAGGACGTGAGGCGTGACGCAGTCATGCCCGAAACGCTCGATCAGCTTGTGCATGAAGCGGGCTTCAAGCTTGCTTTCGACGGCGAAGGTCCGGACCTCGGCATCAATCCCGGTCTCGGTCCGGGTCAGGCTGCTCCAGTTGGCAAGCACATGCTCCATCATGTGCAGCGCCGTATCGCGATCCGCCTCGCCGGGGCCGAACTGGGTGGACCAGGATTTGACGCAGCGGAAACAGCCGGTTTTCTCCTCCACCGCATTGCAGGGACAGTTCCGCAATGCCCGTGCTGCGGCCTCCACCACCGCGCGCATGCTGTCGGGATGCTCCGCGAGCTGCCGCAGATATCCCGAGCCACCGGGCACGGTATCATAAAGAAACAGGCTGCGGATCACGGCACTCCCGCCGAGCTGGGCTTCGGCGACCGTGCTGCGGATATGGTCCACCTTGCCGGCAAAATGCTCGCGCATGCCGAGATTGATCGCGGCCACAAAGCTCTTGATGTCGTCATGGGTGGCCTCTCCGACTACGGGAACAATGATGCGGATCGATTCGGTCTCAAACTTCCGCATCAGGAAGGCTTACGTTTCCCATTGTCTGCCCGCCGGCGTGGCATTGTCGCTGCGGGTGATCCTGCATCTGGGCGCGTGCTGGCCGGGATCATCTTCTCCGAACGGCCATTTCTGCACCGTGCCGCACTCGCAGCAGATCCGGAAAGGCCGCGATTTCCGCGGCGCTCCAGCGATCACCGGCCCGACCTGCGCGCTCGTGCGTGGACCAAAGTTGAAATCGCGGAAGCCGCAACGGCCGATGAATTCGTAACCGAAGGGAGCCGAGCCGTCGCCCTGTCCGTACCAGGAGGTTTCGATATCCTCGGGGCGATAGAACGGGAAAAGGCTGCGATCATAGCGCCGCTGCTGGCGGTCGTCGGCATCCCGGATCGCAGCCCGCTCCTCATAGGTAAAGGCAATCACGGTCCTGAGTTCGATGGCGTTATGCGTGGAACCTGTGTCACCCCACATGTCGTCACCGCAGCGCGGACAGTTCGCCCCGTCGGCGGTTGCCGCCAGCTCCACGTGCGAGCAATGCTGGCAGAAGCGGAAGGTGGTCTGATCCTGTTTGTTGAGATCAATCTGCTCGATGCGGACCTCGCGCCCTCCGGCGTAGAAGGTCTGACCGGGAGCGAATTCCGACAATGCGCTGCTGGCGGGGCGGACATATTCGCGGGTGATGAGGTCTTTGCCGTCCTCGATCTCCCTGGGATTCTCAGAGCGCCGCGACAGGATCGATTTGAGTTTGATGCCTTCCTCGGGGAAGGCGTAATTCGGCAGCACCCCCTTGTCGGTGAGACACTGCAACACCATGACGTCGTCGATATCGTGGCGGATGGCGTGATTGATCTGACCCCTGTCGCGTCGGATTTCCTCGAGCCGGTCTTTGAGCGCTTTCTCGTCCATCTCATTTGCGCGCTGTTTGACCCGCCTTGATTCATTATTGAGCTCCTTGCGGAGCCGGACCAGTTCTTCGCGCTCATCTCTGGCCTCTTCGAAAATCGAGCGGACCTGCCAGATCAGCGAATGATCGCCGCTGCCGGCGAGATATTCGCGGATACGCAGGGATACGTCCGGTCGTTCTCTCACCTTTTCGGGCAGCAACCCAAGAAAGTGCTCTGCAAGCTCGGCACCCTGCTGTTCGAGAAAGGCAAACCAGTCGAGCGGGAAACCGTTGCCGCGGCTTTCATCAAGCTGGCGCAGCACATGGCTGACCTTGCCATAGTCGCCGCTCGAGGTGCTGCCGGCGATGAAGCAGTCGAGCGAAAAGGCTGCGGCCTGGCGCAGCAGCACCGACAATGCCTCGATATAGACTCCAGGCGACCGGATCCGGCCCGCCAGCATGGCTTGCGGGTTTTCCCAGAACTGCAGATCGTGGGGCCGGGCGGTGGCAATCGTGAAATTGAGCGAATTGCCGTCGCGCCGGCCTGAGCGCCCGATGCGCTGGACATAATTGGCCTCTTCCGGCGGAACCGAGCACAGCACCACAGTCGAGAGATCGCCGATGTCGATGCCCATCTCCAGTGTCGGCGTCGCCGAGACCAGATTGACCGCCCATGGCGTTTCCTTCTCGATAAAGCTCTGTTCGATCTGACGCCGGTCATCGACCTCAAGGATTCCGGTGTGTTCAGAGGCCACCACGCGGTGGTTGCGGTCGGAGTTGAGCAGGCTGGGCACCGAGGCCGCAGTCCCGGAATTGTCCTCTTCCCGCTCCAGCGTGCCTTTGCAGGTGATCCTTGTGCAGGGCGACCCGACAACAAAGGCGCTTTCGGCGATCGCCAGGTCCCGACGCCGGCAGCAATTGCACCTGAGCCTCATCACCCGGTCGGTGACGGTGACGACTTCCGGCTCAATGACATATCCATGGTCGGTCGAGGGAGGGGCGCGGTTGGCGCGACGGACGATTCCGGCGGATTCCAGACACGCAAGCGTTGTCTCGAAGATCACATCGTATTTGGACAGGAGTCCGACGGAAATCGGCAGGAAGAATTTGTCGGCCCAGTCGCGGTACCAGTTGGTGGAATGGTCGTGAAACAGCGATTGGTAACCAGCGCAGGCACGCCGCAGCGTCACCGGCATCGGTGCCGGGCCGCGGCGATGGTTGGGAACCGGCAGCGTGTTTTCGATTCCGAGCGATCTGGCGGCGGCGAACCAGTTCGGGCCTCCGCCTTTGAGTGGCGCGGCCTCCATGCCCTTGACGACATAGTCATGGCCGACGGCACCACGGCGCCGCATCTGCTGGAGCAGCCCGTGGAGGAAGCGGGCGGCGGCCTCCGGGGTGAGTGTGACGCCGCCGGAGAGCGCATTGGCAAGCCGGGCAGGCAGCTGCGTGGCTGCGTCCTCGATCAGGTCCGGCGACACGTCTGCCACCACGGTCGCCGATGATTCGAGCGCGGACGACATGTGCGAGAGGTAGGTCAGATCCTCGAAATATTTCCAGCCCAGCATCGCTTCGACACGGGAGGCGAATTTGGCCGGCTCCGGCAGCTGGTCGCTGCGCAGCAGCTGCTGGTAGGGCGAGCGCCAGGTCTGTTCACGGGTGATGAAGGTCGCGGCGAAAGCCGCAGGCCCGAGGCTCGCGTGCAGCTCGGCGGGAAGGTCCCTGATGACGTGAGCCAGACTCAGCCCCTGGGTCTCGCTGGCGCGCAAGGCGTCGAAGAGCGACTTGCCGACGACCGAACTGATGTTGCGGATTTCGGTGACGGCGGCCCGCTGTGCGGCGTCCTGGACCGAATCCGAGAACATCAGAAGGCGGGGCTTGGCCTCGCTGTCCTCCTCGTTGTGCCGGGAGGCATAAAGCGTATTGGCCAGCGTCGCGGTAATCCGTGAGGCGCGCACCCCGAACAGCAAGAGGCCGTTACCGAAACCGCAGGCCGAGCAGGAGCGGTCGACCTCGCCCTGAAGCGTCGGGTTATAGAGCCAGACCGGGCTGCGGGTGTCGGTCTCATTGATGGTCTTGTGGTCGGCGCTGGTGAATTCGAGTGACTCGGAGTCGAGCAGACCCTCGATGACGAGACCGCGGGTCTTTTTCTCAAGGGGCTCATGATAGATCAGCCGCAGCTGGGTCGACTGGTCATCAAAATATTCTTCATAGAGTTCGTTGAGCGCGGCGCCGAGGCCATTCCCGGTCCGAGGCTGGCGACAGACATGGGCCGCGGTGCCGCATCTCGAGCAGTTGACCAGAGGCAGGAGGCGCGTCAGCGTGTGTTCGTCGCAGTCGCGGGCATGCCGGAGGTCAATCCGGGAGCGTTTGCCCCCCTCCCAGCGCGGCAGAGTCGCCACCATGCCAGCCATTTCGCGCACCCAGATCTGGAGGCGCAGGCCGAACAAGGGCTGCGGCGCGGCCTCGGAGCCGGAGCGGGCCCAGGCCAGCAGAGAGACGATCAATTCCACCAGCCGTGCCCGGGCGGCAGGCGTTCTGGTTTTGAGAGCCTTGCTCTTGCCGAGTTGCTCGGCGATGGTGGCGAGATCAAGCGGCGCCTGGGCGTCGGTCGCGATCCGCAGGATTTTCTGCGTGGCGTGATGTTGGAGCAGCAGGTTTCCAAGCAGCAGGCGCCAGCCAATAGTGGCTGGGTCGCCCTGGTGGATCTGCTCGAGGTCGGGATCGCGTGGCTCGGGGAAAAGACATCTGGTCAGCTGGCGTGCGGTTTCGGCCTGGCTCAGCCCCAGCGACTGCTCGAGTGCGGCCTCGACCGCGGCATCATCCGGCCACTCGAAATATTCTGTCTCCGGGAAAACCTCGTTGGCGCTCTTGCGGGTTTCCCGGATGACGGAATTTTCATCGAAGTCTTCTCCGAAGATCGTGGTGGCATAACTGCGCAGGTCGGCGGCGGCATCAGCACCGCTGCCAAGCGTCGCCGAGGAGCCAACGCAGATCAGATGCCGCTCCGGTGTGCCCAGGCGATGCTTGAGCCGGCGGATCAGAAGGGCGAGGTCGGCTCCCTGCGCGCCGTCAAAGGTATGAAGCTCGTCGACCACCAGGAAACGCAGCGTCTCGGCCGCATTTTTGGCCCAGAGCGGCTGGTCCTTGCCCCGAAGGAGCAGGTAATCCAGCATCTTGTAATTGGTGAGCAGGATATCCGGCGGCTTTGACCACATTGCGCTACGGCGGGTGATAACCTCCTGCTCGGTCATGGCGTCGGTCGGCGACACCGGTTCGGCATCGGCGTAGATTCCGGCCTGGACGCCATGGAGGGCAGGGATCTGGTGGATGGCCTGGGCAATGCGCCTTGCCTGGTCGGTTGCCAGTGCGTTCATGGGATAGATCAGGATCGCTTTGACGCCGGGCGTACTTTTCGTGACACGGCAGTGATCGAGAATCGGCCAGAGATAGGACTCGGTCTTGCCCGAGCCGGTTCCGGTTGCGATCAGAGTCGAACGTGGGCTGCTGCCGCTGAGGCGCTCAAAGGCGGTGAGCTGGTGCTGGAACGGGGCAAAGCGCAAAGGGACCGAGGGGAAGGGCTGATCGAAGGAACCGTCGGGACGCGTGGCCTGCCGGAACGGCATCGCAACCGAGATCCACGGTCCCTTGATGTAATTGGCGGGCTCGCCCAGAAAGCGCTCGACCGTGCCCTCAAAGGCCGCCCCGGTGGCGTTGAGCGTGGATCGCACCAGATCTTTGAGGCTCGCCTCGACCTGACGGGAAAGGAGGATCGGGTTCATGGTGTCTTCCCTCCTTTCCGGTGTTTCGCGAACCAGGCCCAGGCGCGCCGGTAATCGGAAATGCGATCACAGGTATCGAACGGACCCTCGAAGTTGCGAGTGACACGGTGCGGCCCCTTGGGGAGGAAATTGATCGTCGCCTCGCATTTGAGATGTTTCGGATTTTCCCTGAGGATCTCGTCCCAGCGCTTGCGCCCCGGACTTTTGCCGTCCTCAAGATACCCGACGCGGGGCAGGCCCTTTGACGCGGTCCAGACGATGCGCCCCTTTCTGTCGTACCAGGTCGCGGCCTCATATTGCTGCATGATCGGGAAATAGATGCGGTAAATGTCGATCAGCTGATCGAGGGTCAGGCCGAGCGTCTGCGCCACCAGGACATCGATTTCGACCAGGGCCATGCGCCGGGCGAATTCGTTCCGGAGCGCGGCGGTGCGGCCCCATTTTCGCGGGCCTTGGACCGGTCCATCGAGTGTCAGTCGGGGATCCTCCGAATGCCAGGGCAGCGGAGAGAGGCCGTGTGCGCACTCGTTCCACAGCGTGGCATAGTCTTCAGTCAGGCATGCCAGCCGAAGGCTTCGGTGGCTGGCGGTGTCGCCGAAATTTGCGAAGGGAAATCGCCCAACGTCGGTGCCGAAAAGATGTCCTTTTCCCGACGCCTTGACAATGAAGTCGAAAACCAGCGAGGTTGCGCCAGCGGCGAGTATCAGCAGATGATCTGCGTTCCTGAATGCGATGCTCCCAACAGTGTCAACGTGCGCAACGCCAGGAGGAATGATGGCGCCAATCAGGCTTCTTTCGTTGTTAAGATTTATCATGGCGCGCAAGGCAAACCTGTAGAAATCGACGTGATTTTTGGTCGCATCCCAGGAACAACGCGGTATCCGGCGGGAGTATTCTTTCATCGCAATGGCCGGCGTATAGTTAGTGCGTGATAGATACTCCGATGGAGCAAGCGGAAGATCTATGATTTCATAGTCGCCATTTGTCCGGCAGTTCGCGTTAGGTGTCTTATAAAATGGATTTCCAACATGAAACATCGGTCCGGAAATGATCATCTTCGCAGTGTCGCTGCGAAACGCGGTATCGCGGCAGATGACCCCTTCTTTCTGCGCCCCGCTTTCGTGCCAGATGGGACGCATCTGCCAGGCCGTCATCGGCTCTGCTGAGTCTCTGGCGCGCCCGGTTTGCTGGTCGGTTTTAGCCATTGCTTCCGCAAGAGAGGGAGCCGCCGCGATTGTACGAAAGACATTCAACATTCCGGCCGAGAACGGCTGGATGAAGCGGGTCTGCGTTACAGCAGTTACGCTGTCTTCGCTGAGGGCGTGAATAGCCTTCATAGCAGTCCGATCAATGCGGATGATGCGATCCCGATGGCCGGTGGTGTCTGCGGAGCCGTCAGCCTTGAGAATCGCAGGCAATGGGCCTGTGCCGTCGTGGCGAAAGGAATCGTCGATCTGCGCTGCGAGGAACGCATTCGAAAATTGCTCGAAGGAAATATCGCCGGAGTGACCGCGGTAGATGTTAAGGCTAAAGCTTATGTGATGGTGGATTTCTGCAAAATTTTTCGTTTTGATCCGATTGACGAACGCGAAGTGCTTTGCGATTCGTGAATACCATTGTTGTCGGAAACTGCCTGCCTTTGGATCGCTGAGATGGCCGTCTTGGTGGATGAGGGCGACGTAACCTGGGGGAGAAACGAGGCGGAAACTGACGTCAAGAAAACATCGGTAGAGGTTGTTCTGTCCGCCTCCGACGAAGGGATTCATGACGTCGGAACTGGTGACTGCCATGGCTCCTTTTGCCGATGCATAGGCAGAAAGGAATGCCTTTTTGGCGGCAGTCAGTGACAGAACGGACGAGCGTGCCTTGCGGCTGTCCGTCGCCGAGAGTTTGCGGGTGACAAAGCCTGGGTCTATATCGCCGAGAACATCGGATTCGGTCCAGGCCGGCTGGGCCCAGGGAGGATTTCCGACGATGAGGTCGAAGCCGCCGCGCGATCGTAATACGTCGGCAAAGACCAGATCCCAGTGCATGAAGCCTTTGCGAGCGATGCGGGTGGCGACACCGAGCCACTCAATTTCCGCGATCAGTGCATCGACATTTGTTTCGCGGAACAGGGAAGCCTGTTGCGGTCTGTTGTCAGATGTCGCGGTTTGGCGCGGTTGTTGCAGTGTGTGTGTGTGTGTGTGTGTGTGTGTGTGTGTGTGTGTGTGTGTGTCTTGCTCGGATGCCGCCGCGGTGGTGCTTATCAACTGAGGTCTTGGCTGGTCGAAGAGATCGCGCACGGGTGGTGGAATTTCGTCAAGGCTCGGAGCTGTGATTGACCCGTCCGGCAGGAAGCCGCCTTCGAGGATCAGGGTCATGCCGTGGAGAAATTCCTGGCGGGATGGCAGGAGGTGCGCCTCGTCGAGGGGCCAGAGCCACAGCGCGCACCAGGCGTCCATCGCGGTCTTGAGCCGTTTATAGGGCAGGGTGTTGGAGCCGTGATCGGACCCGATCAGCTTGGAGAAGTAGCGGTCCTTGTGGTGGAAGTCCAGTCCCCGGGAACCGGGCATCTCGCGGTCGGGCCAGATGGTGATGGCGTCATTGGTGTAGAGGCGGCTTTTGGCGAGATCGTCGGCGACGGCATCGAAGAGGTCGGATGCGAGCCGGCTAAGTTTCTGCAGGAGTTTGATTTCGTGGGGCTCGAGGCTGGCAAAGAAACCGCCCTTGCGCCATGCCTTGATCTGCGCCTGGGCTTTGGCGGCAAATTCGGTGATGGAGCGATCAGTGTCAAAGCTCGCCATATCGGCTGCGGGCAGCAGAAAATGCCAGACATGGTCTTTGGGGAGGCTGCCGTTCCAGCCGATCTCCTGCGGCTTCTGTTCAAACCAGAGGTCTTCCTTTTTCTTCGCCGACAGCGAGGCGGGCGGATAGGAAGCCCGGCGGGCGCCAATCAGGGAATTTCCGGCGTGGAGCTGGTCGTGGAACCAGGGCGAAAAATCACTGGCATGCAGGCTGTTGAGCCAGAGCGAGATGGTGCCGAGTTCGGTTGCCACCGGATTGAGATCGACCCCGAAACAGTTGCGGTCGGCGATGAAGGCGCGCACCTTCTGCTTTTCGATCGTGATCTTCTCCTGCGGGATGGTGGTGCCGGTTTCCTTCTGTTTGCGCTCAAGATAGATGTCGGCGAGCTGGTTGGTGGTCTCGACCAGAAACGCCGCTGATCCCATCGCCGGTTCCAGGATCTTCAGCTCAAGAATCTCGTCGGCGGCGAGGTCCCTGCAGCGTTCAGCCAGGGCGTGCTTGACGAGGAGGCGAGCCAGCGATTCCGGGGTATAAAAGGAGGCGGATTTCGATCGGTCCCGGCCAGCCAGGCGGTAGATGAAGCTGCCTTTCGGATAGACCCGGGCTTCGGATCCGTTGAAGACGATCTGCTCTTTCCTGAATTCCCTGGCACGACTGCGCGCCACGAAATAGCTTGGTGCCAGGAGGTCAACCTCATCCCCTCTTGAGGATTCATCCTCGGCGTCTTCGTCTTCCGTTTCGTCGTCACTGTCCCCGGTGGTGTCCCGGTCCTCTTCCGCATCGGAGCCGCGGCCCTTCGGTGGGCGCAGCTCGATCAGATCCTGTTTGGCGACCACACCGGTAAAAGAGATCAGGGTCTCGTAAACCGCGCCGAGCTGGCTGATGCCGAGCCTGGCATAGGAAATTCGCGCCGTGCCGCTGCGGGACTGTTTGAGCGAAAGCAGGCGGATGATCTTCTGGACGGCTTCGTTGCGAAGGCGGATCGAGTTCAGGATCGGGGTGCTCTCAGGGTCGAGCAATGACACTTTGACGGTCGGCAGGCGCAATGGCGTGCTGCGACCGCTGAAAAGCAGGCCAAGGGTGCGCTGGAGGCTGTCCCAGAGATAGGTGCCGGTCTTTTCTGCCGGGGTGCGCAGGCGGACCGATTCGAGTTCACGCAGGGCCTCGATACTGTAGCCGCTGGCGTAGACGGGATCCCTCAAATCAAGGACCTTCATCCGCGGGTTGGCTTCGGCATAGAACAGAAACAGCAGGCGATACATGTAGCGCAGGCATTCGAGCGACAATTCAGGCCCGTCGATCCACACCCCCTTGCGTGGGCCGGAAGGATATTTCCCTTCCGTGACGTCGAGCACCTCCTGGCCCAGAATCTCGATGGCGTCGCGCACGGTGCGTTTGAGCGAGGTCGTGACGGTATTGGCATTGCGCTGGGCCTCCTCTTCAATGCGGTCGGCGATCGGCAGGCCCTGTTGCGGGACCCGGGCCTCGCGCGACAGGAGGCAGGCCATGATGGTGAGGGTGTCCTTGTCCTGACGCGAAAAGATCTCCTGGAGATCGAAACGCAAGACGGAACGCGCAGGCCATTTGTGGCGGTCGACGAGCACGATCTGGGACAGGCCCAGGACGATTACGAGGCGGGGAGGGTGGCGCTGGTCGAAAATGCCTTCGGCCAGAATCTCCTCGATCGGACGTTCGATCTCGACGAAATCCCGGTCTTCGTCGGCAAGCTGGTCGGGCCGGAAATTGAGCGACAGGGGATCGGCGCTTTCGTCCTCAATATTGTCAAATGGTGCTTCGAGCAGCCAGATGGCATCGCGTCCCTCGGCGTCCGCCACTCTGGCGAGCGCGGGCACCACAGTCTCGTTGTGCAGCGCGGTCTGCAGGCTGCCGCGCTCGTAGATATAGCCGAGCGCGGTCACCAGCCCATGGGCGATCCTGCGACGACGCTCGCGGCGGTTGGCTGCGTCCGTGCTGTTGCGGATCTTGCGCAGTCCGGTGACGTAGGCCTCACAGCAGGCGGCAAGACGGTCGAGCGGGTTGGCGGCTTCTTTCGACCACCTCGAGGTGATGTCGCGCAGCTCGTCCTGCAGCGAGTCCGACAGTGCGCCAGCCGGGAAGAATTCGGCTTCATTCTCGATGCCAATCAGGTCCATTGCTCAACGCCTTGATCGCAGGGGCTTGGGTTCGTCGGAACATTGCCAGTTTGCCATGTCAGGGGAAGTCCTGTCGATTGGCATTTCGGGTGCCGTGTTCTCTGCCCAGGGGGCACGTTGGGGTCGGTCGAATGTGGCCGGACCCTGCGAATCAGCAGAGCAACAGACCCCCCCAAAGAACGTTTTTGCGGCGTGAGTCTGGTGCATAGGCTGTTTGGGATCCCAGTCTCAATCGGATTCGAACTGAGGAATTGACGCAATGTGATCGGAGCCGGATCGCAGGAGAAAGTCGCGTGGCGACAGCATCATGAGCGGGATTGCTGGGGATATCTTGTGCGGTAGCAGTCCAGGGGAAGTCGCTTGCCGCCGCCGGAAAGACGACGGTCATTCCCCCCAAGACCGTAAGGTCCAGCGGTCTTACGACCGGCATCTCTTTTCTTTATGGCACGCCTGATTGAGAATTTCATCGCCAAATTCAAGCATTTCCGTGCCATTGCCACCCGCTGCGACAAGACCAAACGCGATTTTCCGGCTGTGGCGCAGCTCGCCACAGCGATCATCCGGCTCAATTGAGGACAGGCCATCGCTCAGGCACCCTCGGGTAACTCGGCGTAGCCATTCTCCAACGACGGACACTGGTTCCTGTCGACACATCATCCGCGTTTTGCGTTGCCTTCGTGTTGGAATCCTGCAACGCTGTGAACGCCAGGTTGTGCGGTTACAGGCGTCCTTCCTTTACCAACAGGCCCAGCGCAGCATTGACACGGGTCTGCCAGCCTGGTCCACTCCTGCGCAGAGGCTTAACCGTCACGGCATCAAGACGGATTTTCACCCTCAAGCTCCAGGCCATCGGACTTCGGGTGCCCCCGCTTCGACGCCTTCATCCCAGCCATAAAGTCCTCGGTCATTGGTGGATTGTCGTCATGGATCGCAGGATCAAATTTGGTTGCCATGGTAGAATCTCACCTCGTGTTTCTCGGGTCGGCGCAGACGGATCGCATGAAGTGATCGAAGGAGTACTCTGGACGCGCCTTGGTGTCGGCAACCTCCACCTTGGGCGTCGCAGGGGGCGCTTTCGGCTTTCGACTGGGTTGGCGCAAAGCAGGACCGACGAAAGGCCGGGGGTGGAAAATGAGGAAAAGCTGCGGAGGTTCAAGCCGATAGCAGCTCTTGGAGGGAGTGTTTCGATGGCCGGAATTGGGTATGAACAGACTGTCATTCCGGATCGTGGAACTGCGCTCGATCTTATCGAAGCCGCGGTCTCAACATCTGATCAGCAGCCATTGGGAGGCATCGTTGAGCAACTGTTGACCGTCGAACACAGAGACGCCCTTTCCATAATGGCTGTATCCCGTGACGAGCCTGATAGTTTCACGCAATTTCTGGTTCTGAGCGAATACTACGGTCTCATCACCGATGATGAAGCGCAAGAGTATGTTCAACGCTTTGTTGCAGTCTCTCCAACTCGAGCAGCTTAACACTACAGTCGCCTCCGCATTGCGTCTTTCGAAAGCTGGCCACGGACAAAGCCGTCGTTCAGAGTTCGGTTCCGAGTTCGCATCCCAGCCCACAGGATGCTCTGGAGGACCGACCGCTCCAGCTTCTCTTGCAACGCATGAACGCAATCAGCAAAATCCGTTCCACGCGAGGCGGACTGCGCATCAAACGACGGCCGAATCGATCGTGCGACGGGGCGCAACTGCCTGCGATCGCGTCATTGGTGTCCACGAACTGCCGACTGGGCACGGGTGGGCTGCCCCGAAATACCTTGCCTACGCCGACCTCATCTGGCTGGCCAGGGCGATAGGGGGCATCAGCCGTTCATCAGTTCATCAGGCTTGAAAGGTTTCCGGGGCGTGTTATGGTTTCAGAGGCAGGGAGGCGGGTGAGCGCTCGCCTTCCTTCGTTTTCAGACGAAGAACCAGATCTGGACCAGCAGCCGCAGAGACCAGTTGCTGCGGGCCCGGTTTATTTTGCGGACGATACGGACGGGGATCGTTATTCTCACGGCATCTTCTTTTTGAGGCAAGGCGGTGCTTGTTTCTTGTTTTCACCTGAGGAAGCCTGATCGCCTGAGGGCTGAAGCATGAAATCGGCTGCTGGCCCTCGCAGAACCTTCACAAACAGAACATCAAACCGTTGGCCAGCAAGATCTATGACAGGGATCAGCTATATCAAAGGCGACGCCACCAGCCCGCAAGCGAAGGGCGTGAAGGTGATTTGCCACATCTGTAACGATATCGGAGGGTGGGGCAAGGGCTTCGTCCTGGCGCTGTCGCGAAGGTGGCAGCAACCGGAAGAGCTGTATCGCGCCTGGTACGCGGGAGGAAAGAACGAAGGCTTCCGCCTGGGGGCGGTACAGTTCGTGCAGGTCGAACCGTATATCTGGGTTGCCAACATGGTCGCCCAACGAGGTACGAAGACGGGCAGCTCAGGGCCGCCGATCCGATACGAAGCGCTCACCGAGTGTTTGCGGCAGGTGGGCGAGCGGGCGGGTGAATTGAATGCCTCGCTCCATATGCCGCGGATCGGCTGCGGCCTGGCTGGAGGCAAGTGGTCGCTGGTGGAGCCGATCATCGAGAAATGCCTGGTTGAGCGGGGGCTGTCGGTAACGGTATATGACCACGACTGAGCGAGGAATCCGCAAGGGTCAGGGGGCGGCAGGAAGGCACGCGGAAATCCTGACTGCTTGCTCTCCGCGGTGGAGAACGGGCTTTTGGTGATACGCAATACGCAACGGGCTCACAATTGCCATCAGGTGCCAATTGGAGCGCGAAATGAGGGCGAGGGGCGGAAATTGACGCCACTGAGGGTGGCGACCGCAGCCATCACGCATCACCCGACGAATACCGCCTTGACGGCCACGAACGGGTTCGGATCGTCGACCAGGCGCCGCTGGCTTGCGTGCCAGTCGGCGATGTCCTTGAAAATCTCGTCGATCTCTGCCTGCCGGTTGTCGCGCCGGATCTTCTGCCGGCGCTGCAGCGCGTTCAGTTTTGCAGCGGGGTCGGAAACGTCGGCAAAGCGGATATCGAGATCGGCGCGGAAACGCGATTCAAGGCCTGCAAGCCGTTCGAGAGTTGCATTGAGGCTTGTCTCGATCTCGCGCTGACGTTGCCGGCTCAATTTGAGGAGGTGGGTCTGGAAGGCAGATACCGCAGGCGCAAGTGCTCTGGCCGCGGCGTCGTGGTCAGGCTTGCCCTTGTTGGCGATCTTCCCGCCAAACCCGGTGCGGGTGACGAAGTCGCCGACGCTGTCAATGGCGGGGACGTGGCCGTCTCTGACCGTGACGGCGGCCCAGCAGTCCACCACGGTTGTACCAGCCTGGTTCGGGATGGCACCATGGAGGATGACGACGACCTCGCCCGCGGCGAGGCGGCCGCGCAGATTGCAGAGCGGCGCGGTCAGTTCCGGGAAGAAAGTTTCGGCACGGATGGCGAACCAGTCCAGGATCGGATGGCCATCCCAGAGATACTGCACCAGCGGCCAGCTGCGGTCGTCGGTCTTGGCCTGTGCAATCGCGGCGTTGATGACCTCGGTGCGGTCGGTGAGTTCAATCATGCCGCCTTTGCTGACGGCCTCGACCGGCATGTAGCGGTCGTCCACGTCGTCGGTTCGCCCGTATCCCAGACCGCCGTCGCTCTTCATGTCGCTCGGGATCGGGAATCGGATGGTCCGTTCACCGTGATCAACTTGCGGCAATCTGTTTTTGTCGAAGACCCTTTCTCCCGATTCCGCGAGCCTCTGCAGCATGGCGTCGGTGTAGGCGAAGGTGTCTGCAAAAAGCCGTGGTGGCGCTGCCGTGGCGGCGGCGCCAGCTGCAGGGGTTGTGGTCTCAGTGCTGCCCGCACCCTGATAGTCGCCAAACAGGGTGTCGAAATCGTCATCGAGTGCTGCTGTTTCTCTGGCGCTGGTGGCGCGTTGCTCCATTTCGGCGGCAAAGGCGTCCGGGCCCTTGCCGTCACTGACCGCCCGGGCCACGACTTCTTCTTCGGCATCGGCGTCGCCGACACCGAGAAACACCGCCGGATCGCCGAGACCATCTTGCGCCGATTGGTCCTTCTCGACCAGCTTCTCCAGCACCCACATGTCGCGGACCCTGGGGTGACAGCTTTCGCCCACGAAATAATGGATATGCGGGGTGCGGTCCTGGCCGTAGCGGTCAATGCGGCCGTTGCGCTGCTGGAAGCGCAACAGGGACCAGGGCAGGTCGAAATGGATCAGATGATGGCACTGGAAATGCAGATTGAGGCCTTCGGAGGCCATGTCGGAGGCGAGCAGGATGCGTAAACTCGAGTGCTCCTGCCCGAAATCCTCAAGCAGCTGCTGGGTCCTGACCTCGGCCTCGACGCTGGTGCCGTCAATGCGGCCGATGACCTCCGACGTCAGGCCGAGATCGGCAATCAGGCGCTCCTTGAGCCATTCAAGCGTGCGAATGCGCTCGGAGAACACCACCAGACGTTCGCGTGGATCCTTGCCGGTCCATTTGATGTCCCTGAGGAGTTTGAGGAAATTCTGGTATTTCTGGAACGCGTGGGGTTCGATTGCCTCAAGCAGGCGGGCCAGTTCGGTCAGTTTCCGCCGGTCCGCTTCGCTGCCTTTGACGGTGCCTCGCGCGATGCGGTCGATCCGGCTTTTGACGGTTTCGAGACAGGCCGCCGGGCTTGAGAAGATCGCTTTCGCCAGCGTGGTGCGGAAGAGATCAATGGCACGGCGACCCGACTTCTCCATGTCGAGATCGAGATCGAGTTCCGCAATCATGCTGTAGGCGGCTTCCTCCTTTTCGCTCAGGGGGAAGCGGTGGTCATGGAGTTCCCGTGGCGGGATGGTCGATTTCAGGACCGAGAGTACTTCGCCAGAGGTGCGGAAGCGGCGGATGACGAGATCCTCGATGTCGCTGCGTGTGAGCTTCTCAGGATCGGGCACCCGGGTCGGGTCCAGCATCTCGATCAGGCTGGCGAAGCTTGCCCTCGACCCGTCATGGGGTGTCGCGGTGAGGAGCAAGAGCGAATCGGCCTGGCGCGACAGGAGTTTTGCCAGCCTGGAGCGCAGGCTTGAGGTGGCGCCGGAGCGGACGCGTCTTGCGGCGTTATGGGCCTCATCAATGATGATCAGGTCCCATCGCGACTGTTTGATCGCCGCCCGCATCTCGCTGTCCTGTTTGAGCGTGTCGATCGAGACGATCGAGCGGTCGAACTGGTTGAAGACGTTGTAATGGATGGGGATCTGGTTGCGCATCCGCCGGATCGCGGCGCCGTCGAGGCGCGACAGCGGAATGCAGAACCGGGTCCAGAATTCCTTCTGGAACTGCAGCAGCATGGCGCGGGTGGTGACGACCAGAATGCGCTCGGCGCGGCCCCGGAGGATCAGTTCCGAGGTGATCAGACCAGCCTCCAGCGTCTTGCCGAGCCCGACATCGTCGGCGATCAGGAGCCGCACCCGGTCCTGGGCGAGTGCCAGTTCGACCGGGACATGCTGGAAGGCAAGATCGTCGATTGCTGCCTTGCCGAGGGTGAGCGGCCTGGAGGCTGTGGTCGGGGTCGAGCGGAAGGCCGATTCCAGGAAGAGCCTGGTGTCGAGAAAGCCTGCGGAAGGATCCGGTTCGAGCCCGATCTTCGTCGGGTCAATGACGGCATAATCGTCCTCGATATCGAGGACGAACCGCGCCGTCTTGTCCTTCACGAGGCCCGACATGCCGCGGCAGGATACTACGGTGCCAAGTGCCCGACGCTCATGGCCCGTGACCTTCCAGGTCGATGACCGTACCCGAATTAATGCACCGATATTCATGAGATTTCCGGCTCAATTGGCGGGGTTCCAGCCGATGTCAATATCAGGGTTTCGTCCGAAAAGTTGTCGAATTTCCAGGAGGACCCGGACGCCTGAGGAGAATCCTGGCTTCTGCGCAGTCGCGGCCGGGTCTCAGGCTGCTGGCGACAGAATCCGACCTGAGACTGCGTCGAAGCCTCCTTGAACATTGAACGTGACCCTCCAGGTCGATGACCGCAACCGAATTGGCAGTCCCTTCCACCGATGTTGCCGATACTCCAGAAAATCAGCAAATTTCGGGGCGAGAGCCACCTTTCTGGTCTTGAGTTTGCGCAGGAAACGGGAAACCGCTCCGATGGAGCGCGGCAGGTCTCATGAATACCGGTACATTAATTGCCGCTCCCGCAGATTTCATTTTCGCGGCACAGAAAGGCCGCGTGCCCGACGAGACCGGGGAAAAATTGGCTCGCGAGGGGGTCAGGAGGGATGGCGGGTTCGCGTCCTCCTGCCTGACTTGCGCGGCTTACCCGGGGTTGCCGGATCACTGTCGGCAAGTGCCATCTGCGGCAACTGGCGGCCAGACTCCTCATGAGAGCCTTCCTGGATGGAGGCCCAGTCGGTCAAGGCCTGCGCCCACAGCTGTGCCGTGGCGGCGTCGAGATCAAGGATGGTGAAGCGGGTGCCCTCGCGGATGGTCAGGCGCAAAAATCGCGAACCGTTCTCGAACGTGACCTCGATCAGACGGATCTCACGCCCATAGGGTGCGGCGATGGTGGCGATCCGCCTGGTCGGCTCAGTCATTGTGCTCTCCACAAAGCAGTGCAGGATGCTGGATCCGGCCGCGATGGTATGGCGTGACAAGGCGTTTCGCTGGCGAAACGGGCCGGGCAATGGCGGCGGGCTGCGACCAGATGTCGTCTGATTTCTCCTGGACATGTGAACTGCTCGCGGGCGGTAATGGGATCTCGGATTCGAGCCATGGCTGTCTCGGCAAAAAGAAAGCTCAGGCGCGTAAAGCCTTGCGCCTTCGCCAGGTCATGATTTCCTCGAAACGCAACATGGCGCCGGCTTCAATGGCCACAGCGCCCAACTGATTCTGCTGGCGGCAACCGTAGCACAGATGGGGCGATAATTGTCATGTCCCGCCCGGTCAGCCCCGCTCTCCCTGTTGTTCCGTTGCACAGTTTGCCAGAGGTGGATCACGGTTCCATGTGTTGCGGTTCGGTTGGCTCGTCAGCGTGGCATCCGGTTTCCCCAAAGCGCGTCCTTGCGGCCTTTTCGTCAAGGGCCATTAATAGAGGCCGGAAAGTCGCCGCGTCGTGTCTTCTTTCCACCCGATTCGATTGTCCTGGCAGGTGGTCGGTTGCCGCGCGCAGCCATCCTGCGCTGCTGCGCGTTGGTGGCCGCTGTCATCCTGAGGCTTCTGCCAAGTCGCAGCGCAAGCCCGGGCGTGGCGCAATCGCGGCAGCCGGCAGGGGGGGGTGTTTCTGACCGGGCTGCAATGCGGTCGGGCTGCGTCCTGGAGGTCGAGGCCGGGCTTGCGTGCCGCGCAAGGGGGCAGTCCGCTGGCCTTTCCGCTGGCCTTTCAGCTCCTGGCGGCGCGTTGCGAGGCGTGCCGATCCTGCGCAGTACGCAATCTCACGACGAATGGTGGGCACGCGCTTTCGGGAGCGGAAGGAGGGATCGTCATGGATTGTCGAATCGGCAGCCGCAGGCGGCCACAGCTTTGCGCCAGCAGCCCTCCAGATAGTTGGCCAGCCGGTGCCCATCCTCCTTCAGCCCGAATACGATTCGGCCCGCATTCATCAATGCGGGGCAAAGAGACGGATCGGCGAATTCCCGCGCCGCGCTGAAAAGCGGATCAGAAACCTGTTCCTGCAGCTCCCGAACCAGATAGGGCAGAACCGTGCGGTCGTGACGCCGCGCCAGACCTTCGATTGCTTCGTTTCTGACGTCGGGTTCGATGTCATCAAGGCGGGCGTGCAGTGCGCTGCGGATCGGAGCGGTGTCAACGTCGATTTGCAGCGCAAGAGCGAAGGTTGCGAGGTCACGGACATCGGTATCCCTGTCGGATGAGAGCCGGATGAGCCCTGATACCGCGGCCTCATCCTGGTGGCATGTCAACGCCATGACGACACCGGTGCGAACGTCCGCGTTCGGATGGTCGATCAGCTCGAGCACAATGCCGATCGCGCGGTGATCTTTCAGGTGCGAAAGTGCGATGCAGACCTCATTGAGAACGCCCGGATTTGCCGTGGTTGCGATCTCGGTCCGCAGAGTATCGTGAAGCGCGCGATAGCGCTCTTCTCTGAACACGCCATAGGGGGAATTGCCCCTGGAATGACCCAGTTGTCCGAGAATGGCTGCTCCAAGCTGCCGACATCTGCTGTTGGTGTTCCTGCACAGGTCAATCGCAGCCGTGAGTGTGGCGGTGTCGGCGCGGTTGAGCTGCAGTTCCGCCAGGGCTTCCCGGCCCGGATTCGGCAAAGCCGGATGATTCGCGTCACCATGGGAATTTTCATCCTCAAGGTGCTGCAGAGCTGTGTCGATGAGCTGGTTCAGGTCAGCTGCGGATAGATCCATCATGCGTTGCACCTCGGCAAAAAAATGAATTCATAATCAGACGGCAGGAAGATGGCTCGATGCGCGAAGCGCTGGGCAAGCCGAAACCGCCTGTTGCGGATTTGCGGAAATAATTCATGGCGTACCGCCGGCAAGGGGGCGCGCGTGTTTTGCGGGTTGGAAACGGTGTTGCGCCTGGATCGCAGGGCAAAGCCCATTGTCGGGCGTAAGGAAAATCGCGAGCGTGCTCTTTCGCGGACGACGGACTCGAAAATTCGCATAACTCTCTTTTGGCCGTTCTGGAGCCGGGTCGCCGACGGACGGGGCACGCGCCTGTGTCGGCACAGACTTTCAGGGGAAGGATGACCGGCAGGTGTGAGAGTGAGAGCGGCTGCGTTGGCTTGCTCGCAACGCGCACAACATCTGGCATGCGGTGTCGGATGTCTGAGGGAGATTTCGGGGCGTGCGCGCGGGGTGGAATCCTGCTGGCACGAAAGAGGAAATTCCAAAGGTCTCGCAACACGCAACATGGTTTCGCAACAGGTCTTTGCAGAGAGGGCGTTGCAGCAAGGGCGTTGAAAAGCGGCAACGTTGCCGCAGTGTGCGCGGCTGCGACAACGCGCTGCACGCCTGCCCCTCAAAGGCGAGAAGGATTGGACAAATTCCTCTTCTTATTACCCTTGATGAGGCGAGGTGTCCCTCTAATCGGTCGATACCTTCTTCAGCTTGGAGATACCCAGCATGCCCAGCGCTGCGGTTTCATAGAAGGGCTCGCTTTCGCCCCGGCGCATTTTGCGCAGGAAGTATTTCTCGAAGCCGATCTTTGCGGCGTGGACCCATTTTCCGGAAGAAGCCCAGTTGACGTTGCGGGGCGGGATCTGCGGCTGGGCCACGAAGGCGATGCCGGAATCACCGAAATCGGCAAGGCAGACCGCATTCCAGGTGCCCTGGTGGGTGGGCGCCCTGTCGCGCAGGATCTGACCAATATTCATCACCGCGGCGCTGACCATGGATTCGATCATGAAGCCGGTCTTGGGCACGCCGCATGGCACCGGGGTCGGACCGACCGGCGGGATGGCGACGCAGACACCGGCCGAGAAGATGTTTTTGTATTTCGGGTTCTGCTGGTGTTTGTCGACGATCACCATGCCGCGGGGATTGACCAGGCCCTCGATGCCGTTGAGTGCCGGAACGCCGCGGAAAGCGGGAAGGATCATCGAGAACCGGAACGGAACCTGGCGTGTCGCCTTCACGGTTCCGTCCTCGGCGATCTCTTCCACCGTCATCTCATTGCGTTCGACCCGTTTGATGCGCGAATTGGTCAGCCACTTGATGTGACGGTCACGCATGGCGCTCTCAAGGATCCCTTTGGTGTCGCCGACACCGTCGAGTCCGAGATGTCCGATATAGGGCTCGGGGGTGACGAAGGTCATCGGTACCTGGTCGCGGATCTTGAGCCGGCGCAGTGCGGTATCGAGAATGAAGGAATATTCGTAGGCCGGGCCGAAACAGGAGGCCCCCTGGGCGGCGCCGACCACGATCGGTCCGGGATTGCGGCAGAATTCATCGAATTCCTCCGCGGCCTTCTCGGCGTGGTCGACATGGCAGATCGAGTTGGTGAATCCGTTCGGACCCAAGCCTTCGATTTCGTCAAAGGCGAGGTCGGGACCGGTGGTGATAATGAGGTAGTCGTAGCTTAAGCTTGACCCGTCCTCGAGCTGCATCCGGTTGTGCTCAGGCTCAAGCCGGACCACGGGGGAGGCCTTGAAGGCGATGTCGCGCCTGGCGAAGATCGGTGCCAGATCGACCTCAATTGCTTCACGGGTTCGCCACTTGACAGCGATCCAGGGGTTGGACGGCACGAAATGATAGACGCGCTCTCTGGAGACAATTGAAAGCCGGTCCCCTGGCCGCATGTGGTCCTTCATCTCGTAGGCTGCGATAACGCCGCCAAGACCCGCACCCATGATTACGATTTCCGCCATAATTTTCCTCGCCTGGTTGGCGTTTTTAAATCCGGTCCGCCATTGTTATTGCGTTATTATATTCGAATATTTGCAATTGTTGAGAGGGTGAGGCGCCGTCCTAAACCAAAGATTTGCGTTTTGCAGTGCAGCAGAATGGATGGCAGGCGCAGCGGAATACCGCGGTGGCGGTTGATCGGGCCGATTTTGCCCCGAGTGCCGAAGTCTCGATTGCCGTGAACGGGCCATCGTTTGAACTGCACGGGCGTGAGGGAGAGGCGTTTTTCGAATCGGCACGGTGCGCGGGCCGCGCCATGGATCCGGATTGCACCGGTCAACGCGCGCGATGCGGTGTGCCAGGCCAGGCCCGGCGCCTGTGCAGCGGACGCGGCAGGCAGCTTGCAGGAGCGTTGATGGCGTGGGCCTCAAGCCTAACGATGATGCGCTGCCTGCCGCGCGGCAGCTTGAACTCACCGTGCAGGACCCCTGATGTGTCGGCTGGGTCGAAAGGGAGAAAAGTGAGCGCTCGTCTTTTGCGTGCGTGCGGGCAGCGACGCGTGACGGCCCGCTGGCGCTTTGAGTTCTGTGGCAGGTGAACCTGCGATTGGGCGTGTCCTGCCTGTTTTCCCGGGGGATGCGGCAAGCGGTAACACGCCGTGATCCTCGATCGGGAGGGATGGGGGGCCGTGGTGCGATCCGGGGGAGATGCAAGGAGGCAAGCCTGACAGGAGCCGCGTTCTGCCCTTCCAGGGAGCGTTGGGCAGCCGAGGATGCGAGGTCGCCTTTGTGTCTTGTGGTGGGGCCCGCTTGGCGAGCACTGCGCTGAGCGGCGTCGGGCCGGGTTGAAAGAGAGGGGAGTCAACGGCTCTTGCGGCGCGTGGGCCGACAAAACATTTCGTAAATGGCGTCGAGGATCTTGCGCACATCGTCGTTAGCGAGACTGTAGTAGATTGTCTTGCCCTCGCGGCGTGTGGTCACCAAACGGTCCAGTCGGAGACGGGCCAGCTGCTGGGATACGGTGGGCTGGCGTTCGTTGAGAAACTGCTCGAGTTCCGCAACTGATTTCTCGCCCTCTGCCAGAATGCAGAGCAGCAGCAGGCGGGATTCATGGGACAGAGCCTTGAGCATATCGCTTGCCTCCCGCGCTCTTTCGGTCAATTGCGAAAGTTCGGCGGAAGTCTGAATTCCTTTGAATTTCTGCAGGCTCATACGTTCACGTTCCAAGTCTGGTTCACCACAAGCGGCAGCCGTGGGATGTTCGGGGGGAGAACTGGAATTCACCTCAGGTTGTTGCACAGTTGGAGGGAAGGGGGATTGTTGAACGGGGCGGATTTGCAGGAGCCCGTGTTAGCCTCTGCGCGGCCAAAATGGAAGATGGTGCTGTCTGCGCAGTGGCGGGACATGAAAAATCTTGCCGGATGGGTACAGCGGCGGCCAGGGAAATCGTGGCGCGCGGCACGCTCTCACCGGCGTGCGGCAATCGAACTGGAGATCCGGCAGCGGGTGCGGGTTCGGTGCCGTCAGGTCTCAATGGGAAGAGGTGTTGGCAAGGCACAAGGCCGCCACACCAGCTCGCCCCGAGTGGCCGCTGTCACCAGGCTCGCCGCAAGCCTCAAGCTGAGGAATGTCGGGCAGCGGGATTTCCCTGCCGCTTTCTGTGTTGGTGATCGCTGGCTTTGCGATCGTAAATCGGGCTTGCGGTGGCTTGCTGGCGGTTCCGACAGGGAGAAAGTGGATGCCCATGATGTTCATCTCCGGTCACGATCACGTGAGATAGGATCCGGTCCGGCACCGGATTGCCGGATTTCAGACGCCAGAGCGTCGTGCGGCAGACCATGGCGGGCCGGATGATTTCGCTCCACTGGAAGCTGGATCGTTTCGGCACCGATCACGGGCGGTGCCAGCCGGGCTTGGGAAATGTGCCGGCCTGGTCGTGGGTCAGGATTCCCTGGTGCCGTGTTGTAAGCCACCCGTGTTGACCGCGGATTGCCAGGGGACGTTCACTGTGATGTGACGGATCATGTGCGGTTCTGTGGAGCCAGGTCTGACACACGCCGGGTGCGGCCGGGGTGGCCGTGTGCTCTCGACAGTGTGACTTGCGGTGTCGTGAATGACGGATAACGCTGGGTGCGATGGCGGAAGTTCTGTTGCCGGCGGTGTGCGGCGGAGGCGGGACATGCCTGCCTCTGCCTGCCTCACACCGGCGTTGATTTTTTGATTTCGTCCTTTGTTTCTACCCACGTTCCATTGCTGGAGCGACTGCCTGAGCCCTTTCTTGCGCTGTCAGGGCCCTGTCACCTTCTGTGATGGAGGTGATTCGTGGCAAATGGATGGCCATACCGGTTGGAAAGGCGCAGTTTTTCCCGGATTTCGAGCGGAGTGAACTGCCCCCTGTCGGGCCTGGGCAGTTACCGTCCTTTGAACTTTGAACTTTGAACCGGTATGACATGGGGGCGGGCACCAGGGCGATCTTGGCAGGATCGGCAGTTGCGCGAGGTCCTGTGCCGCCGGATGCGGTTGAGGGTTGAGGTCGGTGTCTCAGAGATCTGGAATGAAAGGAGTGGCGGGATGGCGCAGGGCGATGGAGGTTGGGGCACGGTTCCCCCGCCGCCGGTGTCCGCGCGGGCGGCGCGCAATGTGGCCTCCGGGAGTGGCTCCGCCACCACGATGAGCGGGAACGCCGCAGGAGGCAAAGGGGCGGAATTTCGCGCCGGTCAGGTCCTGGCGCAGACCTTCCGCACCCTCCTGGCAAGGCCTGGAACCTTTCTGCTGATATCGCTGTGCGCGACCGTGGTGCAGTGGATGGTTACGACCATGGGTTGGGTGGCGGCGTCGGTTCTGACCGGGTTCAATTTTGTGCTGGCTGCTTTGATGCTCTCCTATGGCGCGTTCCGGACCATGCGTGGCCGCGATGTCAGCTTCGGCGATATCCTGCGTCAGGTTGGGCGCAGGGCAATGGCGCTCCTGGGGTTGGGGGCGCTGGGGACCGCTGTGGCGGCGATTGTCGGACTTGTCGTGATCGGTGTTTGGGGACCCCTGGCTGGTATTCCGTTGTTTGTTGCAATGCTGCTGATATTTGTTCTTGCGATGATTGCTCAGACCATGCTGTCTGTTTCGGTTTTGGCCTGTGTCGTTGAACAGTTGGGCCCGATGGCGGGCATGGCGCGGAGTTTTGGACTGACCAGGGGATATCGCTGGCAGCTGTCTGGCATCCTTTTGGCTGCGGTTGTCATCGGGTTGGTGACCGGCGCTCTGGTTGTGGTCATCGTTTTGGGCTTGTTGATGGGCGTTCTGGAGGCAGGGAGGTTTGGGGAGGTAGGTGGCTTCATGATGTTCCGTTTTGGGCTTTCCGTCTGCGGCTTTCTGTGGATGCTCCTGTATGGTGCATTTGGCGGGGTTCTGGTGGCGGCGATCTATGCGAATTTGCGCCGGGCAAGGGAAGGCGATGGGGTTGATGAGGAGGTCGCCGGCGTTTTCGCATAGGGGTATGCGAGGGCCGCTGTTGCTGTCGCAGGGATGTGCAGACAGAAGTGCGCTGGCTTGCGCATGCGAACCCGAACGGAGAGCTGTGCCCGACTGCCAGCGGAGGGCCGTGCCGGATGGCGGACTGCCCGATTGGCCCGGCAAAGCGGGGTTGCGCGGCGACAGCGGGGCGGCAGGCTGCGGGTGGTCAATCGAGGCTCGTGGTGGGAGGTCCGGTCACAGAGCCGGCAATGCGCGCGGATCAGATCTCCGGGAAACGTCTGGACAATTCGCGGAAGGTCAGAAGTTCGCGCTGGTCGTCGCTGAGATAGTCGATGCCGATGCCGTATTCCTGCCAGCGCCGGCAGATCTGTTCCTCCAGGGCGGGATCGAGCGTGTTGATGGGGGGAAAGCGCCGACCGCCCCAGGCCGGATTGGGTTCGAACTCCCAGTTGCGGGTGGCATCGATCAGGAGCCGGGTCCAGTTGCCGGTGCCGTATTTGCGGCCGTCGGCCTGGTGGCGCGGGGTTGAGGGATCAAGCACGGAGCCGAAGGTCGGTCCGAAAGTGCTCACCTGCCCTTCGGCGGCGTTGACACGGAAGGCGAAGGCCCAATCGAGGGCAACGGGATCGCGGATATCAATGTCTTCCTCGACCACCATGACATTTTTGAAAACCCATTGCGCCGCCCCGGTTCCCCATAATGCTGCGGCGACCTGCTGGGCGTGGCCGCGGTAACGTTTCTGGATCTGGACGACGATGTTGGTGCCGGTGGAAACCGGCGGCATCCAGACGTCGGTGACGCCGCCGACGCCGGCGTCCTCAAGCATATTCCAGGCGATGGCCGACCAGGAATAGGCGCAGATCGGCGAATCCTCGGTGGGGAATCCGGGACGTGCGCCCTCCAGCGTGCCACGCAGGATCGGGTCGTGACGATGGGTGAGGCAGGACACTTCGACCACCGGCTTGGGCGAGGCGGTGCCGCCGGCATAGCCGGGATATTCGGCAAAGGGGCCCTCATCGGCGAAGGTCGCCGGATCCGGCGAGATCGTGCCCTCGACCACGATCTCGGCCGAGGCCGGCACCAGCAGCTCGCTGGTCTCACATTTCACCAGTTCCACGCTCTGGCCGAGAATCGCGCCCATCATGTCGTATTCGCACACCGTCTTTGGGAAAAAGCTGCCGGCGCAGAAGGGCAGGACATCGTGCCAGCCATAAACGATGGCCACTTCCATCGGCTTCATGCTGGCGCGATGCTGTGCGAAATGGGTACCCCAGTGCTGGGTCGGAACGATCAGCTTGCCGATCCGGCGGGGGCCCAGGACCTGGCCGCGATAGAGGCCGACATTGAGCTGAGCGCTGTCCGGATCCCGTGTGATCACGCCGCAGAAAGTGTCGATGAAGCGACCGCCGTCCAGGCGGTGCCATTTGGGCACCGGGAATTCCAGGAGATTGATGGCGTCGCCATGGAGAATATTCTCCTTCACCGGCCCGCCAGTGACGGTCGCAGGCGGTATGCGCCTGCGATAGGTATCCTTGAGATGGCGGACGATGCGGCGATCCGGTGCATCGGGCGGCAGACCGACGAGCAGGCAGACCTGGGTGCGATTGGCGAGCGCGGTGGTGAGAAATCTGCCGCAGCGTCCCTCCCGGTAGCCCTTGATGGTCTCAAACAGCAGGCCCGGCCCGCTGAGAGCGAGATTGACCCGGGCGATGGCGGCGATCTCTTCGTCCCAGTCGACCTCGGCCTTGATCCGTCGCAGCTGTCCGTGCCTCTCCAGTTGCGCAAGCCACTGCCGCAGACTGGGTTTCTCGCTGTCCTTTATCAGGGATGAGCGGTGGCTGGTCTCGGGTGTCTGCGGATGCTGGTCCATCTCTCTGCCTCCGATCCGGCGCGGCAGCCAGCGCATGAATGAAGCGCGCCAGCTCCTCGCCGCAAGACCCGATCATGCGATGGAAACCGTATCGGCGCCAGTGGCGCGGCCGGCTGTGGCGGGGTGCGGAAAAAGCGGATCTCCGATTCTTTCGGGCAAGCCCGCAGGCCAGGGGGCAGGGCGTCAGAAGTTGTCGGCAGCTCGGGCTTTCCTTGCTGGCTTCAGGAGCCGTGGCAGAACAAGCTCTCCGGCCAGCGCGTCAGGACCAGGAAAAAGGCAAAAGCCGCCTCTGGTCCCGGTGTGCGATGCACCTTCCTGCGACCGGATTCTGTCGGATTCTGTCGCCATTGCCGCCGTGATCTTTGATGGCAGTCTCGTCAGCGCCAGAGCCGGACAATAAAATCGGTGCCCTCTCCGGTCTCGCCCTGGTTGATGCCCTGATCGGAGATCACCAGCGAGGAGCTGACAGAGAACAGGCTGTTGATGCGGACAAGCGTCTCGGCGGGAATGGTGATGCGATCGAGTGCCTCTGCCGGGGTGTTGGCGACGACTTTCGGCTTCTCAACCGGCGGCGGGGGGGCGGCATGGCGGCGATGGCGGCGCGTGCTGCGGTCGTCGTCTTTACGCTCAAGATATCTGTCGAGCGGCAGCGACACCACCGACCAGCGCGGCGCGTTGGGGCTGTCGGGGTCGGCTTCCGCGGTGAAGACATGGGTGCCGAGCGGCTGATCGGCAGCGGCGATGGTCACCGGGGCATTGAACAGGGGCGCAAAATTCTGCCGCACATAAATCTTGCTGTCCTTGCGGCTGATGAAAATCGCGATCGGAGCATTGCGTCTGGAAGATGGAGCGGCCAGGGCCGGTGGCGGCGTCTTTTTCCTGTCCGCCGCCGCATCGGTTGCCACTGGCGCAGTGGCGCTGGCTGTTTTCTCAGCGGGGGCAGTCACGGCCGCTGGCGTCGCCTTGGCGTTGGCAGAAGCGTCGGTTGCTACTGTCGTTGCCGCACTGGCCAGTTTTTCAGCGGGGGCGGCTGCAGTCGGTGACGTCCTGCTGTCTGCGGTGGCATCGGTTGCCACGGTCGCTGCCGCACTGGCCATTTTCCCGGTGGGGGCAGTTGGAGGGGGTGGCGTATTTCTGTCAGCCGCCGCGTCGGTCGCCACTGCGGCTGGCGCACTCGCCGTTTTCTCAGCGGGCGCGGTCGGCTCGGTGGCAGCGTAGCCGTCATGGTTGGATGAGGGCGCGGCTTCCTTTGCAGCAATCGGGGCGGTGGGGGTCGTCGTGGCCGCTGGCGCTGGCGACTTCAGGTCGCTGACCGGCGCGGGGTCGGCGCTGGCGGGGGGCTGCGGCGTCGTGCTCAGCGATGTCAGCAGGTTATGGGAGAAGCGGGCAGGGGTGATTTCACCCGGCGTGACGATGACCCGGGCCCCCAGTCTGGTCCAGGTCCAGATTTTGGAGGCGAAGGAGGCGGGAAGGCGGATGCAGCCATGGGATGCCGGATGGCCCGGCACAACGCCCGCATGCATGGCGATGCCGGACCAGGTGATCCGCTGCATGTAGGGCATGGGGGCGTCGCTATAGATGTTGGAGCGGTGGAAGCGCTGCTTCTGGATCACACTGAACACACCCATCGGGGTGCGATGGCCGCGCATTCCGGTCGAGATCTGGGTTTCGGCAAAGGCCCCGTTGGTGTCGTAGACCTTCATGCGCTGTTTATCGATCGATATGGCGATGATCAGCGACCCCTGGGGCTTGGGTGCCTCTTTGCGGACTTCCTTTTCATCCTTGTGGCGGCGCGACTTGTGGTGATGCCGCCCCGACTCCTGGAAGGAGTCCGAATCCCGGCTGAAAGAGGGACGCGCCTCAGCGGCGAAGGCCGGGAGGATGGTTGTGAGTGCGGTCAGAAGACAGAGACTCGATATCCGCGCCGCCATGGAAAGGGAGTCCAACTCGTTCACAGTCATCGTCGAATCCATGGGCCGTGATCCGAAAAGATGGACTGCCATGATCGCCAGTCCCACGAAGTCGGATGCCACTCCCGGCCAATTCAGAAAGCTTCACAACGTCATGGCGTCAGCGAGCGCCGGGCACCGGCTGCAGCCTATTGCCATCTATAGGGTTTTCCCCGGGATGCACCAAACCCGCAAGCGGCCGTCGGGGAATTTCATTAGATTTGGTGCCTTTGCCGCCACATTGCCACCGTATTTTTGCCAAAAAATCAAATGGCAACCCGAGGCGGCCGCGATTCGAAGGCGGCCATGTGGCAGCGGTGCCGCGCTTCCTCCCCCAATCGTCCTCCCCTGATCGTCCTCCCCTGATTGTCCTCCCCTGATTGTCCTGGCGCGACGCCGGGTGAGGCCAGGCTTTGGGGTGCAGGGTCTTCCAGAACCGCCATTTCTCGTTTGCCCGCGAGAAGACAGAAGGGGCAAGGCTGGGCCGTTCCGAAGCTCAAGGCCCGGGCGGGAGGATTTACCCTATACTTATTTCGCACTTGCAGCATGTGCTGACCTGGGGTTGATGCTTTGAGCCGTTGCCGGACCCGCCCAAACAGGCCGGCAACATGCCTCCGGCATTGATTTTATGAATGAATATTAATTCATTGGGCGGTTGAAAGAGCCTCTCGCCAGGTACGGAAGGGGGTTGAAAAACATGCCGCACTGCACAATATTGGGTTCAGAGAGTCGGCGTTTCATCGAAAACCGAAACCAAGAGGAATTTCACGTGGGATCTGCAAACCGCATCCAGACCCGGTCTGCCCATGGCTATGTACGGACTTTGATCCAGCAGGAGGAACTGCCCCTGCTGCGCGACCATCTGTTGAGGCTCGACGACGAAAGCCGGCGCGATCGCTTCAACGGATTTATCGACCAGAGCTTCATCAACAGCTATGCCGCGCGCTGCGCCGACGATGGCACGGTGATCGTGGCCTATATGGTCGATGGCGTGGTTCGGGGCGCTGCGGAACTGCATCCGCCCGGGGCCGGCGACAGCCTGCCGGAGCTGGCCTTCAGTGTCGAGAACATGGTGCGCCGTCAAGGCGTTGGCAGTGCCCTGTTCCGTCGCGTCATCGAGGAGGCGCGCTGGGCGGGCTATACCCATCTGCGCATCACCACCAGTGCGGACAATTACGCCATGCGTGCGCTGGCCAGGAAGTTCGGTGTCCATCTGACATTCGAGAACGGGGAGCCCAGTGGCACCGTCGATCTGATCCGGACGCCGGCCGCGAAACTGGCCGAGCTGGCCGCGGCCCCGTTCATCGCCAGCAGCGCGCTGCTCAGCTTCAACCAGACCTGCTGGAAGCTGTTCTCGCGGATCTATGAGCGCCGCGCGGCTTGAGGGCCGTCAGAAAACTGCCGCTCGCCGAAGTGGAGGGACAGGAACCGCCTGATGGCGCCTGGCAGCGTCGATTCAGTTACTTGGTCGATTCAGTTACTTGCTGCGCGGGCCCCTTGAAGTGGCAGAAAGAACGACACATGAAAAAAACGGATCCGGTTCACGGGTCCGTTTTTTTATGGCAAAAGGCGTAAAAACGCGCATGCGTGGGGGCGGAGTCAGGTGCCGGGGCGCTTGTCACTGCCGATGCGGCGGCTGACACGGCGCTCGACCACCACCGAGCGCCGCGCACCTTGTTCTCCCGCAATCACCCTTGTGGCATTGACCCGGGTGGTGGCACGGGCAAGCTTCCTGACCTCAGCCTGGACCACATCGAGTGGCATTCCCATCAGCGACGCCGCGATCTCAGCCTGAGCCTCTGGATCGTCCGTGATACCGACGGCAGCGAAAATCGCTTCCTCCAGCGTCGGCGGATCATGGCGGACGCGCCGCGTGCCGTATTTGGTATTCCAGTCTGCGTTCATCTGGGGCCTCGCTCAGGTCCAGAGTACCTAATGCGGTGGATGTTGCGTTGCAACATGAATCTGGCCAGTGTGGCGATATTCCGGCGATACGTCCTTGTCTGAACTCAAGGTATTAAATTACCAGGATTTTGCCGGTTCCAGGATTTTCCTGGTTTCAGGTCTGCCGGATCCTGTGTGCTCCGCCGGGATCAATTCTGTTGCGGCCAGCGTTGCAGGGCTGCCTGGCCGGCAGCGGTCAGGGCATAGACCCCGCGCTGGTGGCGGGCAAACCAGCCATAGACATTGGCAAGCAGGATTCGGCCCACCTCCCTGGCGAAAGCGGGATGTTGCAGGCGCAATTCACGCAACCCAAGCGGGCCGTCGGCAAGCGAGCGGGCGCAGGCCAGTGCCTGCTGGCGGTAGGCGGTCATGATCGGGGTTCGGGTACTGCCTCCCGCGGTGGGGTCGCCCTGGCGTTTCTGATGTTCGGTGACCAGACGCGAGCGTTTCTGCTTCGAGCGGCGCGGCAGGCAGGCTGGCGGCCTGACCAGCAGTTCGACGCGGTTGTCATCGGTGACGCCAAGCATTCCGAAGCCGAGCCGCCGGCACAGGTTGCGATAGCGGGCGTCACTCTCGCGCCCCTTGCCGCGGGCCGAAATGCGGGCGGCGATCCACACCTCGTCGGCCGCAGCGGCGCGATCGACCGCCTGCAGCAGCAGTTCGAGATTGAAGGCGAGCTTGAGTTCGCCAACCACCACCACCGGTGGATCGTCGTTGCTGAGGCCGACGACGTCGCAGCCGCCTATTTCGCCCTTGACGGTGAAGCCGAGCTGCTCAAGGAAGCGCTTTACCGGCAGATAGAGTGCGGTTTCCAAAAAATGTCCCCGAATCGAAAATCAGTGGCGACTCAAGTGCGCCCGTGATTGTAACATGGTGGCGCTTGATCCGGCGCAAGACCGGTCAATGCGCCCGCGGGGTAGACTTGTGTTCGCCGCTGGAGCTTTTCGGGTCAGGTTTCGTGAAGCCGGCGGACAGGGGAATGGAGTTTTCAGATGAAGCTTCGGGGCTGGATGGTGGCGTTGGCGTTTCTGGGAGCATCGACAAGGATCGCGCCGGCTCAGGAGTTCAAATCACCCGATGGGGGTGAATATATGCCGCGTCTCGCCGACATCATGACTACGGCGCAGATGCGCCACCACAAGTTGTGGCTGGCCGGCAAGGCCCAGAACTGGCCGTTGGCCGCCTTTGAGCTGCGCCTGCTCAAGGCCAGCCTGGTCGAGGCCGCCTTGCTCTACTCCAATATCCCCGTTAACAACGTGGCGACGCTGGATGGCACGCTGCAATCGGTGGTCGATGCCATCACCGAAAGGGATGGGCGCAAATTTGCGAAGACGGTGGCGGATCTGACCGAGGGCTGCAATTCCTGCCATCGTTCGATCGGTCGCAGTTTCGTCGTCATCAAAGTCCCTGTGGATGCGCAGCCCTTCGGCAATCAGGTGTTCACACCGTCGCCAGCGAGGCCATGACCGCCTCGAGGCGGCATGGTTTACGACGGGATAACCACGGACGATGATTCGCCTCGACAATATCAGTAAACAATCCGGCCACCACCTTCTCTTCATCGAGGCATCGGCGGCGCTCAACCGCGGTGAGAAAATCGGGCTCGTCGGTCCCAATGGCGCCGGCAAGACCACATTATTCCGCATGATCGCCGGCGAAGAGCTGCCCGACGAGGGACAGCTTGCGGTCGATCGCGGCATTACCATCGGCTATTTCAGCCAGGATGTCGGTGAGCTGTCGGGATGCTGCGCGCTGGCCTGGGTGATGGACGGGGCCGGTCCCGTCAGCACGGTGGCCGCGCAATTGCGCGATCTCGAGACCCGGATGGCCGACCCCGAGACGGCATCCGGGATGGACGAGATCATCGCCCGCTATGGCGAGGTGCTGGCGCGCTTCGAGGAACTCGGCGGCTACGCGCTCGAGAGCCGGGCGCGTACGGCGCTGGCCGGGCTCGGTTTCAGTGATGCGATGATGGAGGGCGATGTCGGCGCGCTGTCCGGGGGCTGGAAGATGCGCTGCGCGCTGGCGCGCATTCTCCTCATGCGTCCCGACGTCATGCTGCTCGACGAGCCCAGCAACCATCTCGATCTGGAAAGCCTGATCTGGCTGGAACAGTTCCTCGGCGGTTATCCGGGCACATTGCTGATGACCTCGCATGACCGTGAGTTCCTCAACCGTGTGGTTACGAAGATCATCGAGATCGATGGTGGTTCGCTGACCAGCTATTCCGGCAATTACGAATTCTACGCCCAGCAGCGTGCTCTCAGTGACCGCCAGCAGCAGGCCCAGTTTGAACGCCAGCAGGCCATGCTGGCCAAGGAGATCCGCTTCATCGAGCGCTTCAAGGCGCGCGCCTCGCACGCCGCCCAGGTGCAGAGCCGGGTCAAGAAACTCGACAAGATCGAGCGGGTCGAGCCGCCACGGCGGCGCGAGAGCGTGAACTTCGATTTCCCCTCTCCGCCGCGCAGCGGGGAAGACGTCGTGGCCCTGAAAAACGTCCATAAGAGCTATGGCGACAAGCGGATCTATGAGGGCTTTGATTTCACCATCCGGCGCCGCGAGCGCTGGTGCGTGATGGGGGTCAACGGTGCCGGCAAATCGACCCTGCTCAAGCTGGTGGCCGGCGCGTCGCGCCCGGACCAGGGCACGGTGACGCTGGGAGGAAGTGTCAGGCTGGGCTATTTCGCCCAGCACGCCATGGACCTGCTCGAGGGTGAACGTACCGTGTTCGAGACCCTGGAGGATGCGTTCCCGACTGCGGGCCAGGGGTCGCTGCGGGCCCTGCTGGGCTGTTTCGGCTTCTCCGGTGACGATGTCGAGAAACGCTGCCGGGTGCTGTCGGGCGGTGAGAAGTCGCGCCTGGTGATGGCCAGAATGCTCTATGATCCGCCCAATTTTCTGGTTCTGGATGAGCCCACCAACCATCTCGATCTTGCCACCAAGGAAATGCTGATCACCGCGCTGGCCGATTTCGAGGGCACCATGCTGTTCGTGTCCCATGATCGCCGTTTTCTCGCCACACTGTCCAATCGGGTGCTGGAACTGACCGCCGAGGGCATCCATCAATATGGCGGCACCTACGGCGAATATGTCGCGCGAACCGGCCATGAGGCACCGGGACTGCGCAGCTAGGGAAGCGGGGAAGGCTTAAAAAAAGGAAAGCCGATCACGTGGCGCGGGTCGGCGAAAGCGGTGGCACTTTTTTATAAGAGCCCCGGGATTGCGGTTTTGCCGGCGACTGCCGGATCCCTGGGTCCCTGGGGTCGCTTGGGTCCCCTGGGTCCTTTGGGGGGCCTCTCGCACGCCTTTGTCGTTGGCGTCAGATCAGGACAGGCCTCAGCCATAGGCCGCAGCAGCCTGGGCCGCAGCAGCCTGGGCCGCAGCAGCCTGGGCCGCAGCAGCCTGGGCCGCAGCAGCCTGGGCCGCAGCAGCCTGGGCCGCAGCAGCCTGGGCCGCAGCAGCCTGGGC
>Ga0123357_10000381_pt1 | contig 42025 bp, 27 predicted proteins | sample TergutEmb28metaG_FD_89873 | JGI IMG/M metagenome (GOLD analysis project Ga0123357, IMG submission 89873) | Embiratermes neotenicus P4 segment gut microbial communities from Petit-Saut dam, French Guiana - Emb289 P4 | ecosystem: Host-associated > Arthropoda: Insects > Digestive system > Gut ...
CACTATAGTCTCAGTAAGCTGATGGTGCCTGTTCACTATAGTCTCAGTAAGCTGATGGTGCCTGTTCACTATAGTCTCAGTAAGCTGATGGTGCCTGTTCACTATAGTCAGTAAGCTGATGGTGCCTGTTCACTATAGTCTCAGTAAGCTGATGGTGCCTGTTCTCTATAGTCTCAGTAAGCTGATGGTGCCTGCTCACTATAGTCTAAGTAAGCAGATGGTTCCTGTTCACTATAGTCTCAATAAGCAGATGGTTCCTGTTCACTATAGTCTCAGTACGCTGATGGTGCCTTTTCACTATAGTCTTAGTAAGCTGATAGTGCCTGTTCACTATAGTCTCAGTAAGCTGATGGTGCCTGTTCACTATAGTCACAGTAGGCTGATGGTGTTCGCACTATAGACTTGACCATACTGACAGTGCATGCTGTACATGACTGGTACATTCAATTCTAGGCTGATATAGTGCTAGGCAGCAGACCTGCTCATTTAATATTTTATCCAGCTAGCATCTAGTTCATATGATTGAAGGTGGTATGAAGGTCTATGCTAGAGAGCAGCCCTGTCCAGTTGCTGTAGGTGTTCATCCTGAAAGTCATCTTAGAAAGAGTGAGCTCTTTTTCCTCAGCCTGTTGGGGGATGGGGCAGCATTGAAATAACATATTGGTTTTTTGTAGTTATGTTCTTTTTCTTATGTACATCTTTACGCTTCACTGCACCATCCACTTTTTTAAAATCAGTGACAAATTCCTAGAAAGTGCCATCTCTAAAGAATATTATCAGGAAGACTCGATGAAAGTTGAAAAATTAAAAAAAGGCCAATTATTCAAGAATCAAAGTCTTATCTGGGGAGCTGTCCCAAAAAAATCTGGGATATTCTAAAAGACTTTTACAGTCATGCAGTGCATGGGGTTGTATAACATTGTGGGAAAAGTTGCCTATTGGAAGAAATAGCATGAACATGACATGGGTGTAGGTTTATATGGATTGGCTTGTAACTATGTGACGGGTTGCTTGCATCAGTGTGCAAGTAGGAATGATAGTGTGGGTCACCTATAAGTAAGGAGTAATAGTTCATCCAATGGTGGTCCATGAAGATGCGTAAGGAGCCAAAGACGAGCTGGTGAAACTGTATCCAGGGTGCTGTGAGACCATCATGGGAGAAGGAAAGTAGCGATATCATTGCCACTCCAGTAGGTTTTGCAGCATTGACTGAATGCCTGACATCTGTACACAGCGCTGGAACGAACCACGGAACATACCGAGCGCGTTCGAAATCCCTAGAGATTAAGACATTGCGGATATTTAATGATTCCTCTTCTGTATGTGTGTGTACGATTGTACCGCCATGGATCGGTGGTGGCGGGTTTTGGAATCATGAATACGACATTCATCCGTGCTGTGGTGGGTGTTTGCCGCGAATATCCATGGCACATTTTCATCTGTGTCAGCCATAGACACTATTTTGTGTGGAGCTGAACCATGGTATGTAGCCTAGATGATCTGTGGTATGTACTCTGATCCATGGTATGTAGTGTGCTGTAATCGGTGTCGTGGTCGTTGAAGATTTCATAGATTGGTGTTGCGTCAGGTGGTGATTAGGATAGTCATTGATCTGATGGTAGTTTACGTTGCGTAAGGGTTGTTATTGAGCAAGCAGAATAGAAATTTAATTGCATAATACCCAGTATTACGTACAAATAATACATCAGTTTTGCTGCACGTAATTCTGCTTCGGATTTAGGTAAGTACATAGAATGATAGTGTAAATGTTCATTACAAAATGGCTGCGTAGGTTGTTTTTATATGGTGTGGCGTATTTGCTTTTTAAGCAACTGCAAATTATGTGCGAACTGAGCGGTTGTATTGAAAAATTGGACGGGTTATAGGTGACAGGATTTCAATATTAGATCATCTGTAGGTGAGTAAATATCTGCTATGCACTTTGTATGCTACGCCGATCAGGGCGTATAATTGTGCGGATTTACCATGAGTATAATGACGGAGGTTTTGTAATTGATTTCGCCGTTTAACCGCTTTGATTAAGAAAAAAAATTATTTGCGGATATAATGATTTTCATACGTAACTGAATAGTATGAATTATTTTAATTATTTTGGGGACTTGTACTTAGTCTTCTGGCCTAACTTTCAGAATATTATGACGTGTCATAGCATATTGCTCCGAAAATATGGTTTGCTAGGTATAGCTCAGAATTTGAATTGTGTGGGTGGGGTACATTTATGCACTCCAAAATATGAACATTTGGTGTAGGCAACAGTTGGCTTAGATTGCATTAGATGGTGCTGGAATTGCATCTTCAATGTGATGCTCCGAAGTTGATGAATTCATGTGTCGGACTGTTCAGATATTTTAAGATGGCACAACAAATTATAGTTGATTAAGATGTGAACAGCGCACGTAAGACGTAGCACCCACCTGCAGGGCCATGTTGAAATAATATAATATTAATGGACATTTGTATAGACAGTTATATCTTTGAGCCAGCTGACTGGCTATGTTCTTTGTAGGGTATTTATTCCATAATAGGATTATTTCTTGTCAATAAAATATTAGAAATAAGTACAACGATATCATCCATAGTACTCACTGATTATGGCCGTGCAGTGCCAGAGCATGTAGGAGAGTGGAGTAAATTGGTCTAGCCCTCACTTATTACATCTTGCGTATTGTGTTCGTTCTTTAATCAACTGTAATTATTACAGTTACTTGGTAATGATCCAACAACATAAGGTGGTCCAACAGAATTGACCGCTTGGTTGGTTTGAAAATTATGTGGGGAAGTTTAGTTTCAGTAGGGTTAAGTTATGGTTTTTATCACATATTCTTTTCTTTTGAAGCTTGAGTGAAAACCAGTCAGAAAAATGCTGTGCCATAGGGTGGGGTGGGCCAATTGTAGTCATCTCAAGTTTGATGAGTTCTGGTTTCTCATGTGGTACAGAGCCAAATTCACAAGTGTTGCGAAGTTTTTTCTTGTGTATGCTGAGGGTTGTTTTGTGGAATTCACACCCCATATGCAGGACGTATACAAAACAGTTCCCATAACTTTGCTGATATAGCCCAGGACATATTTGACACAGTTGATACTCTGAAAGTTATCACATACATAACTGGTCCTGTTCACATAAAAATATGTTCACTCTTGAACTGTGTCCTAAACAGGCTTTGTCATAAATGTGAGTGGAAAACACTATAACTTGTATACGTAACAAAAGACACCTTTTCCTGTGGCGTATGGCATTGTATATAGTGGATCATTGATGCATGATCATAAGTTGCTAATAACTAGTGATGGAGGTGGGGAAATAGTGTGATTTAGCATAGGAACAAAATTTTCAATACAAATGAAAGTAATGGACTCTTTCCATACACAATAAGCATAAGCTATGTGCATATTATGCTAATAATAAATTATGGTCTTTGTATATGTTGCTCAGTAATTTATATGTTTTGTATTATTCATATTCCTGAATTATCCATGGCCCCCCCCCCCCTCGCCATTACCTGCATAATCAAGAGTACACTCTTTGTGTATTTTTATTAGTTTTCTGTTGCTCTTCTTCCTGTTTTTAACCACTGTTGTAGTGACACCTTGTTCTAGTAACTGTTTTATTGTAACAGAAAACTGTGTTTGTTTTAACACTATTACATGTTACTGGAATTGGAAGAAAGAATTAAGATCTTGACAATTTCCAGATAGGAATATTATGTGTATTGTTAACATTTGGTAACCATTATAAGTAAGACTGCTGTTCGCGTGCCACACAACTAGAAATGTGTAGGTGTGGGTACAAATTATGGCATTATTGAAGACATTTGTGTTAAAATTGCACTTTATATGCTCTGTGAAAGTATGTTAACACAAGGGAATGTTGCAGTACAGAAACACTGCCAAGTCATTCACTGAGCTGGCATATTTTGTATCTGTTTGCAGGGCAATAGTCACCATGTCATTTAAGAAGATTGTGCTGAAGAGCACGACAATGATGTCACTGAATGAACGGTGAGATGCAACTCTGAACGGCTGACAAGCACAGTCATGAGCCGAGTCACTGGTGGCAGCTGACATTTGAGTTGTCTGTAGAAACATGTCTCTGATTAGAATAAGGGACCTGGCAGAATGCATTTATATGTCAAGATGTGCCAGGTGGCACTCTTGCTCTGTATTCTGGGTGCCCTGGGTCTGAATCTTACATATTGTGGCAGGTGTCTTGTGTAGTTTTCCTGTATCTCACATTTGCAATGAAGTAAGCTATAACCAGCATTCTTGCCGTCTCATGCATGGTCTTTTCATTCAACATGTTATAGCTGTTATGGCTGTTAATATACTAAACAGCAAACAAGATACAAGTGATTGCCTTAATTGCCCTACGTAAAAGTGATGCCCTTCTTGAGCTGTGTCATGTCAGAATTATCCTGTCCGTGTCTGTATATTTGTTCCTGTGGTAGCGAAATCATTTAACTTGTCAGGACTGTTGTCTGTGGCCCGAGTGGTCTATCATTCCTTGCACGTTGCTGCCCTCTGTGCCTTTTATGATACTTGATTTCAGCGTTCAGGACAGTAGTTTATAGTTTGAACTGCATAGTCTTTGAAGGGTTAACAAACGATCCTTTTATTTAAGTCATATCTCAGCAGCACACATTTTGCCGCTTGAATTTTATTTAATTTTAATATTTGTTGGAACTTATTTTGTTGGCATGCCAAATGCAAGGATTTTGTGCATCCTGTTTATCTTGCATAATGCTGGCAGCCAGGCACTGCATGATTGCAGCCATGCCTGCATATGGTCATGTGTTATGTTTTAACACTGGCAGCTTTGTCCCCACGTTAGGTAATGCCTGCCAGTTCTGTAGTACCGCCAGGTTTCCTGGATGTTAAAGGTTGTAAAGAAATTGTGTTGTGAGATTTGAGATCTCACAGCAGTTTTGCTGAAGATTTGTCTTCTGGGGTGTTATGCTGTGTTGCTGGGTTTGTTGTTTGTAAGATTTCAAAGGAATGTGGTTGCTCCATTGTCAGGTTCAAGAAGTCTCAGAACCCTGGCTGGACTGCTTGACCCTGAATGTGAGTTCTCTGTGATCATTCAAAGCATCAGGTGTTGGGCATTGAATGGCAGAGAGTCACTTTCCAGAAGCCCTTAATTTTTAATTTTATGTTGTATTTCCTGCAAGAAACTACCTACTCAAATTTCCATAATATATCATGTATTCTGGCAGCAGTATTATTGTACGTCATTTCTAGAATTGTAGGTTAACTTTCATGACGTTTTGTTCTGGTCAGTATGTCTCCAGGTCCTTAGGTTGATTTTTTTTTAATGTTTTCCATCCCAAAGTGTTCGATACATATACAATAAACAACAATGTTCAGTCAAACACAACAATCATATAGTATGTTATTTATTGACCTTGGGCGACAAAAGCGGATAAAGGCAATTTGTTAGTAATTTTATACGAAGACGAATGCAGTAGCAAAATCCACGACTTTATATCCAAGAACCATTTTACACAACTGACCGAAGACATTACCAACAAGTTACAACGCCACATTAGAACAACTATTCGTTATTTCAGTAATATCATTCCTAAAGATAAGAAACATAAATACATCAACCTTAACCCATCCATCCCAACAATAAGAGGCCTTCTGAAAATCTGTAAAGAGACAGCCCCTGTAAGACTGATAATTAACTGGAAGAATGCACCAGGATATAAACTTGCCAAAGTATTAATAAAAATACTTCAAACCCACATCCCCTTACCCTATGCTTTCAGTGTCAAGAACATTGCATGTCTTATAAGCGGCCTGGCCATAATTCCATACGAACGTGATCTGAAACTTGCGTCCCTTGATATTACGAATATGTACACAAACATTCCAACCAATGAACTCCTAAGAATTATTGACACAGCATGTCAGAACAGTTACATCAATGGAAATATAAAACAGAGCATCATCAAACTTACAAAAACCATCATAGACCAAAACTGTTTTAAATTCCTAGATACAACATACGTGCAATCTGAGGACTTAGCTATGGGAGCACCGATATCCTCCATATTATCAGAATTTTACCTACAATACTTAGAAAATTCAGTTATTTTCAATCTCTTAATGAATGACAATATTGAAGGCCACTTCAGGTATGTCGATGATATACTCATTGTCTACAATGAGAGCAAAACAAACATAGACCATTTATTGGACCAGTTCAGTAACTTAGCACCAAAACTGAAATTTACCATTGAGAAAGAAGTAGAGTGCACAATCAATTTTCTGGACATAACGATTTCTAGAGATTTAGAGCTGCTGTCAAGAGACATCTGTAGAAAGCCAGCATATAGTGACATCATCATACCAAAAGATGCCTGCCAAATGAACACAAATTAGCTGCAGTCTGATACCTGTACAACAGGATGAATATGTACAAACTATCCCCAGAAAACTTATATAAAGAAAATAACACAATATAGCAGATTTTATATAACAATTGATTTGAAACTTCAGTAACTAAAAGCCTACATGGAAATAAACTAGGAAAAGAAAAAACACAATGGGCAAAGTTCACATACATCGGGAAGGAAACCAGAGCCATCACAAAAGCTTTCAAGAATACCAATATGAAAATCACATACTCCTCAAATAATACTGTAGGTAAATTTCTTACAACAAGGCGTCGCCGCACAAAATGCAAATATGAAGAGTGCGGGATCTACCAACTAATGTGCCCCACATGCAACAAGAAATGTATCGGACAAACCGGAAGATCCTTTAAGGTCTGTTTTCACGAACATTTTAGAGATTTCAAACAGGGAAGTGGTAAATGTAGTTTTGCCCAACATCTCATAGAGACTGGACACTCATTTGGTCCAATGCAAGATATCATGGAGGCAGTTTAATTGACGAGTAAGGGTCTAATGACGGACACCCTCGAGAAGTTCTACATCTTCCGTGAAACAAAAAGAAATAACCAGATCATCGACAGGATGACTGTGAGATAAAATATTACATTCGACACTGTAGTACGTAATGATCCCCACAGAGGGCTACCGAATACTCACAGCGCATAGCAGGTAAACATACAGTGCAATCACGAGAAGACCTTACATAAGCTGTCCCAATAGCACTCACACCATGCTACAATCTGGCAGTTCACTGAACCTCAGAACAGAAACACAGTGCCATAAATACATCAGTAGTAAAAGCCAGCACAAGGTGGATTAAGCAATAACAAACCAACCATAGCTGATAGCAATGAACAGAGATCCTCTTCTGTTATGCATAAGTACAGAATAAGACTTCCATAAATAGACTCATCGCATCATATTAGAGGAATTCCTTAACTCACACTGCCTTCCTATAATTACAGAAAGTGATAAAGACAACTTAGTCAGCATAAATGAATGACAGGGCACATAAGAGTAGTAAAAACTGTGTGGAATACATAATACAGTCAATGTTCCAACGTCAACAGTACAGTCCAAACCGCCAAACACAGTAAACACTTCACCAAGAGCAGTACCGAAGCATAAGGATGACAGCACATACCGAATGTGATAATGCTGCAGAGTTAAAATAGTTTTAATAATTGTAATTAGTAACATTTTATATATGCAAACTCACATAAAGGATAACACATGCACATAGTGTTTTAATGTTTTTTAAAGTCTAAAGACAGATATGCAGATCGAATAGTAAGAAAACAAAGACATATGTATTGTGAACATAAGTTTGTTTTGAATTTTTGGGATCCCATAACATGTTTTAATAGTTCTATGTAATGGATCTGTATTTTTTCAGAGAGGGCCTGATGATGATTCCAAAGGAATCGAAACATGTCGCCCAAGGTCAATAAATAACATACTATATGATTGTTGTGTTTGAACATTGTTGTTTATTGTATATCCTTAGGTTGAGTTTTTCAAATTTGTTGAACATGCAACATTCTTTGAGATTCTCACAGTTTGGTTGTTCAAGATCTGTAAGTGCAGTGTGGTGTTACGGTATGTCAGTGGGTGAGCAGTTCCCAACATTTCAAAGGAGTTCATTAGCTGAACTTCAGGGTGAAGCAGTTGAAGGTGAAGGCATGCTTTTTGTTGAACCATCAGGAACTGCCAAACAAGTGACATAGCATCACATCCCAGAAAACTTGTGCCTCTGTTGCAAAGAGCTTACTTTAAAGAAAGGTGAAATGTGTGTGATGTGTATATGGTGTGTGGTGGGGTTTGTGACCTGGAGATTTTAAAATGTTTCATAAATGTAAAGGAATTTGTCCCGTTGTGAGGAACACATTGCACTTTGTGTGTGTGCAAATTAAATTTGACTCTTGCCTTGTTTGTATGAGAGGTATGTTGTCTTGTATTTATTATTTTAGCAGATTCAGCATAGGAAGCCAACATTAATGTGAATCGTCCAGACATGTCGGATCGCTGAGCTTGTGGGCATGACTGGTGCCTGCTTGAGGTCTGGTCAATAACAACACCTCAGTTTTAGTGTTTGGCATTTATGCTTTGTATTTGGGGAGTCTTGGTTGTAGTCTCTTCCCAGAGGCCTGCTGTCATAATTGAAATCTTTTTCTGGTTTCCCTCAGTCCAGAGATATAATTTAGACAGTGACCACCTATGTGGTGTTTGGATTTCATTGTCCGTAGCACTCCGGCACATAGAGCTGTTGAACTTGTGCAGTTGATAAAATTTTCACTGAGAGCTGCTCACATGGCATTGGGTCCACACACAGCCAAGATGAGTTAATTGATGTGGACAAAGGGGCTGTTGTCCCTTGACAGAAGTGTGTTATGGCAAGTGAGACTATTTATTTTAGCATTTCTCAGAATTTATGTACCCACTTCTTATGTCTTGTGGAGTGCTATGCAGTTGACATAATGCCAGGCTTGTTTTGGGTACACTTGCCACATGCATACACACTTTGCAACCAGTCTTCTGCTGGGAGTTCTTGAGACAGAGACTCTCTGAAAATAAAATACAACTTGTGATAGCATAACACAGGCAGAAGATAGCCCACTGAGATGACAGGTGCTTGTATCAGTTCAGATTGTTGACATGGCATGCACAGGTAGCATACTGCTGGTGATAATGATGTGATGTCATGTGAAGGATGGGAGCAATAGTGATTGGAATCCTGCAGATGAATACTGTGGTGTCTGCTTTGCACTGCTAGCAAGTAGACGTGTGGAGTGAGCTCGTAACCTGTTGTTTCCAGAGATCTTGCAGACCATTTAAAAGCAAAAGATACTGTCTCCTAAATTCAGCAGCAATTGATATAACAACTGCTAATGTGAGCACATTTCATGGTTGCATATTATCGGTGGTGTAACCAACTGGAGTACAAAATTCCATGGAGTTGTAAGAGTAACACTGCCATGTTCACAAATCATAAACAGAATAAATGAGGCAGGTAGCATAAGCCTTGTGGAATGGGAGACAATTGGGCTGTCTGTTAGACATATAAAAGTCGCAGAAGACTGGTTTGTGAGAGTTGCAAGTAACAGTCGGAGTATTTCACAGCTTTACATGGCTCCGAAACAACCATGAAAACACGATTCGGAACTTGAGGGAAAACAGTGCCAACCAGCAACAAGCATCGGTGAAGAATCGTCGGCTGGCACAACAGATGGAGCGTCGCCCGGCTGTCATGGCGGCTCTGAAGCTTAAGAAGGTGGGTGGTGTGACTGGCTAATGGTTGGTAGACTTGCATGGTGGAGGGTGGCTGTATGCAGTGTCTGTATCTCATTACAATTCACAATTCTGCTTTTATGGCAGAAGGACAGCAAAATGTTGGAACATCTTCCGGCTGTGTTTTGTGATGCGAATATAAAGGGTGTATACAGTAGACTGTGGGTGTTGTGACTCTTAATGTTTGGAATTTATACTCCATGATTACGTATTATAATATCATTTTTTGACCTGTAGTGACTAGTTCTGATTGGGATGAGACGACACAGCTGGAGAGTTGGTTTCCTCATTTGCTTCTGGTTAGTAGTCATGCTTGGCTCAGTGGGGCTCTCTTTAATGCAGTGAGGTTGATTACACGCATACATTGTGGAGTGAGGTTCTTTTTCAGTCATTTATTGTTTTCTTGTGCTTTCAAATTGTGTTTGTATTTTGTTAAAAGTAAACTTTGAGGGTTTTTATGGTTTTTGAGGCTACTCTGAATTTTTGTTACTGTCATTTCGTAAGTTTTTCTGGTCACAAAGGCATTTCACATTAAAAATGGATACCAGTGTTTTGTCATTCTGGGTGGGTGTATGGGTTCATACTAATCACATATGTCAAGGATCCACGCTATTCAGTTTATGAAAGGCGGGAGATGCTGCAGAGTATATCTGCAAGATTGTACATGTATTTTTTATCCACAAAGTGACACATTAAAACTACAAGGCTGCCAGTGTACACAGAGACTGTTTTTAGTAATCCATATAAGAAAAAATATCTAAAAATTCCATTTTTTTGCATTGTGAGGCAATATTACAGTGTTGGGGTATGAAGGGTTAAGTTTAGGTGTCAAGCATAGCAGTTTACACGGCCTGCATTGTTACAGAGAAGCTTGCGGCAGCGACTGGGGCAACCAGTTACGAGCAGTGTGAAGGACAGGCTCACGCTTGCAGGGCCAACAAGAGGTGGACGTGGTAATTCCCGGGCTCAAGGCAGAGGTCGTGGAGGCAGAGGATGGGTTGGCAGGCTCAGTGAGTACAGACTGGCATTGCCAGTAACTATTACACATGGAAAGTGTTTATATTGAAATCCTTGTGAAATTATAGAATTGTTTTTCTACAATTTTCCAGTGATATATTTGGTATTCAGATTTGTATTTAGCAGCTTGTTTTGTATTGTAGCTTTTCTCGGAAAGGTTGGGGAGAAATCATGAACTACCCGAGTAAAGACAGCTGGTGTCTGGAGTGACATTTAAACCCAGCATCTGATGAATATGGAGTACCAAACATTAAACTCAATAGTGTCTTTTCCAGCTGACAGCCATATGGGATGGTTCAGTTAGACCAACCAAGTCCACCCCCATTGTCAGGGTGATGATATGGCTTGAGAAAGTTTGTAGTACAGAGTGATCTGATGTGATTAATGGGTGGAAGCTGAAGTTTGCTCTGTCTGGCCTCAGTTTTTATTGGATGATTTCATTAACAGTTAGCATATTTGTCATGGGCTGCCATGTTCAACTGAACATGAAATGAAGTCCATGTCAGTGTTGCCAGTATGTAATTGTTTTGTAATGCTTCATTGGCCATAATGATGCATATAGTCTGTTGCCTTCTGTCATGTGTGCTTAATCTACTTAACCCTGTGACGCTGCAGTTAAATGCATGTAGTGATTTACAGAAGACTGGAATATAAATGGGACTGCCTAAGAGCACATACAATAGTAAGGTGTTCAGCATTTTTAGTGGTACACTGTGCATTATGTGTACAGTGTTGTTTGGCTCCAACTGGCCAAGACATACATGCCTTATATGTTCTTTGTGGCACGTTCCTGTCATCCTGTGTGCACATTAGTGCACTCACCTTGGGATCTAGTATATGCCAGGCACTTTTAGATCTGAGCTGTCTGTGATTGGTCTGAGTGTGTTGATGGTTTGCTTCACTGGAATGTGGTTGGTTTTGAATTTACATGTGGCAAGCAACCAGTTCAGTGTTAGTATGGGAACATGTCTACACGTGGACTTTTACTATTTCTCCGTGGCATATTGACGCTGCACAAAATGGGTGTAGCTACCAGAACATGAAGCATGCAAAATGCACATAAGCTGTAAATATATACCAAGAAACTTACTGGTATGGCTGTGCTACCATGCCAACATTCTTCTTCAGTATAAGCTGACGGTTAGCTGAACGTAATGTCATGATGATGAATATCTGCAACTTGCTGAGACCAGTTAATTGCAGCTTAGATATAAAACACAGCATACACTGCACTAAGGTAATATGGGGCAGGCAGATGGGAACAGAGACTTTGAAGAACATTCACAGACAATATTAACTGAATTCTGTAGGTAGGTGACTCAATGTGCAGTGAGACAAGTGCAGATGATGACTGAAACTGATTAAGAGTTAGGTTCTGGAATATGTAGGGTTTGACACGGAGAGCAGGGTAACAGGACTGTCATTGACTGCTGGCATAGATTGTTTGAGAAGCTGATTTACAAGGACAGTTGTAACCATCATTGTCATCTGTGTGATATTCAGTATACATCAGTTTGATTTTCTGTCAGCAGCTGGTACATACTTTCTGGTGTCCTATCAGTGTTTCTCCTTTCCCAAGATGTCGTGTTTGAAACTAAACTGCATGTCACTTTTTTGTGCCAGTTGTAGAGATAAACAATCTCACTGAGCAGTTGTTACAGATTGAGTAACCAAACTTTGTTTTCACTTGATTGGACACAGCAGACCAGCTACAGGGGTGTATATGTCCCACGGGGCTTTATAAGAATGTCCTGTAATTGACACGTTCTTGGCCACAACAAAAACAACCCTTTGGCATTTTCAGCAGTGCACTGTGACTGGACTGCATAAAGCTGACTACCATGCCGTCGTCTAGCTTCTTGAGGTTGTGCCGTGTAGATATCCCAGCTGCTTTGTTGTTTGACATTCTACAAAGTACATTGCCTGAACAGTAGTTGCACCTTCAGGACCATACACGAAAGTTGCAGTAAAATTCCCCCTCTCTCAGAAGTTTGTGCAGCTGCTGTTTTGTAGTTAATGTTGTAAATTAAAATGGATAATTATGTAATGGCATCCAATGCTGTAACATTCATACCATTATACATTTGTTAAAACTATTCTTGAGTTAAGTTATATGGTACTCTGTAGGCACTGAATGTGTGTCTCACAGGCCGAAGCCAGAGCATGCAGTCTCTGAACCGAAGCGTTGGCGGAGGAGATACATTCAGGTTACGACGAGGGCAGGGGCGTGTATTCCGTGGTAACAACTCACGGCGCCGGCCATTCAGGAGAGGAGGGCGTAAGTGTTTTGTCTTTCTTAGGTGTAGTATGCAGATCAGTGGTATTATGGAGCTCCAGCCTTTGCCTGATATTGTAACTTGACTGGACAGGTCTAATAAGGCATGTTTAGTAAGTAAGAGGTACTATGCTGTAACCTTCATATTAATCCAGCATGGCATATTTTGATAGTAGGTAACACAAGAATCATTCAGATTCTTTTTAATAAGATCAGTTGATGTGTAGTGGCAGTGACATTGGAAACTTGGTCCCATGAAGTTAGTTATGTGCTTTGGTTTTTGTGGGTGAAACATGTTTATGCCACTGTAATTCACTGCTGATTGGAAGAGGTAGGTGGTGCTGGTATAATGAGAGTGGAGCATTCAGAGAATGGTGCAGAGCAAAGTGCACATCCATTGGTTGGCCTGTCACGTGAAGAAGGAATTGAATGCAATGTGAGTGGAAAAACTGATGATGGAGAAGCAGGATGTGGGATGTTACCATTTGCACGGGAATGATAACGTGGAAGTGGCTGTTAGTGCAAGTGTCTGATTTTGACTGTGACATAATTTTTACACACATGAAAAGCTGGCACAGGTGCATCAGTGTGCCAGGGGATTACAATGAAAAATGATACAGCAGCAGAATAAATGAGTTGCTTTGAATGTTGTAATGACTTCTTATTTGTTTTTATGACTCAGTGCACTGTACATATTGAGCCTCTGTTGTACTGGTTTCTCTTGATGAATGGTACCACGACACACAAGCAGTATGCTGTCTTGACAATGGCTTCACTTCTGAGTTATCCTTGAATTCTGCCCAGCCAAGAGGCACTTTAATGCATGTTGTTACCTGCACATGTTCCAGGGTCTGGTCTTGGGCCTCCTCGAGGAGGTCGTTCCTTGCGTGGGCCTCGAGGCGGAGGTGTGGGGAACAGGTTTATACGAGGCAGAGGAGGATCATTTAGGTGAGTTCTTCTGCTATTTGTAGTTTGTTTTAACAAGCTGTGAATGTAGTGAGAGACAACCAAGCAGAACATCACTTCATTTGATTGTAGTCAACTTCAGCCTGTTGACCCAAATATAATGCCATCTCTGTTTTGAGAGATTAAACTGAAAAGGATCCTTTTTTACTTATCATTTCTATGGCTGTAGTCAATCATCTGTAGAGATGGCAAATATATACTTATGTATTAAGGGTTTTGTGTGTTCTATATGTTTATATATGTGTATGCTGCCATCTGAAGTAACAGTAGAAAATTTACCTGTTGCTGAGTTAACGAAGGGTTAAATTTCATTCCACCCTTGCATGAATGACAAATTTTTTGTTCTCCCTGACACCAAAAAATATAGTAATGACTTCTAATGGTGCCTAGTTAAATTACACAACTGAACACACACACATTTTTAGGAAGAATAATGTGGGTTACATCTTGTGATGCTGTGTTACTTGACAGCTGTGTCACATGACACCCTGTTTTCCTCTTGATATGAGGTATCATTTCAGTTCCATGAAGTTGAAGGGTGGGTGGTTAAAGGTCCCTGAAGCCCCTTGTACTTTGGAAGATAACATTATGATGTGCATGGAAGATGTGATGATATGGAAAGAATTCTTTGAAGTTGCTGTCATGGGACTGTATTTTCAGACGTAGTGGACGCATGCGAGGAGGGAACAGTCGTGGGTCTCGTGGACGGCAGACACGGAATGTTCCCTCAAAAGAGGAGTTGGACCTGCAGCTGGACCAGTACATGGCAAGCACAAAGTCACACCTTGACAAAGAACTAGACTCATACATGAATCAGGCGCAAGATGAGATGTGGGACTGAGATGTATACACGTGTGATACGTGTTTTTTTAAACTGACAATTTGCAGAAGTATTCATTATTTACTGTTCATGAGTAAATGTGCGTCAGTCTTATTTCCCTTTCAGAATTGAAATATAGTTTGCAATCTGAAGACGCAATATGCAGATGGACTACAATTGTTGGACTGTGTTTTCAGCATCAAATTCTTACACAGTGGTTTTCAGATGTTTTTGGACATGTTTTGCAGTGACTCATGTGAAATGTTTGTGGTTTACATCAGTACATCCAGTAGTGCAGTGTAGTGCCTTAAGGTAGGCCGATGACTTCCTTCCCAACTTTAATGGTATCCAGGACACAGTAACAGATGTGTGTGGCACAGATCACTGGAAGTCTCAGTCGGTGAACCCTTTTGAATTTCGTTGTCCGGTGCTGTAAGCAGATTGAATACACTGTTGTCCGAGACTGAAAGTTTTGTGAACTAAATACTGTATTTACCTGAATGCAAGATGACTCTAATTGAAAATGACTCCCCCCCCCCCAAAAAAATGTGTGCCAAGGGAAAATGTATATATCAAAACCTAAGACCACCCCTCAAAAATAAAATATCTGCTAAAAATATATTTTACTATTTCACACACTTAATACACAAAGCACATCAGCTTCTATCTACCTGTACCACTCAGTGTCGCTGTCTCCATCATCAAAGTCGGTGCCTTCATCTTCCTCACGCTCGCTCCTAACGTTCCCATCCTCTTCACTGCCATTCCACAACACATCATCAGCCCGTCCACTGCACTGAATGTAGAATACTTCCTAAAACCCTGTACAGTTATGATCCACAATGACTGAATAAAACATTTATATTTCTTGGTTTATAAATTTATTGAACCCTTGAAGATTCACAATTTTCTGCATAGATGGTATTTGTGGTGTTAAGATTTTAAATACATGTGTTCTGGATTTCTCTGTCATGTTTGCGGTCTGATCAGTCTAGGTCGTGGTTCTTTTTGTGGTTTTTAGTTTGTTGATTGGTCCAAGTTTTTTTTATTGAGCATTGTAGTTAATTTTTAATTTTCTCATAGCCATTTTCCTGTTACTACCCTTGGACTAGATCTGTTCTCAGGTACATATCTTAACTAGTTACTGTTTCTGTGGTGCCCAATAGAATAGTCTAGGGGGTCCACCAGGTTAAATGCTTCTTTGCCTATAAATGGAAAGAGAGCCAGCTTCCGAAAAGCCGTGATTCTTTAAAAAAAAAATTAGACAATGGACAAATCCCCCAAAAAGAAGATGGTGTTAAGTGAACTTCAGTCATGCTGTATTCTGTCTTTTGGATTTCTTGACACTTGAAGGTGGAACCAGTAGCCTCTCCCTGTATCTCGGCAAGGAATTACCACTCAATGCTGAGTAACATCTCAGAAGAGCACAGATCTTACATGACGATTTGGTGCTGCAGTTCTTCATTCGACACTGCTTGGTCTGGTTCAGAACAGTCCTGTTCAATGCTTTATACATGAATTTAAGTTGACCTCACATATTTAAGTGCCAAATGCTGGGGGGGGGGCCTCATCTTGCATTTGAGTAAGTACATTATTGTACTTGATTGTTCCTATACACCATATCATGTATAAACATTCACCAAAATGTTGCACTATCCTACCTTCTTCTTTTTCCTAGTCTTGTAGGTCTTTAGATTGTACTTAACATTGAAGTCTGAGGAGTCTCGTTCAGTCATGTGCTTCCACAGTAATGCATCTTTAATATTATTATTTCATGCCTGTGTCACAGGTGTGAACTTTCTATCGTCTTGTTTGGTTTAAGAATTCAGATTTGAAAGGAAACTAGCTCATAAGCGAGATGATTCATGGCACATGTAAGAGGCAACAGCAAATTCATTTACTAAGTAATAGTTGTGCAGTACACAGCCATTTTGTTAGTTTTTTTTTTTTTTTTTGTCTGAGAAGACTGCCTGTGTATATCTTGGTAATGTGATGTTTAAATGTGCTTCTTTGTTAATGATAGAAGTGTTAGCAGCTGAAGAATATATGCTATCGTGTTTACAGTAGTGTATTGGCACTGACTGACTGAGGGGAGTCACATGGTGCAGCACAACACACTGGTATATAACTGTGTTTGTGTGACTGCAGAAAAATTTGCACTATGTTGAGAACTGTGCAGGGGGTAGTGGTATAGGAATTACAACTAATCACTGCGTAGTAACTCAAAGAGCGCAGTTCTTATCTGCTGTGCGGTGGAAGCCTGAAATTACTCTGCATTACGGTGTGTTTGCTTGCTGCCTCAGTAGTGTTACTATAATCCAGTGGTGGGTTGTATCCAAGTGCGGTTGTACCATATCTTAGCAGTGGGACAAACCTGGAGCTTTCTCTGGGTGATGGGCTTTTGTTCATATCTTAGGAATGGTGCCAGTTAGGATTTCCCCCAGAACTTAACAGTGGCATCATTTTGGGTTAAACATGAATGATGGACCTATGCCACGTGGGATATACATAGACTGTCATAACTATAAAGATGACTGGCCAGGAACTCATTGATGAAAACAAGATTTTTGACATCAATATAATGCTACAGTAGATGATGGCGTCAATTGTCAACCTGAACCTTGCCATTCTGTTTATATTCATTTAATCTCTCCCCGACCATGACAGTACCAGCGTCAAAAAAACGGGTTCCTAAAGTACACAAATACCAACTCGAATATAATGGACTCCTATATTCAGACTGGGATTACAATAACAGAATTAAAAGTAATACGATTTTCTGGTTTCAATGTACAACTTTCTCTCCAGTCACCTACTGGATAAACGGGACACGCATTCGATTGTATATATGATCCTTTCGGATTTTGTACGTTAGTTCTGCATGTCTGCCGTATGTGGTGCTAGTTTTCCTCCAAAACACCCACACACCTTCATGTTTGTACCGTGCATCAATGACGATTAACCCTTATCCTGCTAACGTGGAGAATATGGTGAGCTAATAATGCCAGCAAATGGCAGATGGGATTTAATTCGGCGTTTAAAGGGTTAAAGAACTTTATTATCCAATAGATGCACAAATATATAATTTGTAGATACAATTAGAATTATTGTAAAATATTTAATATTGCTCCAACATATTTCGGATCACAAGGGATCCATCATCAGGGAACTCTATACAGTGCTTGGCTAAAATTACAGTACTGGTTCTATCGTGTCCTTCGACATTGACGTAGTCGGTGTTATGGCAGTATATTTGCCAGTGGTTTGTGTGTGTACTGCAGTGTCTAGAGAGAGACTGCCTCTCTGGACTGTGCAGTACACACACACACACACACATGACATATAATAATTCTAATTTTATCTACGAATTATATATTTGTGCATCTGTTGAATAATTGTTTTAATCCACACACATTAAGGCACCTCCAACTATTAACACCCACTGCACATGACCAGAGAGACGACGGTGTCTGCTTCTAAATGTAGCTAGCGTTCCCCCTTCACTCTATTCCTACCACTCCGCAATACTATTGAGACTAAGGTTAGTCGTTTGCTCCATTCATAGCGTTCCTCTATTGATTCCTTTGTACATTGTCCGTACTGACTTTGGTTAGTCCTTCGGGTAATTCCATACGATTCATTCAATGTCTTTCTCATTTCCCTCCAACGTATGTGGTGCATTATTACCTTTCCCTTTCACCCTCATTATATTAACTAATGATCCTCTTAAAGGACGGATAACAGTAAGCCATTTGAAATATTCACAGCGTTTCATCCTTTCCCTCACGGGTTCGGACTACCTTTTGTCATCTTAGCTCTGGACGTCAGTATTGCTTTGCTTGTCCTTGTGTGTAGTGTTGAGCATTATGCTTCTTAGTTTCTCACGCGTTTGTATAGATCCTTCACTTTCAGCGAGGTTTTGTTCCTCATGTACGACATCGTTCTCCGCGGTCCTGTCCACACTTTCAAACATGAGCACCAGTTTGGCTCCGTAACCATCAAAGATAGGGCCCAATTCTGTAGAGGGGCCAAGTTGGACTACGTTCGCAGAAGATCGGATATCCTAACAAGACTCTCAAAATCGACGACAGCCAGTTCGGTCGACGCGAGTACAATAGGAGCCACGCTCTGAAATGGCAGTGGGCGTTCGGCAGTGGGGAGCGCGAGTCAGGAAAAAAACATTCCTCCTTCCTTTTCTGGACAGAACCGCCAACACGTTAATGTCTATTCTTCGTGAATGGATCGAACATGGCACTACAGTCACTAAGTGACTGCTGGTGTGAGTACCGGCACCTGGAAATACACGGTTATTCACACCAAACCATCTACCATACGAACGGTTTCGTTTATGTGGGTAATGGGGCACATACGAACACGATTAATAGCACGTGGCGGCATGTGAAGACATTCCTCAATCCCTACAACCGGATGGCTGACTACGTCACCTGGCCCGCTACATGTTTGCGGTGGGGTGCTCATCCGACAACGTCGACCACTTAACTTGCTTCATGTGTATCGCTGCAAACATTGACTCGAGCGCGTCACCTGCCCACAGCACTGGTCATGTGCTACGTCACTCGCCGTCTTCCCATTCATCACTTCAAGCGTATTGTTACCCACAACCGGTAGGGGTGTGGCGCACAATGTACCATGGATTACGTGGGGTTTTTATTCATGGTGCTCTGCGCGCCACACCCCGCTGCAATTATGAATTACTGTACCACGTTCTGAAGGAGTTTCTTTTTTAACACTCCGAGTTTCAATCAGAAACTACTATACATACCACTGAAAGTCACAAAATTTACCACCACCACCATTTTGAGGTTTTTAATACAACACGTTTCCCCAGATATGAAGTAGAAAATTTAGACGAATATCATGATGTGTACATTGCCTTAGTACATAGCATGCAAGTAGAGCTAATGTTAATATTTATGACCCGCATTAAGTAAGGAATTATTCGACAAAATTTAACATTCAACACTTCATTTCAGCATCCAACATAGCCTGACTGTTTCTCAGTCGCTGAAGGCGTACTTTTTCCCACTTCCACACCACAGGTCGCACATTACTGACTAGGAATTCACTACGGCCAGAAGATGGCAGAATGGACTGCGAAATGAATTGAATTCAGTAATCCATGCGGGGAATTTCTTGACTAGCTGCAAACCAGTTAGCTTCTCAAGAAGGATTTTGCACCATGGAGTGAGTAAGTAAGTAATCCATGCGTCTAAACATTAGTAACCGTGTGGGCCGCTCGAGATGGACTGGCATTAATACCAAAGAAAACCGTTCCATGTCGTTATCAACCTGTGCGATCTCACTTTCGATGGCTGTATAATTGAACACACACAGAGAGTAAAATTGGCGCGAATGTTACACTTACGTGTGAACTGAGTAATCGAAAAAATGTGGTTAATCGCTGTTTTGTAACTACTGTTTCTGTGCAGTGCCATCGCTTTTTTGGGCTGAAGTATATGCCTTTTTAAGTTAATTCGTAGCAGATACTGATTAATGTGATGCTAGCGATATTGTATTGACCTGGATATCTGATTTTGGTAAGTAAGGTATGCAGCGTCGACTTTGAGTAAAATTTTATAGCGGTGGATTGTTACTAATACCATGTTGTGTGTTGTAGGTCTGAAGATGACACAGTTCAGTTTTTCGTCAACAAATGATCATTTAACAAAATCTCGTCAGAAGGCATCACGTATTCTTGATGAAAACAAAATGAAATCAAAGGGACTGAGTACTAAGGTCTTTTACGGAAACAATGCTTCTTATATTTTGTGAGTAATTATGTTTTAATTAGGTGTGTGATTTTATTCTTTGGTGTGGAATTCGTTTACTGTTTTTTGCGGGCATATCCCGTAACAAGATTACGTCGTTAACCTGGAGGCTAGAGTGAAGTTTATTGGTTGTTGGTTTGCGTTGATAATACAGAAGGTGCAGAGGTAGGTTTGTGTGACAGCAGACGGACAGTTTGAACCGAATGACAGCTACCAGACCGAGCACATTGATCCAAGACATAATGGTTTGGACCTGTATCTAGGACGTTTTGTTTTAAAGTGGCTGTGGTATGGAGTCTGCTGAGTGAGGGTGTTATGGTTTTTCTGAGTCTGTCTAGGCAATTGTGGGTAAAATAGAATAGAACAGAATAGAATTTATTTTTATTCCATAGATCCTGCATGATACAACAGTCAGGAATGTAAAATGTCATATATACAATGGAATATAAATATAATTACATGATTTCTAAAACTGTATGCACCCAGTAGTGTTACAGTTATAACGTGATGGCAAAGTAACCTAACAGTGTTAAAGAATAAGTATGTGCATTTCTTAGGGACAGGTGACAGGCTTTTGTGAATGCAGTAGTCAAACTTTGGGTTCCATGAAATGCAGGAATTTCTTGTCTCTCTGGGAACCATTTGGCTTTTCAAGCAGGACTGTGCTCCATGGAGATAACAATGAGCAGTTCTTCAGTTTTGTTTATAAGCCCTCTTATGTTCTGATTGTAAATTGTAGCATTAAAAGCACAGTGGCTATGTTCTAAATACTGGGTCTGCGTACTGGCAGTTGTTTGGATGTCTACTAGGTACATTATTCTGCTTTTGGGCTTCAATCTAAAAGAGGTCTGGTGTGTCAGTTCGAGCACGTCTGCTGCCTGATGCACTCACAGTCCTTCTATTGAGTGCTGCGCAGTCTGACACCCCTTATCAGATAATGTGTGGGCCCTGATTGAACTTGGGTGGCAGTGATATGTTGCAGACATTAACATTGTGGCTGTTGTCACCTTTTGTTTCTAAAAGAAATGGTTGTATACAAGATGGCAGTGAATAAACTAAATCAAGAGAAAAAATAATGGATTCAATGTGACAAACAGTTGATGTCGGCTGTGCATTAATATGAAGGTCAGTTTGATGTGCTTAGTTGGAGAGTGCTTTGTTTCTACTGTCCATGCTGAGTATTATACAGTGCTATATTGCACATTGTTGCCTGTTATTAATTAAAACTCAAAACCTTGTCAGAGTGTTAAAAACAAGTGAATTAAAAATACAGAACTTTGTAAGAACTGTGAAACATCCAGGTGTTTATTCAACCTTTATCAACCAAATGGGATATTGTGTGCTGTGAGGATCTGATGGCTCAGTGGGAGGTACCTGTTTGTTTTACGTCAAAGTATTGTTATCCTCATTTCCAAAAGTGGAATCTGTATTTCTTGTATTTGTTTAAAGTGCTTCTGTTGGTTTTAAAGCTTATCTGAGCCAAACTTCTAATTGAATTGTTCATCCCTGAGGAGTAATGTTGCTTACCAACTCCCCCGTGGTTTTTTTTTTCAGAACTCCAGGACTATTTATTAACTCTCCAAACAGTCATTATTACTGCATTCTTTCCAAAAGAATTTATAGAGGACAGAATTATCTAAATACAATTCAAGAATTCGTCTGCTTGTCTCCTAAACACTTTTGTTAAATTCACACACCTTGACCTTGCTAGTTTATCAAGATGGTGCTGGTACAGCATCAGTTTATTGCTGACAGTTCCTTATGTTTGTGTGCTGAACTCTTTACAGTGTAGTGTTGGACAGTCTGCAGGTATAATGTTAGGTGTGGTGACTGTTAAATTCAGACCTGTACTGCTAAGAAAGGAAGGAAGTGTGATTGCTGATTGGAAGGTGGTCCCTGAAATGAAATTGTTATACAAAAATCACATATAAGCAAATAATTTAAAATTTTCATGGCGACTAAATTCAATAAAGCATTTTCAGAAAATCAGATGTAGAGTGAAAATAAATTTTAGGCATGGATCAAAAGTGAAGGTATTTAAAAGGGGTGGCCTGTTTGAATACATTAGGCACAGTTAGATGTATTTATTATAATAATATACTTTTTGTTTTGAGCATTATGACATTAAAATTATATTAATAAGGGGTTCCCAAATTTTCTAAAACTTTTAGGAGTTGCCTAAAAATTCTAGGTGCCAGAAGGGTGACATGAAAGCAAGTCCTGTAGTGAGGGCCCACAGATGTTATGTGACACTCTACAAAACTTACTTTTCCAAGCAAGCTGGCATCTAGAATTTTGTGCCCCTATATTAAGAACATGATATGACCAGCTACAGAAACGAGCATTTAAACAGAATGATCTGCAGCTCTGAGTAAATGAGTTGACTGTAAGATGCCATGTGTTAAATGTCAAGTTAAGTACTTGGAGGTATATGAGCGAGGTAACTCAGTATAGTGACTAGGCTGCAGTTTGGAGTACTGGAGAAAGAGAGTCAATTCCCAGCAGCATAAACATTTTTATCTTTGCCACCATGTCCAGACCAGATCTGGTGCCTACCCAGTTTTTTGTTATAGGGGTATCCTGTAGTGAAAGCAGTTGCAGTGTGATCCTAACCATTTGTATTAATCTTGTTCAATGGTCAGGAAAGATTGCATAAGAAGGTCAAGACTGGCAGTAGGTCACACTGAATGCTGTGCAGTAGGGTCTTGAAGTTTGCAAAGCTCAGTACTTGGCATCTTTACCGTTTGTGACCAGCCATTGTAGTGTCAGTGCTTCAGTCTTTCGTGATCACCTCTTATGTCATTGTGATTCTTTTGTGGCTTTTCTTGGCTATTGGAGTGAGACAGACAACATGCCTGGCAAGTTGCCGTCTCCCACTGTCGTGACATTTCTCAGCTGACTGAGCCTTGTTGTTGCTGTTTATGGGATGTGACCCTCCTGCAATCATTTAATGTATTTTATGCTTTCAAAAATGCTTCTATTTTTTTTAGAAATGAACTTTTATTAGTTTTATCCTTTTTGAGGTTATTCTGTATTTTATTATGGTGCATCAAGTTTCTGAAACAAAAATGGTGTTCTGAATTGAAAATGTATTCCTCTTTGTGATGGTTTTATCAGTCCCAATTAATCTTGACAGTTGAGACTATATTGTGCCTTCTTTGCATGTAGCTATTAATTCAGTCTTGATGCTTAAACATTGTATGTTGGCAGTTGTGGTCATGCCGTTCGTGACAGTTCTGTGGCTTTGAACAACCGAATACAGAATGCAGCAGTAAGCAAGGGGCCTGACAGTAATGCCAACAGTCCAGCAGAACAGGGCTCCAAGGGGTATAAGTCAGCCCTCCTGCATGCCAGGTACAATGTTGGGATGTTAACTGATACAATTGACTTGACAATTATGTTGGATCATGATAGATGTTCAAAATGGAGGAACATGTTTCTTTCAGATGTAGGAGGAGGGGTGCAAGTGGCAGACCACTGTCTCCCGCATTGAATGGTGTAAATGTGACTATGAAATCAGTACAGTCATCAGCAGAATCACAGAGCATGCCTTCCATTGCTAGGCACAAGTTGCAACCCTCCAGAACCAGGTAATGACTTCCAGTTTGCTGTTATTCATTTATACCATCTAACTTCTGTGTGATTTACTGTAATTAGCATTGATGCTGGGATTCTTCTGCTTAGCAGGGCTCTACCGTGTTTTGAGCAGTAAGCTGCAGAGGCCTGGATTCAGTCCAAGGCTAGTCCTAGTGGGATTTGTGGTGGACAAAGTGATTTTGCCCTAATTTTTAACAATTGTATGTGCTTTTTAACCTCTTGGTACTTCAAAGAGAGGCACATATAGCTGTCAGTGCTGATGTGCCTCTACACCCACCTATTACTACTACTACTACTACTGGCTCAGGTGGTGTTGAATTTAATGGTTCTGCTACTGTTGTTGTGTAGTTGACACACATTAATTTTGTTGTTGTTTTCTTTCTTTTCTTTCTAGCATTCTTGTATGTACTGTATGTTAGTCATAAGCTTAATTTTATCATGCTTAGCTCTCGCCTCTCTTAAGACCATTCATGGGAGGAATATAATTTCCTTTTATTTCTTTTTGTTTATAACTGGATGCACTACGTGTTTATCGCACGAGCCGTGTGTGGAGTAACGCATGTAACAGTAGCTGCTTTGTTCTGGAGTAGCAGTCTGCTGTGTATCTCCAACAGTGACTGAGCAAAAGAGAATGAAGCTGGACGGTCAGTGAGTGTTAACGGTAATGAAGAGCCTGCTGGCGAGATTTGTCACCGATACAGTTCAGTTGTAACTGCAATTATTTCCTACTTACACACAATAATCCCCAAGTAGAGTGTACTGGAGTTTTATTGTGTGTAAGTAGGGAATAATTGCAGTTTCAACTGAACTGTATTGGTGACAAGTCTCGCCAGCTGGCTCTTCATTACCGTTAACACTCACTGACCGTCCAGCTTCATTCTCTTTTGCTCAGTCACTGTTGGAGATACACAGCAGACTGCTACTGCAGAACAAAGCAACTACTGTTACATGCGTTACTCCACACACGGCTCGCACGATAAACACTTAGTGCGTCCAGTTATTAACAAAAAGAAATAGAAGGAAATTATATTCCTCCCATGCCTGGTCTTAAGAGAAGCGAGAACTAAGCATGATCAAATTGATCTTATTACTAACATACTGTACATACAAGAGTGCTAGAAAGGAAAGAAAGAAAACCACAAGAACAAAAAAATTAATGTGTGTCAACTACACAACACTGTAATGTGTTAGTTAAATGGCAATGGAAAATACGATCTTGGAGATCAGATGATTGTGAAAATATAATATTAAAAGGCATCATAGAGATGTAGGTTTTGAACACACGAACAGAATTGAGCTGAAACAGGATAGGTGTATAGGTCAGCATTTGTCGTAATTGTTGGTGTGTTGCAGCTTGAGCTCACCACCCAGGAAGCAGAGCCGATTATCTGGTTCACGCCTGCTTTTGTCTGAGGACTGTCGTGCAAAGCGCACTCTCATCTACACACAGCCGGATCATGTGTAAGTGTACTGTAAGAGATTCCTGAGACAGGTGTTGGGGGCACAGTGTGCTGATGCTGTGTTTAGAACCAGCTCTGCTTGTTGATACCGCTAACAGGAGAAGGATGATGTGGTATGGGACATGGGATTATAGCACCTATGTGAGAAATTAATGGGAAGGTGGCAAAAATTACTTGATTAGGAGCATCATCATTAGTACTCTTTGCCATCCTTTGTTTGGGTAATGAAATAAAAGAGGGTGAGATGGGTGGGGCATGCAGAGTGATTCTTTGTTGTCGAATGCTTCATTGTTTGTAATGCACAGGGCTGTTCAGTTGAAGTGCTTGATTGACAGATGGCCAGACCTAATCAGAGTGTCTCTTGTTGCAGTCCTGTCAAGTCTGTACATCCCTCAGTCATGAATGAAGGTGACAAAGAAAACTGGGACCAAGCAGCTGAGATAGCTGGCATGCACAAGATCCTTCAGACACTGGAGTCCAATTCTGATGGTGATGAGCTAATTCCCACCAGTAGGTGGTACCATATTTGTAATGGAGCATTACGTTGCTATAAATGAGCACTGACCTGTAAATAACTAGACTTCTGTTATTTTAAGTGTGTTATTTAAAGATGCTGCCAGTTGCTAAGAATATATATTGACAGTGATAGATTAATGAATGAGTATGGCATATTCATGGAGTGATACTGACAGAGGACAGTCATAGTCTTAGCAGAAAGACCTGTCCCATCGCCACTTTGTTCACCGCTGATTCCATGTGCACTGACCTGGGATTGAACTGGGTCCTTCTTTGTGAGAGACTGGCAACTGACTGCATGAGCCTTGACATGGCCTGGACCAGGCATGATTTGGTAGTTCTGTGTCAAATTTATTTTGTAGCTTTATCAGTCCACAGTTTTGCTGAAGGTGGAAGCAGAAGTGGCTTTTAAATTGTTTTCTTGTTAGTATGAAACATATGTGATGGTTAAGTGACATTGCATGTTGTTGTCACTTTCTATTAGATGGCTTTAAACAGTTGATGTCGAACGGGCAGCTGAACGTTCCCAAGGTCATAACAGATGAGAAGTCATTACAATGTTAAATGTAGCTCATTTATTGCACTGCAGTATCACTTTCTTTAAACACCATCCTTAAGCACCTTGAGGTACTTGTCCCATCTTTGCATGAGGTTAAACATTTTGTCACAGCAGAAACCAGGCAAGCACAACCATTTGTGAGCAGCCATTTTCAATTTGTTGTTACTGTGGAATTGGTGACCTCCCACGTGTTGTTTCAATAGCCTAAAGAAGTGATCTGTTATGAACTGTGATCCTTCAACATGACAGTGCAACTTGACACACTGCCTGTCAGTATCATCCATCTCTTTGTTTGGGTCAATGAATCAACACTTTGAGTTCACCAGGCCCACCATAAAGAGGAAGTGGCAATGGCTGTATGTGAAAGGTTGAGAGTGCACGAACCCAATTGCTATCACAATGAAACACTGAATTTTGTGCCAGGATAGGACAAGTGCATTAAGTCTTTTGGCTGAGCTGGATGACGTACTGCAGTGGAGTAAGTGAGCTACATGTAACATGATGAGTTGTCATTTGGTTTTTATGATCTGCAGAACCATACTTACTAAACATCACTTGTGGCCTGGATTATGTGACACTGGATGATTATGTGCTACATAGGTGAGTCAGTAGTGGGCCAGGTTGCAGACCAAGAACAGATCAACAGCTTGCCTGCCATTTTACCAGCTGGGACACCCATACGAGAAGTATTGCCACAGGACATAGGGTGAGTTTGTGCATGACTGGGGTTTGTGAAAGGTCAGAGATTGCAGTAGGTCACTGGTGTGCATGGTTAGTTTGTTCTGGAAGTTTCTGTGTAAGTGAGGAGTCCAACAGCGCAATGTATTTTTGACATATATATTTGTTTCAAAATATGGTTAAAGCTGAAAACAAACTGCAAAATTATAAAAATTAGTGTGGAGAGCAATTTCAGAGTAAAGACGAAATATAATTAATGTGTTTGCACAATCAACTGTGTACATTTGGTACTGTTGACTGCAGAAGTCACATTGCCTCAACTGTTCAAATGAAACTAGTTCTTGTGTATTCATGTGTCTATGGATCTGCATTACTCAGAGCACTGTTAAGTTGGGGACTTATTATGCTTAGTGCCTGAATGGTCCACAGTTTTATGGGGGCTTATTTGACTGCTTTTTGTTGTACTGTCCATACAACAACATTGGAATCATTCCACTTCAGGAGATTGTAACTTGCAGGTTTCCAAACCCACCTGGCAGCAACCGTTGTTGGATGAATGCCACCCTACAGATGCTGTTGGGGATGGAGCCATTCATGGAGGAGCTTGAATGCTTCTGTTTGAGGCGTGACCAAAATAATCGGTGTGAAGTACTTCAGTCATTCTTTGAGGTTATGAAGTATCGGCGATGGCGACGACGCTTGTCGCTGCGTTCTGCACTCCGGTGAGTACTAAGTCAAAGTTTGGGCACAAACATTGGAAGATTAATTTATATAGGTGACACTTGTACAAGCAACCCATTGGATTTCTGTATGACGGTCAAGGAGTGAGCCATCATATGAATATGTACTGTGCATAAAGGCAGGGTTATGAATTGGGGTTTTGTTCCGGGATTCTCATTTCATGTCATAAAATACAGATTACAAAAATAAATGAAAAGAAATTAAAACAAATATTGTGTGCTGTTTTATACTTGGACAGAGACATACTGCCACTCTTAATTGTGGAAAATCAGCCACGTGGGAAATGAAGACAAGGACGACCCCTCAGAAGAATTTTAGATTGTTAATGGGACCAGAACAGGTCATGAGGCTTAAAACCATGATGATGATGATGATGAAGTTAGCACTTAAACAAAGTAGAGCACATATAATAGCTTTGAAAATTTGTAATCTGATGTCATAAATATGTTCATATATTGCCTTTTGCCTTCAGCATTTCAGGGGAGGGGCTTTTGTTTAAATTCTGTTGGGGAGGGTAACCTGTTATTCAAATCATCGGAATGTAATCTTATAACAAGCACAGTATGATGACTGTGTTGCTGGAGACACTTGGAGAATTGGTTGGAACTCTGGGGGTCGGGACTTAGTAGATGCTCTTGGTTTTTGGGTTTCTGTTTCAAAAGTACTGGTTATGAGTATGTGTTTTATTTATTTTGGGGATCATTCTTTCTGTTAGGAATGTTGCTGATGTGGGGGGGTAGGGGGTGTTGGATGTTGAGGTGTCATAAGTCAGGGGATATAGTTACTATGACAGATCCTGTGTCACAGAGCTTTCTGCTTGATTAATGGAAGTGACACGAGGCTACACTGTTGCACATTAACTTTCCTGAGTAAAGTAATTAATTGTCCATTTATGCGTTTACTTAACAAGGATGTCTGCATTGCATACTGTATGGTGTTTAATGATAGCGTGATCGATGAGTAGGAAAAGATGTGGAAGGAAATAGTCATGGCCTAATTGAGGTGCTGTAGTGGCATCTGCCTTGTGTTGCTGAGGAAAGCCACAAAAACCGAAGGACTGCTGGCATCCAAAATACAAATTGACAGAGTTACCACTGCACAGCAAAAACCAAAGGATTGCAGGTGCCCCAAATACAAGTCCACAATGTTACCACTACACCACATAAACCAAAATATTGCTGGTGTCCCAGATACAAATCAACTTTGTTTCCACTACACCACAAAAACAAAGGATTGCTGGTGTCCCAAGTACAGGTCTGCAGTGTTACCACTATGCCAACCTGCTCAGTTACAAGTTGAAAAGCTGATAGTCACTCTGCTGGAACCCATTTAGGGCTGGTTTAGTCCACTCTAAACCCTCACACATCAGTTTCTTAATATCCCATTGATGTCTTGATCTTCAAACCATTCTGTTTCGACAGGTAATTGGACTAAATTTTGCATCAATATCTCCGAGCCCTACATGCTGCGGCCTATACATGTCACATTTTGTGCCTTAATCATGTACAAACTTTATATATTCAGTGAGGCAGTCAGAATGACAGTTTATGTACACCGTAGGATAGATGAAAAAAAAATTGCCATTCTAGTAAGTATCCCACAGCAATGCATAAAAGCAAGTTGAGTGATCTTACGAAGAGGGAATTTATGGCTCTGAAAACAAGTCAGGTGCCTGATTTGTTTATGGGCAGTGACAGTGACCTTATGACTGTGGAAGAGGGTTGAAGCTATGAAGAAGTTGAAACTGAACAATTTTACAGTGGGATTGTGATGTTGCATGATGTTTTAGTGCCCATTAACCCAGTGCCTGTGAAGAAGAGGGTGGTGAGTAGAGTAGGCCAAATTGACACAGGACAGTCTTCAACCTTGCAATGGGCACTGCTCTCTTGCCTTCAAAAGAGTGTGTATGTGTCTGTACAGTGCCACATAAAAATGACAGCTCCACTGCACTCAGAAATTTTATGTTGTATTTTGTGGAAACTATCACAGTTCTTGTGGTGGAGACTAACAATTACTATCAGTGTTACTTAGACACTCCTGATGAGGGACATTCTGTTGCTGGTGACATAGCTGAAGCCAAGTTATTTGTGTTGCTAGGAACAACAATACATCACTGGACCAACTTTACATGCCATTTGGTAGCAGCATGATAAATATGACAGAAATTTACTCATCCCTTGGTCCTTGGGCTTTACAGGCATCAGGAATGAAGTTGACAGGATGGATGAAATTTTGACAGTCTGTGGAAAATGGAAGGCCAGTTTGAAATTCTAAACAGGACAATTGAAAAATTTCACAACCCTTCTTAACATGTGGCTGTAGATAAAGTTGTTCTCTTCAGAGGAGGGGTAGTTTTCAAACAATATATTCCCAAAAAACACAGATGTTTTGTCATAAAATTATACTTATGTGTCCCAAATGGATACACTTATGACATGAGGGTATACTTGGGAAGGACTAAGAGTGCATTGCACAATACTAGATAGCAACACTTGACACAGTGACAGAACTGACTAGGAAAATAGATGGACATGGTCACACACAGTGCTTGGACAGCTCCTTTATCGCTTATGACTGATTTGATGACCTGACAAAGGACAATTGAGCTGTTGTGTGACTGTCAGACCAAATAGGAAGAACATGGCATTTGAGGTAGGATGCAAGAAAATGAAACTGTAAGTGGGTGGCATTCAAGTGGCCTGATGGCAATATTGTGGAGTGACAACAGTCACAAGGTAATGAGTGTTCACAGTCCACCTGCAGAAGGTAATTTCTGTGATGAACAAGGCAGATCTGTAAAATCACTTGTGGAGGTATTATAATTGTAACGATTGTTTTGTGGATCAGGGAGGCAGGATGGCCAGCAGCTGCTCCATTGTTGTCGTACGTGGAAGGTGCTGAGGACTGTGTTGTCGCTCTGTTTCAGACACCTTTTCCACTCACTGGGCATGCTGGATGCCATGTTTCTGAGTGACAGGCAGCAAGATGCCACAGAGTTTCTTTTGCGCCTACTGGATTTGTTTCGAGAGCAGTTCTGTTCATCGAAGACAGACTTTGGCCTTCAAGGTTGGTGTTTCCTGGTGTGGCAAGTTCTGTTATTGGTACCCTGCCTGCTACAGGCCTTGAACAGTGGTAAGGATTGGAGAATGTTGGGAGATGTGAGAGGAAGTGGTGGTGGTGGTGGTGGTGGTGGTGGCGTGTCTTAAGGTACTGTTCTGGCACATGTTTCAGCTGAGTTAAGGCCATACTGCAGTTGTTCAGTAGCAGTAGAAGTATAACTGTTCTTATTCTGAAATAGTACTAGGTGGCTGTGTGAGCTCAGCTTTATGTCCCACCACTTTAGCCGCAAAGAAAGTACTTCTGCTACCCATTGAATAGGAGGCAGACCTGGCCCTGGAGCCAGTCTGGACACTTTGAAGAAGAGAAAAATTTGTTTGACCTTGTGAGGAATGAAACTGTGGATCATCTAGCACATAGCCTAGTCACTATACAGATTATGTGGTTGTGGCTTGCACTGTTCCTGCTTCCTCTTATGTCTTTACTTTTACTGTTAACAGTCTCATTTCTTGTGATACCACAGGAATCAGTTCAAATAACCAAGTGTGCATTGCAGTCTTGAAGTTCTGAGAAATAATGTGCATAAGATATTCAAATAAATATTTTGAGTAATTGATATAGCATTTTTCTGCCATTGGTAGATGTCAAGGTCAAGGAGAGCTGCACACTTCGAGAGCTTCAGTTGGAAAACTTGCCTTCAGGTAGCTCTGCTAAGCAGCGGTTCCCAGGTGGAGGAAGGCTTGGAGCTGATAATGTCCACAGCCCTGTGTGTGACAACATTGAGTTCTGCCTTAAGGAAGTATACTGTTGCACCAAGTGAGTGTACTGGAGAATTTTTTTTAACTGTGTTATTGGACCCAGTATCAAAGAATCATCTGTCACATTTAAATGAAATGTGGTTTAGGAGTTCCTTATAAAAATTTTTTGATCAAGCATGAGTTTCATTGAAAATTAGCTCTGATAGTCATACTTGACTTATATGTGTAAATGAATTTTTGTTCATAATTTCTAGATTTGTTGTCCAGTTGAGGTAAAATTATTTGTAAGATATGTGCACATATTGATGTTGAACCATTGTGAATTCTGTGAAAATTGGTGCATGGAAGGCCATACTGTTCTTTTGGGTGTAAATGACAGTACATTTATGTATGTACAGTGTAACAGACTGAATTTTCAGAAGCAAAGAATGCTTTAGTAAGTCTGTATTCTACGTCACAGATTATGTAATTTGTGGTTTTGTTACATTAATTGCATATTCGGATATGGAATGTAACTCTGTTCCTTATAGTCTGGTTTTACTCTTACAGCTCAATTTGTCAGAGGGTATTATGGTTTAGGTGAGCATGAAACATCTTGGTTTTGAGAGTGGCGGTATCAGCATCTTCTTGCTCCTCTGACAAAATGAAGTATTGCTGTTCTTGTTGCAAGTTGACACCACTGTTGTTACAGAATTCGTCTAGTTTGTACATATAGCCATTGCCACTTCCTCTTTATGGTGGACCTGGTGAACTCAAAGTGTTGATTTAGTGACCCAAACAAAGAGATGGATGATACTGACATGCAGTGTGTCAAGTTGCACTGTCATGTTAAGGGATCACAGCTCATAACAGATCACTTCTTTAGGCCATTGAAACAACACTTAGGAGGTCACCAATTCTGATTAGGTCTGGCCATCTGTCAATCAAACACTTCAACTGTTCAGCCCTGTGCATTACAAACAATGAAGCATTCGACAACAAAGAATCACTCTGCATGCCCCACTCATCTCACCTTCTTTTATTTCATTGTCAAAACAAAAGCTGGCAAAGAGTACAAATGATGATGCTCCTAATTGTATAATTTTTGCCATCTTCTTATTACTTTTTCACATAGGCTGATCTGGACAGTTTTGGAAAATCCCACCAGGATTCAATCCCTGGACCATCCAGCCTGTGGTGTGTTTCTGTACAGGTTACAGGACCTTGGCCTGCAGAAGTTGCTGGTTTTATAGTTAAATTGTGTTTGGGTTGTCAAACAAGGACTGTCTCTATTTGATGTATGTTTGCAGTTGTTCTGAGAGCACCACCAGATGTCAGGATCATCTTGCCTTATTTTTGGATATTCCGCCCACATCCAATGTTCATCCATCGCTACAAGAAGCTCTGAATCACTACATGCAATCTGATATTCGGGAACTGAAGTGCGGCAAGTGCAGTGGTCAGCGCAGCAAGGTAGAGACGGTGTTTGCCAGACTGCCAAGGTATGACGTGTGGATGTCTTTTGTCCCAACTTACCCTGAGATCCTGGGAGTTGTGTTCAGCTAGACTAGCTTAGTACGGGTAACTGCTTGATTTGTGCAATATTAGTGTTTAGCTAGACTAGCTTAGTACAGGTAACTGCTTGATTTGTGCGATTGTTGCCTGCTACAAAGAATGTTGGTAGAGTGAAATCACAGAAATTGAAAGAATTTTGCTGATAAAAATCAGTTTCTTTTTTGCATTGAGGCTGATTCAGGTTAAACTGTATGGCAAGTAATATCATGAAAAATGTGTTGCAGTGTAATGGAATGCTACTGTATGTGGAAACACATCCACATTAAATGAAACGTGTAAGGCTAATTGTGACATTGTTTTTATGGGAAAATGTGTTTCATATTGTGGTGTGACTCCACTCCCTCTCCTTCCTTCTTCTGTCAATTGGTTTAGATTGTGAAGGTGAGTGAAATGGAAACCTTACAAGTGCAAAAGAGAAGAATTATTTGCTTGCTGTGTGCAGCTGTAGGCAGAACAAGCCATCAGCATATGTTAGAAGCTTGTAGAGTGTGTGTGTGTGTGTGTGTGTGTGTGTGTGTGCGCGTGCGTGTGTGTGTTTTTGTCTGTGTTTTTGTGTTTTTTGTGTGTTTGTGTGTGTGTGTGTGTGTGTGAGAGAGAGAGAGAGATATTTATTGATTGGAGCCTATGTTGAAATATGTCAGCTGTACTGAACCGACAGACCCTAAATTACCTAGAAAAGAAGCTTAGTGTCTTTGACTCACTTACATGGTTGTTCATGTATAAGTGAAATTGTATTGTTTGAATTCACAAATAACTTGGACCTTTGTTATGATGTCTCATTGTGTTATGAAGGCCCATAGATTTTCAGTTTGTCATTTAGTGTTAATTTTGCTGAGGTGTGTCTGCAGGTTTCTGTTGGTGCAAGTGAAGCGCTACACTGTCCAGACAGCAGTAACAGAGAAGTTGCGTAGCTTGCTTCGAGTTCCCATCTCTCTGTCTGTAAAGAACTGTGTTGCAGATAATGTGGTCATGCCAGTACCCTGGTCACCTCAGAGGTATGTTCTACTTCCTTGCACATCCACACAATGTGTCTGTAATAGACTTTGTATTTATCTTTTTGCTGTTTGTTTCTGGACCAGGTAAGCAGCTTGAGATAGGCCACTACCCCTTCCTCAGTCACTGCATTGGCAATAATTGTGTATCATGTTGACAGTAAATAGTGGTTGTGTGGTCTTTGTGGTAATATGTTGTGTAACTAGAGAGATCATTATTATGTATCCTCATTGTGCTGCTTGATACAAAGGACATGATGCTGGAGACAACTGGATCAACATATGTTGTGAAATTATTGTATGTGATAGATAATTGAATATTTGGAACCATTTTGGGAGGCGGTGCTAGAAGTAATGAATTTTGTGATACCTGGGGAGATGCTAATTGTTTTTGTGTTGTCTGCAGAGCAAAGGACTGTGACACTTTGCAGCTGTCGGTGGATGAAGATGAAGAGAAGGAACTGCAGGTGTGTCAATTCACTGCTTCCTTTATTTTTTCTTTATCAGTTTCTTTGGTTATTCTGTCAACAGAATTACCATATTTACCTGAATGCAAGACAGCTGTAATCTAAGATGACCCCCCAAATACAACATGTCTGCCAAGGGAAAATTTATTTATTCAAAACTAAGGTGACCTCCCACAAATACAATGTCTGCTGTGAAAAAATATTTTATTATTAATCTCTTACACAAAGCACATCAGCTTCTATCTACCTGTACCACTCAGTGTTGCTGTCTCCATCATCACAGTTGGTACCTTCATCTTCCTCACACTTGCTCCTAACGTTCCCATCCTCTTCACTGCCATTCCACAACACATCATCAGTCCCATCCACTGCACTGAATGTAGAATACATCCTAAAACCCTGCACAGTCACTGCTGGTGAGATGAACTGCCATGCTGTTATGATCCAAACGATCTAAATAAAACATTTATATTTATTGGTTTATAAATTTATTGAACCCTTGAAGATTCACAATTTTCTGCATAGATGGTATTTGTGGTGTTAAGAATTTAAATACATGTGTTCTGGATTTCTCTGTCATGTGTATGGTCTGGTCAGTGTAGATCGTGGTTCTTTTTGTGGTTTTTAGTTTGTTGATTGGTCCAGGTTTTTTTTATTGAGCATTGTAGTTAATTTTTAATTTTTCCATAGCCATTTTCCTGTTACTACCCTTGGACTAGATCTGTTCTCAGGTATATATCTTAAATAGTTACTGTTCCTGTGGTCCCCAGTGATTGAGAATAAATCAATCTAAGGGTTCCACTAGGTTACATGCTTCTTTGCCTGAAAATGGAAACAGAGCTGGCTTCTGAAATGCGCATCTTTAAGAAATTAGACGCTGGACTGAGTCCTAACAAATAAGATTGTGTCATTTAACTTCAGTCTTGCTGTGTTCTCTCTTTTGGATTTCTTGACCATTGAAGATGGGACCGACATGTCCCAAAACATCAGTGAGTAGTTACCACTGTACTCTGCGTAATGTCTGTGAGGGGCACAGGTCTCACATGATGATTTGACAGTGCAGGCTTTGATTTGGCTCCACATGGTCTGGTTCAGAGCAATCTGGTTTGGCACTTCATGCACGAATTGAAGACAACCTCACATATTTAAGTGCCAAATGTAAGGAAAAAACCTCATCTTGCAGTTGAGTAAATACAGTAATTCATATGACTTTTTCTTGTCCCACCACTGAGTGACTAAGTCCATGGAGCAGATTCCTCCTTGAGAAGCTGACAGGTCCTCAGCAAGTCAAGATTTTCTATACATTTGTTGAGCCAGGAGGTTGTTGTGTTTACAGAAGCCCATCCCTTGTCTGTACTCTGAGCCACATGAACGAAGTACATGACTTCCCATCCTGGTTATTTCAGTTCCATTTTAGTATTCTGCCATCTGCAGTCTTTATGGAAGTCATCCTGTTGTGTTTATTACTAATTAAACTACACTATGCAGCACTGCCTGACTTGGATTCAAATTGTGCCTTGACTTGTGTGCTACATGTTTCAGCCTGTACTTGTGCTATCCTCAGGCAAGTCAATACAAAAGTCTTATAAAGTGAGATATAATGAATCTACAGGCCTTGTTTAAAGACACTATTTTGTTATGATGTTAAAACATGGAATTTAAAATGTAAAATATAAAATATAAAAGTATAAGACCAAAATCATTTTTAAAAATGTACATATACAGACTTTTATTAGATTTAGGTCCATGTGTATTGGGGTGAGAGTTCGTACTGTAATTTGTCTATGATTTTGTGTATTGTACTTGGTGTGGCATTGTGCTCTTTTATGAAGTTTTCTTCTTTGAATTCTGTTTTGAAAATTGTGGGCGATGGTACAGTTTAAAGTAGTGGAGGAGCAATGTTTAGCTGCGCAGAGTTGGAGCGTGTGACACTCCAGTTTTCTTGTTCCCTTAGAACATGGTCATTGCATGATGACACGTAGCTCTTCAACTTTTCAATAGCCTTCTCAACCTGAAAGACCGTAGGTTCAGGAACTAGAGGTCCAGCTGTATGTAGCTCCATTAACTGTTTGTTGTTGGAATAAAATGCCCAGTAGAGGCTCAGAATACCAGAATTTCAATGAGAGCTGCATAAAGAAGGCTATTAAATGCAGCTGCATTAAAGTGACACCAGGCATTTTGAGCAGCTCCCTGCATGACACGTAGACGTGACATCGGGCACTAAGAGGTTAACCCCACTTGCATTCAGTAACTGACAGAAATGATTCTTCCACTATTCCTGCCTCTACTTGTGCCACTTACTGATTTTAATGCCTGCTTGTTGTACAAATAACCCAGAGGTCAGGACTGACTTCATGTAACCAACCACATGGCCAATATTAGCTGTGTTTGTTCAGGAGGTGATGTGTCAGAGTGTGGAAGAGGACTTGGAGGTGCAGGACTTGGAGAAAGCAATCAAGCTCAGTTTGGAGGAGCAGCAGCTGACACATAAGGACTGCAGCTCCCAGCTGGTGAGGTTCCATCTTGAGTGTATGCATGTGTTCTGCTGTGCATTGCTGCTGTTCAGATCTAATTGTTACGGAGCCAAGTGTATAGGCATAGCACACATGACACTGTAACCTGCACACCAGACACCTCGAAGCCTGTGTAATGTCACAGAGGAGACAGATATTTGAAGGAACATGTGGCCAAGATTCAGAGCATTAACTTACATTATGGTCCAAGTAATTATTCAGGCCATACTGTTCACATCATGACTGATTGCTAGTAATATTGTTAGATTTTACTGATGATTACTGAAGTGTGATCCTGGGCAGCTGTTATTTTGCGCAAACAAGAAACACATGTACAAATGTCAGTCTCATGGGTTGAATTGATGTCTTCCAAGAAGTTAGTATGAAGAAAGAAGTGTTCCATGTTCTAGTACAGTAGCATGTGTTTGGACAGTCCCTGTCTCTGGGGGTCATAGGTATTTGCATATGCTTTAGCTGTTTTATGGTTGCCAGCTTTTTGGCATGTTGTAGGTTTGATTTTTAGTCAAGTCACAATGCAGATTGTTCTCAGTGTAGGTGAAAGCCAAAACTTGGCCTCTGCCAATTTAGGGACTTGGGTGTTTAAGACTTCTTATATGTGGTGTACTGGAGTGATGGGGACTTTTACAGTTCGCTGTGTTTGGTGCACCGAAACACTTACAGCAATGAAATAACTTTGAGAGATACAGGAACACTTCCAAATGTACTTGTAGTCATTGTGCACTGCGTGAGTTACATTGCTAATGTCCAGCCTATATTTAAGCCCTTACCATATGCACTATACCATTGCTGTATCAACTGCAACTGTCACATCTGGTATCTGTCTTCCAAACTCTGCTAGGAACTCTAGTGTTTCTATATGTATCTCAGTTTACTTCAAGTTTGATTGGCAGTTGATGGATATTTTCAGGACCATCTGTGGGTCTAAGAAAATTTTTCAGTTATGGTGGGTCCCCTGGGAAGTGATATGTGTGAAATTTTGTGCAAATTGCAGAGATACTGTGCTGGCAATCTAATAACTTTACTTTGTGTGATGTTAGATTGGCAGAATATCATGCTTGCTGTATGTTACTACTGTAATTGGTTATGTGTGAGTGAGTACATTTTTATGTACAGACTGCCAGGTTAGAAAGTTCATGATTAGGTGTTTTGATAACTGTGTTTTGATTTATCCTTTATCTAGTCCAACAGGCAACTGACTGTATTTTATGGCTTCCAGGTTCTGAGTTTGCCTGTGCTGCAGTGGGATGTGCAAGATTTTCTTGTACACAAAACTTTGTTGAGACTGTTTGATGATACCGAGTTTGAAATTGGTGTAAAACTTATTCACTGGAATCATTGTAGACACAATCACTTTAGACACAATCACTGTAGACACAAACACTTTAGACACAATCACTTTAGACACAGTAACTTTAGACACAATCACTTTAGACACACTTTAGACACAGTCACTTTAAACACAATCACTGTAGACACAATCACATTACACACAATCATTATAGACACAATCACTTTAGACACAGTCCTTTAAACAAAATTACCTCCTTGGACATCAAACCTCAGCTGCTCCACCGCATGTGTTTGTAAGACATATGAAGTAACAGTGACATTTACACAGTTGGGTGTCAACATACATACAAAGCCATACTGAAAATCAGAATTCAGTTGAAAGGCTTTATTCCAGTGGGTCTTGTTGTAATAAGATGGGACTGGTAAAAGTAGGAAAAGGTGAAGTTCACCCTATAACCTACCATGAGGGCACAGAGGGGGATTAGAATTGTAGCTCTACTCATTCTTTGACCTCAGTAGTAGATGGGGCTGAGTGGTTAATGCCACACCCTGGTCACTGTACCCTTGGGAAAGAAACTCAGTAGGCACTGTGTGGGAAGCTGGGTGGGCCACAGGGGTGGTCTGGACAGGCGCGACAAATCTTGCCCCTACCGGAATTTGATTCCCTGACTATCCAGCCTGTAATGAAGTGCTATATTGACTGCCCTGTCTCCCCCCCACAATAAAGGGACTGGTGCTGCAGAAATGTTGAAAAACTCTAAAATAGTAGATCTGTTCTGTATAGTGTGTGTAGTGCATCTAGGTACAGTGTCCATGCTCTTTCTAACCTTTGCCTGCTTTGGCAGTGGTGAAGGATCTCATTACTAAGGTGAGGGTGAAGTGAGACAGACGGTTAAATGCTGATGATGAACAGTGGCGTTCTGAAGTGGACTGTACCCGCAGTTGCAGCTTGGTGACAGGTAGGTAGTCTGGTAAGAAGTGAAGGAACTAACTGCTCTGTCTTTTGAGTCTGCATTTTGCAAGAACTGAGGTTCTCACCACAATGCTGCTGAAGATTCTTGTTTTCTGGGATGTGATGTTGTTGCTGGGTGAGTAGTTCACATTATTTCAAAGGAATGTACTGCCTTCTTCAGGGTTAAGGTTTTCAGCTTGTCCAACAACAGAGTACCACAACCCAACAAACTTGTATCTTCAAGTGTGTATGTTAATGTAAGGTTTATTTGTCTCTCTAAACAGGGTGATGCTGATGTGCCAGTGTGTGAAGTGGAGGGAGAAGATGACAGTCCTGATCACAGCTACAGGCTCATATGTGTCCTCATGCATCAGGGCCTGTCTCTTGATTGTGGTGGGTACCAAAATTGTGCTGTTGGTAACATGGTATAAAGGTATTTCTGTTTATCTGGTGGGGATCCAAGTAGTCCTTGTTTTCATTTGGTAGTCCCAGTTTTATGGGTTTTAAAAGAGGTCTGTCCCATTGTCCCACAAAATTTTGTTTGGACGCCATATGTTGGGGTTTTTCAGGTCATAAAAATGTGACCCTTCTGACATTGCATACAAACATTTTGCTACCCCACAGTGGGAGGAACTTCATCAGCTGTGTGTCAGGCATCAACCAAACACTGAAAAGAAGGAGTAGGAGAGGGAGAGGAAGATGCATAGCTTAGTGATTATCGAGTCTGGACTGACTGTACAGCGTGAGGAATGTGAATGGAGTGCCTGAGTTTAAACTGTTGTGCTGAGATTAAGGTGCTCTGAAAGTGATGAGAATTTAAATAGCTGCTGTTACTTTGCGTGCTTTTGGGCGATGACTTTGGGTGAATTTGGTGCCTTCAACTTCACTGCGTGTCGGCTGTGGTTTGTGTTCAGTGTGAAAGGGCTGAAGGTTGTTCCTTTTATTATGACTGTTTTTTTTATATCTTTTTAAGAATTGTATTAGAGTTACCTAGTAGTAGTAGTAGCAGCAGCAGTAGTGGTAATAATAATAATAATAATAACTGCTCCCCAAAATATCAAGAATCAACTTAAGTCCAGCAATGAAAATGAGAAGACAGAACTCAAGAGCACACCAATGCATGGACACTTCTACAGGGAACTTCAGTGACCATCAGTAGATAACTAAAAGTCCCTGGCATGGTTATGTGGCTCAGGGCTAAAGGGAGAAACGGAGAGTTTAATAACAGCAACCCAAGATCAAGCACTGAATGTGCGTTACCATCAGAGGAGCATCATGAAGCACTCAACTGGTGATAGTAAGTGCAGACTGTGCTAAAAGGCAGAAGAACACATACAACATACTGTTGCAGGATGCAAACACTAGCACCATCTGAACACACTAATGGAGGCGGTAAGGTGGTTGGTTACAGCCACTGGATGGTATATAAACATATCCCGTTACAGGGTACTGACAGGTCCTATGAACATATACCTGTAATGGTCATAGATGTCAGTGGTACTGCCATAATGGGGAATGTACCAGTTATCTCAGATCAAAAATACTAACAAACTGACCTGGTATAGTACTGCATGATAAAAAAAAAGCGAAGACTTGCCTAGTGATCAATATAGCCATAACATGATTCAAACATTAACACAACAGACAGTGAAAAACTAAGCAAGTATAAAGACCTGGAGATCACAGTCAGCAGGATGTGACAAGTGAGTAGTACATGGTTAGGAACAATTAAGAAGGGATTAGATCAGAACATTCAGTTGCTCCCAGATCACCCGGCAGCCATAGAGCTATGGAGGATCACACCAATGCGCACAGCGCACATCGCTTGTACAGTGGTGGGGTAAATCGCTGATCTCTTGTTGAAATCTGCACTTACCAGAAGATCACCACCTAATAACTAATGGGCAAGAATAACTTTACAATAATAATAATAATAATATGCAAGAAAATAGGGGGTAAAATTAGACAAGAGACACTGATGTGACCATGTATGAAAATCAATTGAAACAAATCATGAAGGTAGGGAACCAACAAGTACAAACCAACAGAACTATTGCTAACAATAAACTGGATATCATAATATGTGATAATAAACGAGGAATTCCTGGAGACAGAAATGTGATCAAGAGAGAAGTTGAGAAGATTTTAAAATATAAAGACCTCAAAATAGAAATTCAGCGCATGTGGAATGTGAAAGTAAAAATGATACCAGTAATAACAGGGGCGACTGGAACCATTTCAAAATCACTCAGACAATACCTGAGCAACATACCGGGAAAGCATGTAATTAAGGAAGTAC
>Ga0123357_10000382_pt1 | contig 41937 bp, 40 predicted proteins | sample TergutEmb28metaG_FD_89873 | JGI IMG/M metagenome (GOLD analysis project Ga0123357, IMG submission 89873) | Embiratermes neotenicus P4 segment gut microbial communities from Petit-Saut dam, French Guiana - Emb289 P4 | ecosystem: Host-associated > Arthropoda: Insects > Digestive system > Gut ...
CCCACCGTCAAGCCCCGCGTTCGTCATCACGGATGGAGAGCCCGATGCGTAACGAAAGGCGCACGTCGGGTTCGGTGAAGGGCACCCGGAAACCTCTCGGCGTGAGCCGAGGATGGCGCCGGGGGCCTATTCAACGCCGGCCTCCCGGCGCTTCCCACCTCCGCGCGCTCGCTTGGCCTGAAGACGACTACAGCTTTGGCATTTCTACCCCGATCGCGCTCCACACAGCGAGAACGAAGAGGCGTTCCGATTCCTCAACAAAGTACACATGATAATGCGTTCGTTGGAGAAGGAGTCGCCTCACCACTCTATAAGTGCGCCTGCTCGGGTTCGCAGTTCCGCGATGATCTGCGCGGCGGGCACGGTGCGGCCCGCCCTTGCATCTTCGAGACGCGTTCAAGGGACCGATGGAGCGCAGTGCGCTCCGCGTCGTCGAGATCATCCCCCCGTTTGCTAGCATCTCATCGAGCGGCACGAGCTCGACAACCTCACCTCAGACAAATCCGTTGGCTCATCGAGCACGAGGCGTCCTTTTTCATGTGAGCTTTCAGGGCTGCATGGTCATTGAAGTCTACTCCTTTTGATCTTCCGTTGCCGCTTGAAGCTCGCTGCGGGCGACATCCTGTCGCTCCATCGAGGCGCGAGCTCCAAGCCTCGCGGTGCGGGCGAAGTTGGAGCTCGCGGGTGGTGAGGTTAGTTCCAGAGACGGGAGACGATTGAGATCACGTTGCCCGCGAATGACATGGCAGGAAAGAGAACGATGATCCGCCCGTCTTTCTGCACGCCTGTTCTTGCCGTGTACTCCGTGAACGCCAAATAGCCCGACGGCAGAGGGATTGTCACGTTCCCGTTCGTACCGAATGACATGTCGATCACACCCACCGTTGTGAAACGCGAGACGATAGATTGGAGGCCGTCGACGGAGTTGTGGCCCACAAGAAGACGACTTTGATCGTCGAGGGAGAGACCTGGATACGCCGTGCCAACCGCCAATGCACCGTAGTTGCCAAACGTCGTGTCGATAGCTCCATATGTGGTAAAGGCGGTGATTGAGTATGAGTAATGAGAGGGTGAGACGCCGGTATACGTTGCAAGCATTGAGATGACTCGACCATCGGGAAGAAGTTGCAACCCGTGTGGTGTTATGGATGATGTTGACGGATTTATTGTTCCTGGACTTGGGAAGGTTATCTGCCCCGGTGGTGCAGTCGCATCGCCCGCACCAAAGGACGTATCGGGAAGAGTACCGTTGGCCAAGACCTGCAGAAGGCCGTAGCCACTGCTGGCGGGGGTTGCGTCCGTGGCGTTAGTGCTGTAAGTGCCAATCATCACAATTCTGCCATCCGGTCGCACAGCGACACCATATGGGATAGAGGAGTCCTTGCCCGTGAACTTCGTGCTTTGGGCACCTCGATTGCCGAACGTTGTATCGATTTGTCCGTCGTTCGTAAGTTTCTCAATGCCCATTACCTTGGCGCCTGCCGTGGTCGTGGCATCAAAGACCATGAAGATGTGTCCGTCCGGAGCAAGCGTCGTCGACTCAAGGGTTCCGACCGTCGTTCCAACTGGAGGATTGAGGGGGACCGAGTCTTGGTTTGTTCCATCGGCGGCAGTCCTGCCCGACCAGCAGATGAGGCGGCCATCCGGAAGGGCCATGCAATAGTGAGACGCCAGAACGGTGCCGTTAGTGCCGTAAGTCGTGTCGAGTACACCATCCGGGCTGATTCGCGCGGCGGCTCCGGACCCGCTAAAATTACCTAATAACAAAACGGAGTCGTCGCTTAGCACGAAGACGGCGTCCGGGCCCATTCCCCCTCCCCCAAATACATCAATGAGGGAACCATTCGTTGCAAACGTAGTATCCAAGCTTCCCGCTGGACCGCGCACGAAGAGTGGCAAATCCGCTCTCCCATAGGCTGTTGCATCGAGTGCATGCCCTTCAATCCATGTGTTGTCCAAAGCTCCTTGAGGTACATCCTGTGAAACGGTGATCTGGAGTTCTCCGGAGTCTGTGCCTCGGACAATGGTCAGTGGGTTGGCAGCCACCCCTGAGGGCGCGTCCTTGAGGGCCACGGAAATATCACTCTTTTTGGGTCCACTGCGTGTGAGAGTGATAGGAATGGTGGTTGTTGTTCCTTGAACCAGACGCGGAATCGTCCCGATGTTGAAGGAGAATACTTCATCTGGGTTCGGCGGGGTTGCAATCACCCCGGTGCTCCCAGCATCCGATTCCACCGCGGTGAACTTGGCGCAACCGGCGCCAGCAGCAAGAAGGATGGAATAGCAGCACCCGGCAGCAAGCAAGGTGAAGAGAACAGATTTATGAGAGCGACGCATTTTTGGCCTCCGTGGTCAAGACGACCGACTTCAACACCCCCCAAATCGGATCAATTGCTCCGGGGGTTGCTCAGTTTTCGATTTTAAATTGCAACGGTGCGGCTTGTCGAGATACATCCGGGTGCCGCCGCCCACAAAACGAGTACGCGCCGCCCCGTGTGGAACGCTGCTCGTGTGAGTGACAGCGTCGCGTGTGCGCTACACATGACGCGGCGCGCCAAGTGCGTTTCCTCACAGTCAGCCCCCCGCACGCTCTGGTCCGAATCGTGCGTACGTGGCCCGACGTTTGATGTCAACGCCTTCACAAACCGGCTTCTGCGTGCTGGAAGACAGCCGGGAAGCGTTGCTGTTCAATGCGCACACAGGCGCGTATTTCCGGCTCACGGCTCGCGCAGCAGGCTGGGAACTGCCGCTTCGAAGAGCGGCGATCGCCGGCAAATCTACGCTTGCCCACATGCACGCACTCGCGACCGCGAAGTCATGGGCGGAGGCGTTCGACCTCGCAACGAGACTCGCTCTTCTCCCCGTTTACGAGGTTTACCTACCCGCGACAGCGGCGTCGCTAGGGCGTGCAATTCATGACGTGACGGCAACTCAGCCGTCTTGAACTGATTTGTGGTGAATGATAATAGACAGGGTGGTGGACACATGACACATCGAAGCTTCTTACGCGTTGACCTTTTTTTGGCACTTTCTGGGCTCGTGGGCGTAGCCGCGTGCTCCAACGCGGCGCCGTCGGCGCCCGCACAGGCGCATCAGGAGACCGTCCGAAGCACGTCGGCAGCCCTCGACTTGATTGGCGCGACGACGGGGCTGTTCCCGACCGGTGTCGACATTGACGGAGTAACCCGGCTTACGGATGGGGTCACGGACCCGCACTACGCTTGCGACGACGGCAGTGCGTTCGCCATTGATAAAGACCATAACGTAACGACGGGCGTCATCCACGTCTGGGCCGATCCTCCCGATCCGGGTACGTGGATCAGTTGCACGCCAGATACGAACGGTGCGGGAGACACAACGTTTCAATACACAACGACGCTTACCGTACCCGCGGGCATTCCAGCATCAACAATTGAGGTGAGCGGCAGTTGGGCATGCGACAACGAGTGCTGGATTGTGGTCAATGGCAACTCCGTTGTTGGCTCGTCTGACGCCCCTGCTAAAGCAGGCGATTCTTGCTATGCCACCATTGACCAGGACACCGACAAATTCACAATTCCTGCTGGAACGTTCCAGGATGGGGAGAACACAATCACGTTCGTTGTTTTCAACGGCGACCCCGCTAACCCGGACCCAACTGCCAATCCCACTGGTCTTCTCGTTAGCAACCTCACGGTGACCGGCGGGTGCACGGCGGACGCTAACTGCGGAGATGGGAATTTCTGCATTACGGATGATGCGAATGCGCAATATCAATACTGCGCGCCGACGGTTGCGAATGGTGAATCGTGCACGAAAGACTCCATGTGCACGTCGGGTGTTTGCGATAACGACAGCCTCTGCGGATATGCCAGCGGTGGATCCTGCGACAAAGCAGGAACAACTTGCCGTTCTGGCGAGTGCAGCACGAATGGCACGTGCCTCATTGATGGAACCTGCGCAACCGACGCTGACTGCGGAAGCGGGAAGTATTGCAATACCAGCAACACCTGCGTGGTGCAGCACACGAATGGGGACGGACCATGCACGGATGACAACGCGGCTTCCATGTGCGTGAGCGGCGTTTGCGGCACGGACAGCAATTGCGGATACCGGGATGGCGCTTCATGCACTGGGAACAACCAGTGCCGGCCGGGCAGCTTCTGCGGGGCTGACGGCACGTGCATTCCAGCGGCAAATTGCAACGTGGATGCAGACTGCACGGATCCGCTCACGCCAACGTGCAACACGAATACGGACAAGTGCGAAGCAGCCCCCACTGAGGACGATGCAGGAGCGACCCCTGGTACGGGGACGGATACAGGTTCGGATGCGTCTACAACGAACAACGCCAGTCTCGGTGGCGGTGGTTCGTCGTGCACAGTGAGCTCGGGCGCTCAGCATGGTGCTGGGGTCAGCTCGGTACTTGGTTTTGCAGCGATTGCATTTTTTGGTTTGTTGCGTCGCCGCCGTGGATAGGAACTATTGGTTTGGGGGGTTGTTGGAGGTCATACCTATGGGATATAGAAACTTGCTTCGTGGGAATCTTCTCTTGGCACTCTGTGGGCTTGCGGGTGTGACCGCGTGCTCCGCGTCGTCGTCAACGGCGCATCAGGAGGTAACGAAAACAACATCATCAGCCCTCGACTTGGACCCTGCGACGCTGAAGCTGTATCCGACAGGCGTTGACGATGGCGGCAAGACGCTTGCAAATGGGGCTTCCGATACACACTACGCGGTCTCAGCCCCAGATGGGAATGATTGCACAGGTGATGTTAATGGTAATGCGTTTGCTATTGACAAAACCATAGTTCAGGCCGTCGGAACCTGGTACACCCCTAACCCTCTGACCACATGGATCAGTTGCTCGTCGGATACGCAAGCTATAGGAGACGCAACGTACCAATACGCAACGAAGTTCACCGTACCTGCAGGTATTCCAGGAAAGACGGTTGAGGTGGATGGCTGGTGGGCGTGTGACAACGCCTGCACAATTGAAGTCAACGGTAATGCGGTCGTCCCTGATGCGGTGACTAAGGGAACCATGAATGGGGTTAGCAGTGAGCACACCTCGCTCGTCCAGTTCACAATTCCTGCAGGAAACTTTAACGATGGGGAGAACACAATCACGTTTTTTGTTTACAACGGTGATCCTGGCAAACCGGATGCGAACCCCACCGGCCTTCTCGTAAGCGATATCACGGCAACCGGTGGGTGCAAGATAGACGACGATTGCGCAGGCGGGACTTGCAATGTCGACACCGGCATTTGCACGATGGACGCGCAGCTCGACAACGGCTTGGGACCGTGCGCAGCCGACACGGCTGCTGCCGATTGTAAGTCACATGTTTGCGACGCCGACAACCTTTGCGGATATGCCAGCGGCGGATCATGCACGGCCGACACTGCAAAGACGGTTTGCCGATCTGGCATGTGCAATGCGGATGGCAAGTGTCTTACCAACGAACAATGTTTGGACGACACACAGTGCAATGCCGATACGCAGTGGTGCGATACAACAACGAACACGTGCACGGCGAAGCTGGATAACGGCCAGGATTTGCCAGGTCAGAACACGGATTGCACGGACGAAACTGGTGCGCGCTTCTGCAAGACCGGTGTTTGCGACACAACTGACCGCGCGTGCGGACTCCTGGATGACAGCCCGTGCGGGAACGCCAGCCAGTGCCGCACAGCGGACGACACCTGTGCCGATGACGGCACCGGTCAAATGGTGTGCACACCTCCGCCGCCTTGCAAGTCGGATGAAGAGTGCGCCGCAACTGGGCAATACTGCAATCTGGACACCGGGAAATGCGCGAATAAGATTGCCAATGGCAATCCCATGCCGAACGGCAGGACGTGTCCAGACGACGTAGTCGTTTGCGCAACCGCCACTTGCGGCGAGAAGGACAACACGTGCGGAGTTCCAGATGGCAACGCATGCACGCAAGACAGCGAGTGCCGCTCACCCAGCACCTGCACGAACGGCGTGTGCACAGCACCGGTAACGCCAGAGTGCACGTCGGATGACGGTTGCACGGATTCGGCAGCACCGAAGTGCAACCTGGAGACGCAGAAATGCGAGGCAGCCGCTGATGCTGGGGCGGATGCCGGGACAGACGCGTCGGTAACCGACAACTCCCCCCTCAACGTCCAAGGCAACGGTGTGTTGTCGTGCGCAGTGCGCGCAGGCACTCCGGGTGCGGCAGGCGCCGGCTCTGCTACCTTCGGTCTCGGCGCAATCGCGCTCGTCGGTCTGCTCCGAAGGCGCCGTAATCAGGCATCCTGAGGTGCGCGGGCGCGCCTAAGACGCGCCTAAAGTGCGATCGGGAAGAGGATTGGATGTCTTGAACGGACAGCCATCCTCTTCCCAGTCGGTTGTATGTGAGTTCTCATCCGGAAACGTCGTGACGCCGATCGACGATCTGCGGCGCGCAGTAGTTTCCGGATGGGGACGATGTAGGGGTGATTACACTTGTGAGCTTGCTTTGCAGGCGCCACGGGTTCTAATCTTGGCACGTTGCGGATGGACCGCCGGCATTGCACCAAAAGTTCCTTAGTGAGGTTTGCATCATGAATTATCGTCGTCTCGTATTTGCCTTCGCAGCCCTACCGCTCGCGTGCTTCGCGTACGCGTGTTCGTCGAGCAGCAACGACAACCCCCCGGACGAAAACATCACCGGGGAGGATGCCGCCACGGATAGCCCCAGCGAAACTCCGGACACCGGAGTTGACGCTGCTGACGCCGGCGACGCAAGCGACGCCGCAGACGCGAGCGATGCGGACGCGGATGCCGACGCAGAGGAGCCGCCGGTCGAGCCACCGGATGACGGCCTTGTCTCGTGCGTTGGTTTTGGCAACCCACTGACGGCCGACCCCCCGGCCGACGGCGCGGACTTCCCTGTCATCGACTCCGGCGACCCAGCAGCGGCAGTGACTAGGATTGTCACGGAGGGGGTGAACCTTGGGGACACGTTCGTCAATGGACCTCGTTACATTGAAGTCGGCGGAGTGGGGAAACTCGTATACTCAGAATTCTATCCGTTCCCGGCAGCCGGCGATCCTGCCTCGGGCGTATTCGTTGTCGATCCTAACGGCGACAATCGAACTCCCCTTCGCGCGGCGCCCGGCAACAGCGGCTTCCTTGGCAACGCCGTCGCAAAGGACGGCACGATCTTGTCGGTCCTGGTCACCAGTTCTTCTGCGGACCCCGATGACCCTAATGCAATCTACACGGGCAACATCTATCAACTATCTCCAGTAGACGGAACGAATGCTGGACCGCCGATCTCGACTGCTGTGCCGGGCGACCCCAATGGTCTCTCGAACGATCCAAAAGATCTCGTGGTCGGACCAAAGGGAGATATCTATTTTACCGATGCGCAGTTCCAAACTAACATGGCAGTAGCGACCGGGCTCTACCGCATACCACCTGGTGGCACTGCGACGCTGATCGCAACTCCAAACAACAATGGCTGGATTAATGGGATTGCGCTCTCGCCGGATACAACGAAGCTTTATACATCGATCTATGACAATACCAAGGTTGTCGTTTGGACCGTCAACGACGACGGGAGTGTGATGACTCCGTCCAAGGACTTGGTGGGAACGGTGGATGGCCCCGAAGCTCTCGCTGTTGACACAGCTGGCAACCTCTGGGTTGCAGAATCCGATGCCAATGGGGCGCAGAGCGGCCGCGTCGAGGTATTCACGCCTGATGGCCTTACGAAATACGGTGAAATCTCATTCCAGGATCAGCGCCCCACGGGCGTTGCGTTTGGTGGTGCGGATAACCAGACTCTCTTCATCACGACGGAGTTGGGCATTTATACATACCGCGTTCGCTGCGCCGGCATCCGGTAAGTAGTCTAATAGCAGCAACCTAAGAACAGCCGCGGGGCAGCGTTGATCGCGCTGCCCCGGTTGCTTTTGTGCGAGAAGACGACTACAGCTTCGGTGTTCGACCCCGACGTGCGCCCCACACCGTATAAATAGTGATTACTTCGCGTTCGCCGTCCACAACGTAGTAGACGTGCTGCGCGCTTGCTGGCAGCAGAATCCGGCGTACGATTCTGTCCTCGATGTATTGATATTCGAGCCCCAATGTTGGGTGCACCTTCAACTGATCAATTGCGGCTTGCAGCTCGTCGTCGAAGAGTGTTGGTGCGGCGGGTCGGTTTTCCCGCCACCATTTCGCCACCGCCTTCACACGCCGCTGTGCCCTCGGCGAAAAGCGGGCTTTCACTTCATCGCTCGCAGTTCGGCAAAGACGATATCCGCGTCAACGAGCTCGCCAGATTCTGCCTCAGCAATGGAGGCTTTTAGCTCCGCGTGAAGCGCCTCGCGCTCCTCGTCGTCGAGGTCGTCCCCCCGCTCGCTTAGCACCTCATCGAGCGGCACGAGCTCGACCACCTCACCCTCAGGCAGGTCTGTTGGCTCATCGAGCACGAGGCGTCCCATTTTCACGTGAGCTTTCAGCGGCTGCATGGTCATTGAAGTCTAGTCCTTGATCTCTGTTGTCGCTCATCCGAAGCGCGAGCTCCGAGCCTCGCGATGCAGGCGAAGTCGGAGCTCGCGGGCTTGCGCGGTTAGTTCCAGATGCGCGAGAGCACTATAACGCGTTGGAGCGTCGCAGTGCCGGGCGTCGCCCCTGATGCAATAATGATCCGCCCGTCCTTCTGTACACGTGCAGTGCATATCGCAGGATACAAAGAAAAGCCTATCGGAAGAGGGATGGTCGCAGTCCCGTTGGTTCCGAATGACGTATCAAGCACGCCAACGGTTGTAAAACGCGAAACGGACACGAGTGACCATGTGGCGCTTGTCACAAGGAGGCGGTTTTGATCGTCAAGGGAGATGTCTGGAAACCACGGGCTATTAACCGACAATGTGCCGTGGACGCCAAACGTCGTATCGATGTCTCCTAATACGGTAAAGGAGGTAATCGAATAAAGCTCGTTGGAGGCGCTGTCTTTGAGCGTTGAGATGAGTCGACCATTCGGAACGAGCTGCAAGTCTCGTGGTGTTATTAGTGACGCTGCCGGATTTGGGAATAACGCTCGCCCGGGCGTTCCCGCTTTTCCAAAGAATGTGTCGTAGGCGCCTTTGGCGGTGAGCTGCAAGATGGCGTAGCCGCTCTCGCCGGTTGCGGAATTGCCATAGGTTCCGATGATCGCAATTCTACCGTCCGGTCGCACGGCGATCTCCGTGCTCGTGAATGAGTCCATGCCCGAGAGGAGCCCCGCGGTCATAACACCTTGCTTGCCGAACGCTGTATCGGCTTCGCCGGTGTTCGTAAGTTTCGTGATTCCAATCATGTTGGCACCCACGGCGTTCGTAGCACTGAAAACCATGAAGGCGCCGCCGTCCGATGCAGATGTCATTGCCGGAATGGAAACGACCGTTATTCCACTTGGGGGATTGATGGGAGTGAATGAGCCATCCGTTGCTCCGTTGGCAGGGATCACGATGTATTGACCAGCGGATCCGATGACGATGCCGCCACTTGGAAGAAGTTCTACAGGGTTCAGCAATTTCTGAAACGAGACGGCCCCATTGTTGCCGTACGTCGTATCAAGCAAACCCTCTGGGTCGAGTTGCCTAACGCGGGTGCCACTGTTGCCCACTCCTATAATAGGGCTACCTACCACAAAGATTCGATCGTCGTTCGACACGAAAACATCGAACGGACTCGCCGGCACTCCAAATACGTCGACGAATTGGCCACCCGTCGCGAACGTCGTATCTAAGCTCCCCGATGGACCGCGCACGAAGAGGGGTAAATCCGCTCTTGCATAGGCCGTGGCGTCGAGTGCATGCCCTTCAATCCATGTGTTGTCCAAGGCTCCTTGGGGTACATCCTGTGAAACAGTGATTTGTAGATCTCCGGAGTCTACGCCTCGGACAATGGTCAGCGGATTGGCAGCCACCCCTGTTGGTGCTTCCTTGAGGGCCACGGAGATATCACTCTTTTTTGGTCCGCTGCGTGTGAGAGTGATGGAAATGGTGGTGGTTGTTCCTTGAACCAGGCGCGGAATCGTCCCGAGGTTGAAGGAGAATACCTCATCTGGGTTCGGCGGGGTTACGTATACGACTCCCGAGTCCCTCCGTCCGATTCCGCCTCGGTGAATTTGGCACAGCCGGCGCCAGCAGCAAAGATGGCGGAATAGCAGCACCCGGCAGCAAGCAAGGTGAAGAGAACAGATTTATGAACGCGACGCATTTTGAGCCTCCAGGGCAACACCCCCCTTTTTCGGTCTGATGGCTCCGGGGGTTACTTCAATTTTGATCTTAAACTGTAATGGCGCGGCTTGTCGAGACACTCACCACCGCCTCTGCGTACTCTCCGAGGTATGCTCTTATGGGTTTTTGGCCTACTGCATACCAATCTGTCGTACGATTTTGGAGTGGTCCAGACCCGACGATCATGATCGGCATCATAGATCGTAGGTCTGGTGCGAAGAACCTCCCGTTATGTCAATTGCAGGCCTCCTATGACTGCGAGCGACCAACTTCTCACGACCGGCAGCGAGCTTGACCTCCAGATCAGCGCCCTCCGTTTTCCGAACCAGTCGCCCCGTGCATCATGCACGCAGGAAGGCGCGCCTGATAAGCACGGGGCCGGCGCGTTCGAGCTAGCGGACACGCACTGGAATACTGGAATAACCAACGGACTCGTCAGCGATACGAGAATTGTACACAGCATATCTGGAGTCAAATTGAAGCGAAACTAGAAATTCAATTAATTCTGTGATTCGCCCTTGACTCTGTTGAGATGGCGCATCAAGGTAGTTTCCGCCGTCCATGCCACCGTGCCTGGAACCTCTTAATCCAACGTGTCTATCATCGAGTGGAGATGAACCATGAACACGACTTGTCATGAATTTCTTCGAGATACATTACGAATCACTGGGTTGGCATTTCCGTTGATCTTGCTGACCGCAACCGCTGCTCCCGCTTGCTCGGGATCGGACGCGTCTTCGGATGAAGAGGAGCCGTCTTCGGCGGAGAGTATGAGCCAGACGGGGACTCCCAATTGTTCCGCACTGATCTCCAGCCCCGTTTATCAAGTTATCAATCCAGCCACCAAAGCGAATTTGCTTACATCTTCGCAGAGTGAGGCAAGCAAAGCGGCTGCCTCGGGATTTACACAAAATCAGGGCACGCCGTTCTATGCGTCCATGGCGAGCGCGACTGGGCTCGTGGGCGCGCATCGGATGTTCAACGCCAAAAGCAACGACTCTTTTTGGACAATCAGTTCGAACGAAATCGCGTCTGCTGTCACGAATTACGGTTATGTCGATCAGGGCATCGGCTTTTACGTATCCGCCACAACGGCGAGCTGTGCGCAGCCCGTCTATCGTTTCGTATCCGGGGCAATGCACCGTTTTGCGGTAAGTCAAACGGATCAGGCTGCTCTTACGGCCGGCGGATGGAAGGCCGAAGGGATCATGTTTTATGGGGGGATCCCCCCGGTCGCCAACCCGCCCGCGCAAGATGCAGGAACGACCAACCCGCCCGCGCAAGATGCAGGAGTGGACAATTCATCCCCTCCAACGATTCCAGGTTACACACTGGTGTTCAACGACGAATTCAACGGGACGAGCATCGACCGAAATAATTGGGAGATCAACAACGGCTTCAACTACGCGAACGACGAGCTTGAATGTTATACGAATAGAGCGCAAAATGCTTATATCGAGAACGGCAGCCTAGTCATCCAGGGGCTCAAAGAGAACTATCAATGCGCCAATGCCTTAAATGGCAGTTACGCGGCCCAGTACACCTCTGCCAAGTTGGATACGAAGGGCAAGCACAGCTTCTTGTATGGCAAGATTCAGATGCGCGCGAAGCTGCCGTACGGCAAAGGCATGTGGCCCGCGTTCTGGACACTGGGATCCAATATTGATCAAGTAAATTGGCCTTCGTGCGGCGAGATTGACATCCTGGAGCTGATTGGTGGAGGCAAGAATGATTCGATTGCGACCTCCAACGTCCACTACCCGGTCAATGGCGGCAGCAATCCCGTCGCGGGGAGCCAATACTCTATCTCGCCCCAGACGTTCGCGAACGACTACCACATTTTTGCCGCGGATTGGGACGCGAATCAAATTCAATTTTCGGTCGATGGAAACATATATTATACCGTAAACATCAAAGGAGTGACCTGGCTACATAACCCTCAGTACCTCTTGTTGAATCTCGCCATCGGCGGAACTTGGCCTGGTAACCCCGACGCAACCACCGTCTTCCCACAAAAATATTACATTGATTGGGTGCGCGTGTACCAGGCGCAATAGCAGGCCCATGCGTGCACGTTCAATTCGGCGCGATGCACAAGCGAGACGCGCGGACGAGTCATAGACCGCTTTCAAGTTGACGCGAGGTTTCGAACCCCTCGAAGGTTGTTCCCGTCGTCTTTTCGCCGATTTCCATCGCATCGCTTCGTTGACCGAGTAGGCGTCCCCGTCACCGGGGGCGCCTCTCACAGAACCGGACAAGTGCTGTTCAATCCGGTTTTTCGGGACGGCGAGTTGTGACCCCCTGCCGCCGGTCGGTTGACGACCACGTGCTATCCCAAGGGCAGCGTGAGCTGCCTCGGGACGACCATGGGCTCGTAGTTCGAGCGCCACCTTTCCTTTAGCGAGACCAGTCCGCGCTCCGCGAAGTACGCGTTGCGCATAGCTCGGTCCACTGGTGAGTGTGGCTCAGCGCTCAGATGCACTTGCGCCCATCGTAGACGCTGCTCCACACGGTTTCTCCTCGCACCCCGAGCTCCATCAGCTTCCGAGCCATCACCAGCTTGCGTTTCCAGTCGGCGAACCCTCGATTCGCTCGCAACGGCTGTCGAACACGCTCTAAGCGCGCGCAACCGTCGCCGGATATGCGCGTCCAGGTTGCCAAGCATCCTTTCGATTCCCGTCGTGCAGATACCGAAGAGACCTACCCAATCGAGCAGATACACATTCAACTGCTTGATGCAGTTCTCAAGCGATCGGCCCCAGTTGCGTGGCGTCAACTCCCGGATTCGTGTGTCGATGCGTTCTTTCGACCGCCTCGACAACAGGCTTACAACTTTTTCGTCTCTTCCCCCTCCTTCGCTTCGACCACCAGTTCCCTTCGCTTCCACCAGACGGTTCATACAAGGCAAGCATGGCGAAGCCATGCTGGATGGGGCACCAACCGACCGCAGTCGCCGGCGCCTTCGGCGCTGTCGGCCCGCCTGCGGCGGGTCCTCAGGGCAGGCCCCACCGATGAGATCGCGTCAAATCGAAAGCGCTCTCGCTGCTTCCTGCATCGTGACGAAAGTATATCCCGCGCGGTGCCAGACATCGATGGCCGCGAGGATGGATTCGGCCTTGCGCGCAATCGGAATGCGGACGTCGGGCTGGTGCGGTTTGAGCGCCTCGAGACCATCCCCTGCATCGAGCAGGTCAATGCCATGGAGTTCCAGGTTGACGAGCGGCTCGCCCACGCACATCCGCGCAAGCAGGCTCGCACGGGAAGGGCCTGCAAGCGTGACGCTCGTGCCGATCAGGGGCAATCGCAATCCGCGCGTTACCTGAATAGGAATTTCGAGGATCCCTTGTCCGCGTTGATAATAGGGACGGCCCACGCGATAAGGTCTCGTCGGCGCAAGAAGAACTTTTGGCGTATCAACAATCGATCTGCTTTCGCGACCGCGTGCCGAAATAGCCGCAATTGCCAAAGTCTTCGCAGTCCAATACGCCGGACACGGGAACACGGACGCGTCGTAGCTCACGCCGAGCTCGGTCAAGACGTCGAAGACTTCGTCGGTGATGGTGTAGCCGGGCGCGCGAAAACCGACCGGGCGCGCGCTCGTCGCATTCTCAATGACGCACGCACCTTCCTCGATTTGCCGGAGGATCTCCGCACGCCCGAGGCGAACGAGATCATAACGATGATCGAGCGAGTGATTCGCGATCTCGTGTCCGGCGCGCGCAGCCGCGATAAGCCCTTCGGAGGCTTCGCGCCGGGCAAGATCTTTTCCAATCGCGAAAAGCGTTAGCGGAAATGATCCTGCATTCGCGAGATCGCGGAGTCGCCCGAGCGCAACGTCATAAACGAGCGTTGCAGCTCGAGCATCCGGCGTAAGCCCGTGAATCTCGAAGTAATTCGGAATCTCGTCGAGGTCGACACTGATCGATGCGAGCCGCATCCCCCGATCCTCCGAATCCTCCGATCAGGTGCTGCCGATTGTTTTTGCGACTTCCGCGGCGAGATCTTCGGCTTTCTTCTCAATGCCTTCGCCGAGTCCGAAACGAACGAACGCATTCAGTTTGACTTCGCCACCGAGTTTTTTACCGAGTTCCTGACGAACCTTGTCCACCGAGCCAGCGCCCGGCTCCCAGACATTGTCCTGACCGAGGAGCGTGGTCTCCGTGTACCACTTCGTGATTTTGCCATCGATGATCTTCGGCCACATCGCCTCAGGCGGACCCTTGCGCGACTCTGCGGCCTTGAGCTCCTTGGCGAGCTCTGCGGGCGAGAGATCCGTTGCAGCCTTGAGCACCGCGATGCGAGCGTTCGCGGCGTCGACTTCTTCCTTCATCTGCGCAAAGTAGATTTCTTTTTGCTTGTCGATTTGCGCCTTCGAGAGCTGGCTCTTGTCGATGACGAGCGGGTTCATCGCCGCGATTTGCATCGCGGCGTTCTCCACGAAACCCTTGAAGTCCGCATGCTGGGCGTCCGCGGGCGCTTCGGCCGCGAGCAGCACGGCGAGCTTGCCGCCCATGTGAACGTAGTCTTTGACAATACCCCTGCTTGCTTCGAGACGGTCCCAGCGGCGCACGACGATGTTTTCACCGATGCGGCCAACGAGCTCCTGGCGAACGAGATCGACGGTCTTGCTGGTGCCGGGGTACGTCTCTGCGCCGATATCAGCGCCCTTCGCGAGGTTCTGCGCGACGGAGAGAACGTTCTTGACGAATGACTTGAAGTCGTCGCCGCGTGCAACGAAGTCCGTTTGGCAATTGACTTCGACGATGACGCCTTTCTTGCCGTCGGCGCTAACCCACGTGGCAACTTCGCCTTCGGTCGCAACTTTACCGGCGCGCGACGCAGCCTTGACAATGCCCTTTTTGAGAATGACTTCTACGGCTTTGTCGAGATCGCCTTCGGCTTCCACGAGGGCGTTCTTGCAGTCGGACATTCCGGCCGACGTGCGTTCGCGCAGTTCTTTGATGAGTGCGGGTGTGATCGCAGCCATGATGATTCCTTTTTATTCCGAGGCGCCCTTGTCGCTGCTCTCGCCGTGCCCTTCGCTCGAGCGGGGGCCGCGGCCGCGCGCGTACGTAACGTCGGCCGCAGGGCCACGGTGTACGTCCTCGCGCGGCGCGTGATCCTTGCGGCGCTGCATGCCTTCGATAACGGCGTCCGCCACGCGCTGCGTGATGAGTTTGATGGATCGAATGGCGTCGTCATTCCCGGGGATCACGAAGTCGATGAGATCCGGATCGCAGTTGGTATCCGTAATCGCGATGATCGGGATTTGGAGCTTCTTCGCTTCGCTCACCGCAATGGTCTCCATGGCGGGATCGATGATGAAGACGGCCGCCGGGAGCGAGCCCATGTTCTTCAGTCCGCCAACGTATTTCTCGAAGCGCTCACGCTCCTTCTCGAGACGCGAAACTTCCTTCTTCGGAAGCTGCAAGTAGGTGCCGTCTTCCTTCATGCGCTCGAGTTGGCGCATGCGATCGAGGCCTTGCTTGATGGTGCGGAAGTTGGTGAGCGTGCCGCCGAGCCATCGATTGACGACGTAGAAGGAGCCCGAACGCACGGCCTCCTCCTGCACGATCTCCTGCGCTTGGCGCTTGGTGCCCACCATGAGGAGCTGACCGCCGCGACCTACGGTGTCCGTGATGAAGTTGAACGCGCGCTGAAAAAGGCGCGCCGTTTGATCGAGGTCGATGATGTGGATGCCGTTGCGCGAGCCGTAGATGTACGTGCGCATCTTCGGATTCCAGCGCTTGGTCTGGTGGCCGAAGTGCACGCCCGCGTCGAGCAGCGAGCGAAGCGGCAACGGGAAATCGTTCTTGAGCTGCGGAACTTCGGATTGAGCCATGATCGCGCTTCCTTTCGGTTGGACCTCCGCTCCCCACCGCGGCCAGCGAGCTCTCCGAAGGATTCATCCGCTTCGGCGGAGCACGCACCGGACCGACGGGTTGCGCCGGGGAACGTGTGGATTTTACAACTAATACCGCTTTCAAGTTGACGCGAGGTCGAGGCGGGGCCGAGCAGCGGACCGGAACAGCCTGCTTTGGCTTTGAGGACCGCAGCGCAGGCCCCAACGATGAGATCGCGTCAAATCGAAAGCGGCCATCGTGCAAAGAGGGCACCATGCCCTGTTTGCCTGAAGGGAGCAGCATCCTAGTCGCGCGCCGCTCCACGTCAACCTCTTCGATGCTATAGAAGCGGCCCTGTTTGGAGGGTTGGTCGATGCGCCTTGCACCGTTCGCGTTCTTGGTTCTCGTGCTCGCGGCGTGCGGGCCGACGAAGATGCCGCAAGGGCCCGCGCCCGAGTTCGAAGATCCTCCCGCGCCTTCGTGGTACGACGCCGGCGCTTCTTCGTCGGGCTCGGCAAGCTCGCCGAGCTCGGCGAGTGTGCCCGCGGACGCGTCCACAGATGCATCCGCTGAAGCGGGCAAGTAGAACACCGCCATGGACAAGGCGCAGATCCACCACGTGGCCGAACTCGCGGAGCTCTCACTCACCGAAGTCGAGGAGCAGCGCCTGGCCGTCGAGATGAGTGCAATCCTCACGTATGTCGCGGAGCTCGATGCGCTCGACACGAGCGACGTGCCGCCGACCATGCAAACGATCGCCGCCGATCGTGAGCCTGAACGGAGCTGGCGCAGCGACGAGGTTCGCCCCGGGCTCTCGCACGAGGATGCGCTCGCGCAAGCTCCGAGCGTGGAGCACGAAGGTTTCTCGGTGCCGAGCTTCGTGGAGTGAAGGAGCAGCACCATGAAGATCGCTTCCGTCATCGAGCTCGCGGATCGCGTTCGCCGCGGTGAGATCAGCGCCGTTGCCGTTGCTGAAGACACGCTCGCGCGCATCGATCGAGACAACGGCCAGCTCAACGCGTTCCTCACGGTCGCGCGCACGGAGCTGCTCGAGCAAGCGCGCGCCATCGACGACAAGCGCGCACGCGGGCAAGCGCTCGGGCCGCTCGCAGGCGTGCCCATCGCGCTGAAAGATGCACTCTGCACGCGAGGCATTCGCACCACGTGCGCCTCGAAGATGCTCGGTGAGTACGTGCCTCCGTACGACGCAACCGTGGTGAGTCGCTTGCGCGCCGCCGACGCACTTTTGCCCGGCAAGACGAACATGGACGAGTTCGCCATGGGCTCGTCGAACGAGAACTCCGCGTTCGGTCCCGCGCGAAACCCGCACGATCGAGAGCGCACGCCGGGTGGTTCGTCGGGCGGCAGCGCCGTTGCCGTTGCCTCCGGCATGACGCCGGCATCACTCGGAAGCGACACGGGCGGCTCGATTCGTCAGCCCGCGGCGTTCACCGGGGCGGTCGGCGTGAAGCCCACCTATGGCCGCGTCTCGCGCTTCGGTCTCGTGGCGTTCGCATCGAGCCTCGACCAGATCGGTCCGTTCGCGAGCGACGTGCGCGGAGCCGCGCGCGTGCTCAGCGTCATCGCGGGTGCCGACGGTCGCGACGCCACGTGTCTCCCGGCGCCGTGCGACGACTACGAGGGGGCTTGCGGTAAGGCCGTGCGCGGTCTTCGCGTGGGCGTTCCCGAGGAGTACTTCACGGGCGGGCTCGATCCCGAAGTCGAGGCGAGTGTCCGCGCGGCCATCGCTCGCCTCGAGAGCGACGGCGTCGCGATCAAGAAAGTGCATCTTGCACATACGCGTCACGCCGTTGCAACCTACTACGTGATCGCCACCGCGGAGGCGTCGAGCAACCTCGCGCGCTTCGACGGCGTTCGCTACGGCTTGCGCGTCACCGGTGCCGAAGAGCACGGCAAACACGCGCAAGGCGGCGCGCTCCGAGCGATGTACGGCGCAACGCGCGACACAGGCTTCGGCGACGAAGTGAAGCGGCGCATCTTGCTCGGCACGTTCGTCTTGTCCGCGGGCTACTACGACGCGTACTACCTGAAGGCGCAGAAGGTCCGCACGCTCATTCGTCGCGACTTCGATCGAGCCTTCGGCGAGGTCGACGCCATCGTGTGCCCCACCTCGCCCACGCCCGCATTCAAACTCGGTGAGAAGACGAGCGATCCTCTCGCGATGTACCTCTCGGACGTTTACACGCTCCCCGCGAGCCTCGCGGGGTTGCCGGCGATGTCCGTGCCCTGCGCGCCAACGACGGCCGGCTTGCCCGTCGGTCTTCAGGTCATCGCGCCGGTGCTGAAGGAGACGACGATGTTCGCGCTCGCCGCCGCGTGGGAAGCAGCACGCGCCTCGTGAGTGAGATCCTTTACATGTAGAGTTTCTGGGCGAGGTCCAATGACGCTAACGAACGAGCCGGACGACGCGGAAACGGAACTCAGCGAAGCGGCGGCAAAGATTCGCAAACCACGCGCGGCTCTCCTCGACGCGGACGCGATGGCAACAACGTCGGTCCTCGTCGACGAGATCCGCGAGCTCGAAGGCGAGCTCGATCGACTCATCGATCACCCGTCGCGAAGCGACGTATCGTCGATCGATGCGGACGACTCCGAGGAGGATCCGACGGACGCGTACGATGTCGAACGCGAAAGGCGCGTTGACTTAGCCGATGGTACCAACGCCGAGAGCGATGAGTCGCTCGCCCATCATCTTGCGGAGCGTGCGCGCGCATTCGTTCGGAGCACGCAAACGCATCTTCTTTCGCTGATCAGAACTCATGGTCGCCGGCGTCCTCATCGTCGATAAGCCCAAAGGTCCCACGAGCCATGACGTCGTTGCCGTGCTCCGTCGCACGCTCCGCACGCGTCAGGTAGGGCACGCGGGAACGCTCGATCCAATGGCAACGGGGGTGCTCGTCGTCGCCGTCGGAGAAGCCACGAAGCTCGTTCCATGGCTCACCACGGACGACAAATCTTATGAAGCCACGGTGCGTCTTGGCGTCGGCACGAGCACGCTCGACGCGGATGGACAAGAGACGTCGCGCATCCCGATCTCGCACGATCTCGCGCAGGCACTCCGCGCTATCGAAGTAGGGGCGCAGCATGCTGCGCCCCTGCCTTTGCCGGAGCCGTTGCGCACGGCGATCGACAGCGAGCGCGCGCGCACCGAACAGATCCCGCCGATCTTCTCTGCGGTGCGCATCGGCGGCGAGCGCGCTCACAAACTTGCGCGCCGCGGACAGGTGCCGGATCTCGCGCCGCGCCCCGTGGGGCTGCGCCGCATCGACGTGATGGGAGCAAGCCTCGATCCTGAACCGGAGCTTCGCCTCACCGTCGACGTCACGAAGGGTTACTTCGTACGCTCGCTCGCGCGCGATCTCGCCGAGGCGCTCGGCACCACAGGACACCTCACGAGCCTTCGGCGCACGCGTTCGGGCGCGTTCTCGATCAATGACGCGATCGCACTCGACGGCATCTGGGAGCGTCCCGCGTCGGACGCCGATCGCGACGCACAGCAGGCGCTCTTCTCGTCGAGGCTCTTGTCGCTCGAGTGTGCTGTAGCGATCGCGATGCCTACGAGCACGCTGAACGCCGACGGCGTTCGCGCCGCTCGCTTCGGGCAGCGCGTTCACCCGAGCGATCTTTCATCGCCTCATGCGCGTCCTTCCGCGTGGCTCGACGAAGACGGAATGCTCATCGCGGTCGGACGAGCGAGCGAAGATGGCAGCGGACAAGTCTTGCGCGGCTTCAGACCGCTTTCGATTTGACGCGATCTCATCGTTGGGGCCTGCGCTGCGGTCCTCTTCCGGCCGGCCGCCGTCCGTTGGAAGGCGACGAGATCGAGCAGCAGACTCGGTTTGCCGAGCGAGGTGAGGATCGCATGGCATTGGTCAGCGCCGCGAGATCCGGATGGAGGATGGTGTTGAGCGCCGCAGGCGCCTCGCCCGATGAATTCTGCCGGGGCCAGCGCGTGCGACGCCTCATAAACCACGCCATTCGCCCATTGGTTGTAGGCGGCGAACATCTGAAAGATGTCTTTCTCTATGAAGCCCAATAACCCGGACTACTTGCGAGGTGGCTTCTTTTTTTCTTTGGCGAGCTGTCTCTTCGCTTCGGCCGCCTTCGCCATGGGACCCGACGGTTCGGCCTTCAGGTACGCGTCGTACTCAGCGATGGCGTCGGCGAACCTGCCATCTGCATGCAACCACGAACCAAGCCAGTAATGCGCAGGCGCGAAGTTCGGCTCCTTGTGCAGCGCGACTTTCAGGTCCACCACCGCGGCCGCCTTGTCTTTCGCTGCATACTTGCATAATGCACGATTCGTGCGGAAGTCAGCGTTGTCTTTGAACGAGATGGCCTTGTCGAACGCTTCGATGCACTCGGGCACGGCGCGCGCCGTTCGCAACTCGAAGCCGATGGTCCCGAGCAATACCGGATCATCGCCTGCGACGCGTTGGGCTTGCTTCAACTTCGCGACGGCCTCGCTCGTCTTCTTTGCGGCTGTGAGATGCTGCGCGTAGGCGAGGTAATAGCGTGCGTCGTTCGGCGAAAGCTTGATGGCATCATCGAACGCCTTCGTTGCCGCGTTGACGTACCCCTTGCCGGATAGCGCCACGGCGAGGTTTAGCTGCATGTCGGCGTTGTCGCTATGGCGCTCGAGGGTCCTCCTGGCGAGCATGATCGCGTCGTCGAACCTCTTCGCCTCGATGTAGATCGCCGTGAGATTCTCGGCGGCTTCGTCGAGATCGGGCGCGAGCAAGAGCGCCTCCTTGTAGTTCTTCTCCGCCGCGACCCGGTCGCCGGTTTTGTCCATCGCGAGACCGAGGTAGTAGTAGGCGTCCGCTTGCTTCGGATTCTTCTTGATCGCGGCCTCGAACGCGGCGCGTGCGGTCGCCCAGTCTTCTGCCTTCACGGCCGCCGTGCCTTTGGCGATGTCGTCATTCGACGATGCACCCGGCGCCGAAGCAGCCACGTCGGCCGACGTGTTCAATGTGCCTTTCGCATCGGGCACGGACTTGGCGGGACTGCTCGGAGCACCGCATGCTGCGAGCGCGATGGTGCCTAAAAGAATACGGCATCGCATCGAACCTCTCTTCATTAGCGGCCTTCCTTACTCACAGCCCCGAGCAACGTCTCGCGGATCTCCTTGAAACGCGGACCGGGCAAAACTTTGCTGCCATCGAGCTCGCTCACATAAAACACGTCGGCAACCTTCGTGCCCTCAGTGTTGATCTTCGAGAGCGCAATGGACAACCCGAGATCGTGGAGCGCGTGTGCGAGGCTATAGAGCAGGCCCGGCCGATCCTTTGCAAAGACCTCGACGATGGTGTGGCGCGGTGACGCTCGGTCATCGATGACGACCTCGGATGGGACGGCCGGACTCGGACGCTGCCGCCACGGCGATACCGTTCCGGTGCGTTCGCGCAAAAGATCCGACGCGTCGACGGCGCCGCTGCATACACTCTCGAGATCGCGCACGAGCCTGGGCATGGCCTGCGCAGCACCTTCGGCGCCGCCGTGCGCATCGCGGATCCAGAAGAGGTCGACGGCTTCGCTTCCGCCGTCCGGAAGCGCGCGCGAGTAGACCTGCGCGCCGAGCACCTCGAGACGGTTCGCGGTGATGGCCGCCGCGATGCGGGCGAGCAGCCCCGGCGCGTCTTCCGCAACGACGCAAAGCTCGCTCGCCTCCGGATGGCGCGATGGAACGAGTGCAGCATGCACGAATTTGTTCTGTTGCGTGCGCTCGGCAGCAACGCGCGCGTGAGCACCAATGGCCTCGGGTGCGTTCGAAAGCAGATAACGCTCCGGCATCGATACGACGAAGTCCTCGAGATCGCTCCTCGTGCCTTGCCACACCCCGAATGCGGCTTCCTTCAAGCGCTGCACGCGCGCGGTGTCCACCGGGTGCGGGCTCGACTCGGGCGCGGCCGGAACTCCGCCGACGGTCCCGAGGATGTACGTATCAGATGCAAAATACAGCTCATCGAGCATGTGCGACTTCCACGAGGTCATCGCGGTCGGCGACGTCGTCGTGAGATCGCACACGGTGAGAAGATACAGATTGCGCAGCGCTTCGCGCCCCTGCACCTGCGCGCAGAAGTCCTTCGTGGTGCTCGGGTCGTCGAGATCGCGGCGCGTGGCCACGTGGTACATGAGCAGATGATCGCGGACGAGCGCGCGCACTTCGGCGGCTTCGTCCGGCGGCACGCCGAGGCGCGGGAGGATCGTGTCGCAGAGCTCGGCGCCGACGATCGAATGATTTCTCCGCGAGCCTTTCGCGTCGGGATAACCCTTTCCGACGTCGTGAAGAAGCGTGGCGAGAAAGAGCGTCTGCGGACGCGCGATCTCGGCGGCGAGACGGCTCGCGAGGGGTCGCTCCTGGGCATTGTCACCGCGGCAAAGGGCGCGGAGCGCATCGACGGCGGCGACGCTATGAACGTCGACTGTGTAGACGTGATAAACGTCGTGATGCACGCGACCGGTGACGGGCGCGAACTCCGGGATCATCGTGAGCACCAGGCCCACCTCGTGGAGCTCGCCAACGATGGACCCGTGGCGCAGGGGGGCCTCGGGCACCGTGCAGAGCAACTCCACGAAGAGGCGCCGAGCTTCCGGACTCGATCGAAGCCGCGACGCCCACGATGCATCGGCCGCGGCGCGCGCGATGCTGTCGCGCGCGAACGGCAGGATGGGTGCCTTCTTCTTCACGCACGCTTCGTAAGCGCGCAGAGCGAGCGCCGGATCGCTCGAGAGCTCGCCGGGATCGACCGTCACCTGCCCGTCGAAGAGTCGCACGCCCCCGCCGAGATCTACCTCGATCGGTCTGTTTCGCCGCTTGCTCGGCAGAACGCGCAGGAGCAGTGCCTCGCGAGCGCGCGAGACGACGCGCGCGTGGCCGAAATAGTCTTGCATGAAACGCTCGGCGGCCGCGGCACGCTCCGTCTCGCCGACATCTTGCGCGCTCGAGATTGCTGCATCATGCACGTATCCGATCGCGACGGCGATGGCCTCTTGACGATCGAAGGTAAGCCGATCGCTCCTGCGGCCGGCATGGGCATGCAGCTGGGTTCGTACGCGCCACAAAAACTCCTCGGCGCGCGCGATCTCGTGGGCCTCGCGCGGAACCAGGACGCCGAGGCGCACGAGCTCGGTCCACGCCCCTCCTTCGTAGGCAGGTTTGCGCATCCGGAAGCGCGCGCGCGCTGCCCAGTGCGCGATGTCGAGATCGCGCAGCCCGCCAGCGCCGGCCTTCACTTCGGGCTCGAGCAGGTAGACCGATCCTCCGAAGCGAGCATGCCGCGCGGTTGCTTCTTCTTCGAGGCGGGCAGTAAAGCGCGCGAGCTCGCCTTCGCTGAAGATGCCACCGTACGCGCGCTCTTCGATGGCCTCGAGCAGCGCGCGATCGCCGGCGAGGTAACGCAGATCGAGGAGAGACGTTGCAGTCGCGAGATCCTCTTGTGCGAGTTCGAGCATCTCTGGACCGTCGACGACTTGATGGCCGACCGACAGCCCGGCATCCCACAAGGGATAGAGCAGCATGTCGGCGAGGCGCGATACGGCATCGCGATGCTTCGAACCGGATCTCGTGACGAGACGCACGTCGATGTCGGATCGGAGTGCGACCGCGCCGCGGCCGAGGCTTCCGACGGCGGCGAGGACCAGAGGCTCGCCATTGAGAAGATCGGGGTTTCGATGTACGGCTTCGGCGAAGAGCTCGGTGACGAGCGCATCGAGCAAGGCTGCTCGAGCCTTTCCGAGCTGCAATCCGTCCTCGCCCGCGCCAAGGAGGCGATCGAGTTCATCCCAATGCCGATGCACTGCCGCAGCGACGCGCGCGCGTACGGCGTCGCTGGCGGGCGGTCCCGACGGATCCGGACATTCCTCCTCCTTAATCATAAAAAAGCCACATCGGACCCTACCACCGAGCCTTCCCAACGGCGCGCCTTTCCCGTACCGTGCGCCTTCGCACGCGGGCGCGAGCCGCGAGAGGAGGCATTCGATCATGTCCAAGAAGCGTCTTTTTCCAATAGTTGTACTTTGCACAGTGGGTGTTCTCGGCACCGTTTCCGTTGGTTGCGGCGGCGAGTCGAAGCCCGCCGCGGAGCCCGTGGCCCAGCCGGCACCGCCGCCCCCGCCTCCGCACCACCCCCGGAGGCAATTCAAGGCGATCGGGAGGGCAAAGATCGTCAACAACGAGATCCAGATCCCCGGCAAGATCCAGTTCGACCTCGACAAAGCGACCATCAAAGAAACCGCGGAGACACACGAAATCCTGGACACGCTTTTCCAGGAGATGAGGGACAACCCGCAGATCACCAAGCTTCACATCGAGGGCCACACGGACGACAAGGGGACGGTTGCCTACAACAACAAACTCTCGCAGGATCGCGCGGACGCCGTCGCGAACTGGCTCGTGAGCAAGGGCATCGACCGATCGCGTATCGTGACCGTCGGCATGGGGCCGTCGAAACCGCTCGTCCCGAACGACAGCGAGCAGAATCGCGAACTGAATCGCCGCACGGAGTTCAAGATTTGGGAAATCGACGGCGAACCAACGGAAGCAGCAAAAGCTGCTGGCACGCCGGCGAAGTGATCGCGAGTCGGTCGATCGACGACGTGATTGCGAGTCGGTCGACGACGTGATTGCGAGTCGGTCGATTAGGGGGACCCCACCGCGCGGCTTCGCCTTCGGCTCGCCGCGCGTGCTCCCCTTGGGCGGTGCTCGTCGGCGCGCCATTGTTTTTGGCGGGCTACCGGCCCGCCTGGCGGCGGCATCTCATGGCGCGCCTTCCTGCGCGCCGCCAGGGGAGCCCGCAACTGCATGCAAGCTGCACTCGGCCGCCGGGCGGCGTGCCTTCTCTCCAAGTGCTCTTGAAAAGTATCGAACGTCTCGATATGGTTCACGTTTCGGCGATTTCGAGTGTGCGCGAAGGTGGCGGAATTGGCAGACGCGCTGGATTCAGGTTCCAGTGGGGTAACTCCTGTAAGGGTTCAAGTCCCTTCCTTCGCACTGTAAGCTTGCGGAATCATTGAGAGCGGCCGACCAAAAAACCAAAACCTGGCCAAACGCTCTTCATGTCTCGAGATGTCTCGAGCGCTCTGCACCTTGATCACCGGTCGGCGGTGTCGAGACGCACGTCATGCATCCACAGCGCAGGCCGTAGAGTTCGGCGGGGCGTAGCCCCGAACCTGTCCGCGGCCTCCCCGTGGCTACTCGGCCCTCCTGCATCAGCACTTCGAGCTCGCGGACGTGTCGAGCACACCAGCTCGTGAATGCAGGAGCTTCAATTTCGGCTTTGGCGGCGGAAACCCGCCAAGGCAGGGATCCCTCTCGCCACATCTGGTTGACGAAGTTGTCAACCCGTCATACGGTAACTTGGGTAACCGTCATGACCCGCCGCTCCGCCACTGCAGAGAAGTCCTTTGACGAGCTCACAACGCTTACGCAAGACCCCGTGCGCGGATCCTTCGTTCAGCGCAGTTTCACCGCCATCATCGACGTAGCAAAGCGCATGCAACCAAACGAGCTGCGCGACGCAGCTTCGCGATCCACGAACCTCGACGCGCTCGTCTCGGGGTTGCTCCAGCCGGGGTCGATCGGGCTTCTTCGCGCAATCGATCCACTCGCACCGGCAAAGCTCCGCGGACTTCGTGCGCGCGACGAATTGCTCGGGGGCGAGGGCGGTACGCTGACCGTCGCGGAGGTCGCGGACTTGCTCGGCATCACGCGCCAGGCGGTCAACAAGCGCCGTGAAGCCCGCAGACTTCTCGGCGTCGAAATGGGACGGCGCGGCTTCCGTTATCCGGCCTGGCAGTTTGCATCGGGTGCCACCCTTGCCGGCCTCGAGGACGTGCTCGCAACTCTCGGCGACGCACCCGCGCTGTCTAAAATTCGCTTTTTTCTCTCGGGCTCACACCGTCTTGGCAAAAGGCGCCCGCTCGATCTCCTTCGCAAAAAGAGCGTTGCCCCAGTCCTCGTAGCAGCGAAGGCATTCGGCGAGCACGGCGCCGCGTGACAGCGCATCCAGAACCGCCCGCCGATCTCGCGCGCCGAAAGCTCCCGCTCGCGCGCTTACGCGGCCCCTTCTTCCGAATTCATCGCGTGCGCCACGCAGCTCTCTATTTCGGGACCGCTGGCATGTACCGCTTCGATGCACCAACAAAGCAATTCGGTGTCCTTTATGCCGGTCTTGACGTGCACTGTGCATTCATCGAAACCTTCGGGCATGCAACGGGCGCGCGTCTCGTCGAGATCGCCGAACTCTCGGCGCGTTCACTCGCCGAGATCACCTCACGCCGTCCTCTCCGCTTCGTCGATTTGCGTGCAGCCGGATTGCCTCGCATGGGTGCCGACGCGGCACTCACCTCCGGCCTCGACTACGACCTTTCGCACCGATGGTCTCTCGCGTTGCACGGCCACCCGCAGAAACCGGATGGCATTGCCTATCGCGCGCGCCACGATCCTTCCCGCACTGCCGTGGCCATCTTCGATCGCGCCAAGTCCGTGCTGAGCATGAAATCACTCGGCACAATGGATGCGCATTCCGGGCGGCTTGCCGATCTGCTCGACACTTATGACTTCGGCCTTGTCTGAAGATGTCGCGATTGGTGGGCGGCCCAGCCGCAGTCATCGTGCGTCTCCTCGCGGCTCGCGCGTAAACAACCGTAAACGAAGGCATCTTCAATGGCGTTCGGTCGTCAGTCCGTGCGAGACCAGGTTGGTCCACGGAAGTTCCAAAGGAGATCATCATGCGATCCATCGTTATCGCCACCATGTTTGCCATCTCGAGCCTTGTTGCCGTGCCGGCGTTTGCAGCCCCCGCGCAGGGCGGCGCTTCCGCGAAGGTTCATCACGGTGACCATGCGAAGTTCCCAATGTCGGGCGCTGAATTCAAACAGAAGGTCGACGCGCGACAGGCCAAGGCGCGCGCACGGATGGAAGAGCGCGCCTCGAAGTTGCCTGCCGATCAGGCAAACGCGCTCCGAGCAAAGTTCGAAGCGGGCACCGCAACGATCAACGCGGAAGTCGACAAGATTGTCGCGGACGGCACCGTGACGGAGGACGAGGCAAAGGAGTTCCGCGAAGTCGTGCGTTCGGTGTTCCCGCACGCCGGCAAGCATCACGAAAAGAAATCCTGACCGCTTTCGATTTGCCGCGATCTTAGGCCATCACGAAAGCGCTCGCTGGGACTCGCTCTCAGCGGGCGCTTCGTTTATTTGTATTTTAGAAAGTTGCGCAATTGATCATGCCCGTGCCGGGTCAGAACCGACTCGGGATGAAATTGCACGCCTTCCACGGGCAACGTTTTGTGCCGTACGCCCATGATTTCATCGAACTTGCCGTCCGTATTCTGCGTCCACGCGGTAATTTCCAAACATGACGGCAGAGTGGATTTCTCTACGACGAGCGAATGATATCGCGTGGCCTCGAATGGATTCGGCAGGCCGGCGAACACGCCCTGACCGCGATGGTGAATCGGTGATACCTTGCCGTGCATGATTTGGCGCGCGCGCACCACCCTGCCGCCGAATGCCTGACCGATGGCCTGGTGGCCGAGACAGACACCGAAGATCGGAATGCTGCTGCCGAGTTTTTCTATCACTTCGAGCGAGATCCCTGCATCGTCCGGTGTGGCCGGTCCCGGTGAGATGACAATTTTCTCGGGCAAAAGCCGACGGACATCTTCCACTGATATCTCATCGTTGCGCACCACACGCACATGGGCGCCCAATTCACCCAGATATTGCACGAGATTGTAGGTGAAACTGTCGTAGTTGTCGATCATCAGAATCATCTCACAACCCTTCCGTCGCCTGCGTCACAGCGTGAAACAGTGCTCGGCACTTGTTCATCGTTTCTTTCCATTCGAGTTCAGGTACGGAGTCGGCAACCACGCCGCCGGCAGCCTGCACGTGCAATTGGCCATTTTGCACGATCGCGGTGCGGATCGCGATGGCGAGGTCGGCTTCGTCGTGCCAATTCCAATAGCCCATCGCACCGCCATAAACGCCGCGCTTGACGGGCTCGAGTTCGGCAATGACTTCCATGGCGCGCACTTTTGGCGCGCCGGTGAGCGTGCCTGCGGGGAAGGTGGCGCGAAACACGTCCATGAAACCAAGTTCCGGCTTGAGCCGGCCGGTTACTTCAGAGGCGATGTGCATGACGTGCGAATAGCGTTCGATGGTCATGTTCGCGGTAACTCTGACGCTGCCGGTTTGCGCGATGCGGCCGACGTCGTTGCGGCCGAGATCGATGAGCATGACATGTTCGGCGCGCTCTTTCGGATCGCTGAGCAGCTCGTTTTCCATCGCGAGATCTTCTTCGACCGTGTGACCACGCCGGCGCGTTCCGGCAATAGGGCGCAGCACCACCTGACCACCTTGCGCGCGCACGAGGATCTCCGGCGATGAGCCGATGATCTGCTCGCTGCCGAGATCGACAAAGTACATATACGGGGATGGATTGAGCGCGCGCAACGCACGATAGACATCGAGCGGCCGCGCGCGAAATGGCACGGACAAGCGCTGGCTAATCTGTACCTGGAAGACGTCGCCTGCATAAATATATTCTTTGGCTTTCTCGACGGCTGCAAGATAACGATCTTTTGGAAAGCTCGAGACGAAATGCGATTCATCAATCGCCTTCGGATCGACGAAATCAGGATACGCCGCGCTGGTCGACCGCAACCTGTGCACGAGGCCGTCGAGCCTGCGTTGAGCCCTGGCAAAGGCGCGCGGCTCGGCAGGGTCGGCGTTGACAATGAGATAAAGTTTGCCTTTGAGGTTGTCGAAAACAGCCAATTCTTCGGCCAATATCAGGCAGATGTCCGCCATCCCGAGCATGTCAGGATTGGCGTCGCGTTGAATCTTACGCTCCACGTAGCTTACGCATTCGTGGCCGAAATAACCGACAAAGCCCCCGGCAAATTTTGGCAAATTTTCCAATTTCGGTACGCGGTAAGTCGCTTTGATGCGCACGAGCTCGGCGAGCGGATCGATGACTTCGCGTGTTTCGATGGTTTCGCCGTCTTCCTCAATCGTCAGTCTCTTGCCGTAGACGCGGATCACGCGGCGCGCAGGCAGCCCGATGATCGAATAGCGGCCCCAGCGCTCGCCGCCCTCGACGGACTCGAACAGATAAGCAAACGGCCCATCGGCGAGCTTGAGGTAGACGGATAGCGGCGTGTCGAGATCGGACAGGACTTCGCGCACGACCGGAATGCGGTTGTAGCCCTGCGCGGCGAACGCCGTGAATTCATCGCGAGAAATCATATCGCCCTTCCTGTAACACGCGAAGTTTACGATGGGCCCGGCGTTGTCCACTCCACGGTGAAGAGAATGCGCCGTCCAGGCAGGGGGAAGTCGTAGAGATCGCCGACGGGCGCGCGCACGGGACCGAATAATCCGGGGTATTCGACAGCACGAAGATTGAGGAGGTTTCGCACTTCGAGCGCCGTCGTCAGGCCGGGGGGAACTGCAAAGCGAAGACCCGCCGAATGAAGAATGCGATTGGGCACGACGATCCTGCCTTGCGTGTCGGTGGTGATACCGGAAACCCAGTCGATGCCGTAACGAACGCGAACGGGGCCGAGCGTGTAGACGAGATCGGCGACGAGATCGTGTTTGGGTCGGCCCGGAAGCGGTGGCCTTTCGCAACTGCTCGCAACGTAGCGGCATTCGCTCTCGTTCGACGTTGCGAGCGCCGTCTCCGAGACGCGCGCGTCGAAGCCAAAGAGCGAGGCACGCGCCTCGGCTTCGATCCCAGCGAGGCGGGCGCTGCCGATGTTCGTCGATTTTTGCAGGCCGTAGGCGCCGCTCGACGCGAACACGATGAGATCGTGCGCCCACGTCGCGAAGGCTGCTCCTTCGAGATGCACGCGCGCCCGCGCGGAGCGATGATCGAAGCGTGCACCGAGATCCACGGTCGTCGCCGACTCGGGGCGTAACGACGGGTTGCCGAGGAACATGCCGCGGTTTCCGAAGCGCTCGATGAACGAGGGCGGGCGCGCGACGGCGCCTCCGTGGCCGGCGACGATCACGGGGCCGATCGCGGTTTCGAAGCCCGCGTTTCCCGTGGGGCGCACATTGCTCTGGATCTCGTTGCCGCCGCCCGTATCGAACCACGCGTCTGCGCGCGCGCTCGTCGCGAGCACGGTGACAGATGAGACTTGCGCGCTGCCGTCGAACGCGAGTCCGATGCTCGATCGCCGCGCGCTCGGCGGTTGGGTGGCGCCTACCCACGTGCCCGGTGCGTAGTGCTCGAGACTTCCGTCGATGCGCGTCTCGATCGAAACATCTTCGAAAGGACGGCCCTTGTATCCGATGCTCGTTCCGGCGGCGACGATCGTGTCGTCCGTCGACGTCGGGCCGAAGGTGACTGCGGCGTCTTCCTTCGAGTCGCGAAGCGACAAGGTCTCGCGTCGCCCCCAGCCGCGCACCCCGAACGTGCCGCCGCCCATAGGCACCGTGAAGTCAATCACCGAGACGAGGCGTGATGAGTCGAGGCGCTGCGACGGCGTCGTCTCGCTGGCGCTGCCCGGAAGCTCTTGACGGCGTGCCTGTGCGAGCGCCGTGATCGTCAGTGCGCCCGCGCCCGCGCGCGATGCGATGCGCACCGGAAGGCCGACCGAGACGAGACCGCTTGCTGCTGCGTGCCCTGCGTTCGTGCGCGTCGTGAAGACATCGTGGCCGGCGCGTCTCGTGGCGTCCGCGTCCAGGTAAGAGAAATTGTCGTCGGATCGCGACGCGCTGAGTCCGGTGGCGATGCGTACGCCGTCCGGATCTCCGCGCACGTCTCCGACGCGCATGCGGAGTTCGCCGAACGAGCCCACGGCCGTCCACGCGTCCGTGCGCGCAGGCGATCGCACGGACGGAGGATCGAGCACGAGGGTCCCTCCGAGCGATCCCCGCCCGAGTGAAGCGGGTGCGAATGACCGATACACGCGCGCTCGCACGCCCGGCCAGAGCGGCAATGTGGCGAGATCCAACGATGGATCGGCACCGCCGCTGAGCGGTACGCCGGCGAGGTACACGGCGACTTGCGTGGAGCTCGCGCCACGAATGGACAACGTGGAAAATGAATCGTCGGCTCCGAGCCTGCGAACATGAACGCCGGGGAGCGGCTCGACGAGGCTCGCGGCATCCGTGATCTCGCGCGGGCTATCTTCGATGCGTGCTTGCGAGACGAAACCTCCCGCTTCGCGACCGTGAACGGTAACGACATCGGGGCCGGCCGATGCGCGCTCCACGTCTGCGCGCTCCACATCGCTTACGTTGTCGGCGCGTGCGTCACCGAGCCGGAGCACGAAAGCGGCGAGCATCGTGGCGGAACCAAAGCCGCAAGTCGCGCCGTTTCGCCGGATGCGCATGGCGCGCGGGCTCTACCACGCCCCTTCTATCGCGGCTCCGTCGCAATGGGCTAAGCTTTGGATTCATGTCGGCTACGGCGTACGCACTGCTTGCGATCTTAGGTCTTGCCATCCTCATGGTGGTTCATGAAGGAGGGCACTACCTCGCAGCGCGGCGCCACGGCATGCGCGTGACGCGCTTCTCCATCGGCTTCGGCCCAACCATCTGGAAGCATCGCGCCAAGGGATCACCCACCACCTTTCAGATCGCGATCATTCCATTCATTGCATACGTGCAGATTGCAGGGATGAACCCCTTCGAGGAGAACGACCCGAAGGACAAGGAGAGTTACGCGAACGCCTCGCTCTGGGCTCGCATCGTCACCATCGTGGCGGGCCCACTCGCAAACTACTTCTTCGCATCGATCCTCATGTTCTTTGGATTCGTCCTCGGCGGAAATCTCGTCATCGACGAGACCATGCGCGTCAGTATCGACGCGACGGGTCCGGCTGCCGAAGCCGGCATCGTAACCGGCGATCGCATTCGTTCGGTCAACGGCGAGGCCATTCGCAATTGGGACGAACTCAAAAGCATCATCGGCGCTCACGCCGGTGAGAAACTCGACGTCGAGATCGAACGTGGCAACCAGACTTTTCACGTTGCGCCAACGCCGCTTGCCGACGGCCAAAACAAAGGCAAGATCATGGTCGGCCCATTCGCGCAAATCGTCCCCGTGACCATCGGGCGTGCGGCCGTCCTCAGTCTCACCGAGCCACCGAAGGTTGTTTACGCGGTGGTCAGAGGACTCGCGCGCATCGCGGCCGGCAGAGAGAAGCCGGAGCTCGTTGGTCCGGTGGGCATCGTTCGCGACACGGCCGCGGCTGCCAAAGATGGCGCGCACACGTATTTCAAATTCCTCGGCGCGCTCAGTGCGTACCTCGGCGCGTTCAACCTCCTGCCGTTCCCCGCGCTCGACGGAGGGCGCTTGCTCTTTCTCGGGTTCGAGGCCGCCTCGCGCCGTCGCGCCGACGCGAAAGTCGAAGCCAAGGTGCACGCGATCGGCCTTCTCATGTTCCTCACGCTGATCGCGTTCGTCACCTACACGGAGGTGTTCCCAAAGCACTAACTCTCGCTCAGCGTGGCTTCTTCGCTAGTTGCTCGCCGAGGGTTTGAGAGCGCATCGTCGCAGTTTCAACAGCATCGATGAGCGTGCTCCGAAGTCCGCCAGATTCGAGCGCGTGCAAGCCAGCAATGGTTGTACCGCCGGGGCTCGTCACCATGTCTTTGAGCCTGCCGGGGTGTTCGCCGGTTTCGAGCAGAAGTTTCGCCGAGCCGTAAACCGTCTGCGCCGCGAGCAGAAGCGCGGTGTCGCGATGCAAGCCGACCTTCACGCCGCCATCGGCGAGTGCTTCGATCATCAGCATGACGTACGCCGGACCGCTGCCCGAAAGACCCGTGACCGCGTCGAGCAGTGATTCGTCGAGCGTGACGACGCATCCGACCGCCGCAAACAGCGCACGCGCGGTCTCGAGGTCATCGTCGGTCGCGTGACTTCCGGGTGCGATGGCCGTTGCGCCTGCGAGCGCCGTCGCGGGCGTGTTCGGCATCGAGCGAACGACGTGCGCATCCTTCGGCAGTCGACTCTCGATCGCCGAGATGGGAACGCCGGCTGCAATCGAGATGACGAGCTGCCCGGGTCGCACGCCGCTGCCAACGGCTTCGAGGACCTTGTCGATGACTTGGGGCTTTACCGACAGCACGATGACGTCGCTCATGCGAACGAGTTCGTGATTGTCGTTCGTGGTGCGGATGCCGTGCATCTCGTGGAGCGAAGCGAGACGATCCGCCTTCACGTCGCTTACGACGATCCCCGATGCAGGGACCACCTTCGCGTGAAGCAGACCCTTGACGAGCGCGCCCGCCATGTTGCCCGCGCCAAGAAAACCGAGCGTTTTGTTCTTCATGTCGGAGATCTCTGCATTCTACATTTTCGTCTTTACGCGCCGCTCATCGGAGCGGCGGCGGCCGCGAGTACGTCACCGAGCCATTCCTCGATCGCGCGCCGAGACTTGGCGCCGTCCTCGCCAATGTCTTGTGCAACTCGGTCGTGCCGCGCGAGGAGCAGGGCGCGACGCGCCACGGATGGATCTTCGTACATGGCCGCTGCCCACGCGATGGCGAGCACCGTCGGACGATCTTCGGATGCCAAGTGATAGCGCTTCGCGAGCGTCACGGCTGCGCCGGCTCGCAGGGGCGCGAGCGCTTCGTCGCGGAAACGGCGCGGCAGAAGCAGCGTGCCCGTCGTTTCCGCGAGCGTGACACCGTGGCCGGGAATGCGGTCGGACAGGATGAAGCGAATCGCGTCGATCGCGGCGAGCCCCGCGACATGGCGCGCCTCGATGCGCTCGACGACGTCGTTGCGATACACCTCGAGATCCATCGCGGGGATGGCGAGCTTGTTTGCGAGCACGCGCACGACGTGCTCTTCGCGCGGATCGATCTGGTCCCATGCTGCCGCGAGCCACGCGCCGCGCACGAATGCTCTGGCAACGGCGGGTTCGATGTCGCCATAGACGTCGAACTGCTCGACGGGAATCGGTCCTTCGTTGAGAAGCGCTTGTGCATCGGGCTCGGGCAGTCCAAGCGACGCAGAGAAGGCTGCGAGCGTTCGCGACTCCTCGACGTCGGCGGGACCGTCGGCGAGAAAGATCGCACGCATGACACGCATCGCAAGCGTGCCGAGGCGCTTGACGCGTTGCACGTCCTTGTCGCTCGGTTTCGAAGAGAAGATCGATCGCAACCCGCGCGCACCGATTTCGAGCGTGACCTTCTCGCGAATCACCTCGCTCATCGGCATCCACGCTGGCGCGAAGATGGGCGCCATCACGCGCGTCATCTCCACCACCCACGGATCGAATTCACTCGACATCGTGTTCAGACGATGCCCCGCGAGCACGGCGGAATAGGCGTCGCTGCGTCGTTTGCCGAGCCCTTCGAGAACGTTCGGTCCACCGCCGCACGACATGCCGAAGATCGCGTCTTCGGCGAGCGTGGTGAGCAGCTGGCCGAGTGCCAAGGTCTTCGGATCAACGGCTGGTGCATACGCATCCGTGGTCGTCATCGTCATGGGGAGCACGGTAGCCGAGAAGTTGGCCCAGGACACAAGCCTCGTGCGAGGGTCGATCCGTCCAATGCTCGCCGCACATCCGTTCCTCCTCATCCGAGTCCACGGCGTCGTTCCGATCATGGCCGCGATGCTCGGCGCGTGCTCCCTCCAACCCGTCTCCACCGATAGCAGCAGCGATAGCACCACGACCGACACGACCTCCGGCGCCGTGACCGGCTCCGACTGCGGACTCGACTCCGCGTCGGGCGCCACACTCTGCCTGGTGACGAGTCAGTGCCCCAGCGTCGTCATCGACTCGAGCACGTTTCCGAATTGTGGCTTTCGCATCCGCGGATCCATCGCCGAGCTCGTGTGCGGATGCGGAGAGTACATCTGCTCGATGGGAGCATTCACTACGTGCGATCAGGCCGAGCAACTGCTCTCGCAACAAACCGAGGTGAGCGTCTGCGATCAGATCGCCGAGGGTCGCTGCACCGCCGGCACGCCGACGACGAGCAGCACCGGCTCGAGCGACGCCACCTCATCGAGCTCGTCGAGCTCCAGTGGAAGTTCGTCGAGTTGCGATCGCACATGCTTGGCGGAATGCGGCGGAGGAGCCGCATGCGCCAGCGTTTGTGAGTGTTTTTGACCGCGGGGGTGGGGCAGGCACAGGGGCCTGCCCCTACGGCTGACAACACACTCGTAGGGGCGGCCCCCCGTGGCCGCCCTCGTCGTTGCCGTTAGACAATCTGTTTGGCGATCTGCCGTGTCTCGTCCCGCTCCTTGAGCGACTCGAGGATGATCACGGCCGTCTCTTCGATGGCGCGCCCGGTGACGTCGATGATGGACCAATTCGGGTGCTGCGCGAAGATGCTCTGCGCGTACTCGAGTTCGGCTTTGACCTGTTCTCGAAGGCCGTAGTTTGCATCCACGCTCATGCCGAGTTGCCGAAGGCGCGCCTTGCGGATCTCGATGAGTGGATCGAGCCCGATGGTCAGACCGACGACGCGCTCTTGGTTGGCTTCGTCGAGTTCGTGCGGCGGCGTGACGCCGAGGACGATCGGAAGATTTGCAACCTTGAGCCCGCGCTGCGCGAGCAGCGTCGAGAGCGGGGTCTTCGAGGTGCGGCTGACGCCCACGAGAACGAGATCGGCCTTCTTGAAGTTCCGAGGCTCCTTGCCGTCGTCGCTCTTGACCGTGAATTCGACCGCCTCGATCCGGCGGAAGTATTCGTCCGAGAGAGGAAGCATGGCGCTCGGCATGTTGATCGGATGGCGATCGAGGTAGACCGTCAATTTTCCGATCAGCGACCCGATGAGATCGAGTGCTTCCACACGCAGCTCGTAGCTTGACGCGTGAATGAACTCGCGCAGCTCCGGGCTAACGATGGTGAAGACGACGAGCGCACCTTCGCGTGCCGCGCGCTCGAGGATGGGCCGGACGGCCTCCTTCGTGCGTACGCGCGTATGAAGGCGAAGCTTTGCGCCCGAATGAGGGAACTGCAACATGGCCGCCCGGACGACCTTTTCTGCGGTTTCGCCCGTGGAGTCGGACAGAACGTCGATGCGCTTTGCGTCCACGATAGTTTCAACTGTCTACCACGCATGCGAGCAGAAAGGAGCGCGAAGGCGTCGAGACTTTTCTTCAAGACGTCCTCGCCGCAGTAGCGCGATCGCGATGCGTTCATCACCACTCGATCGCGGGCGATCGTGAGCACGGAACGTGCACACGTACGTCGCATGCGGAACGTTCAAGCAAGTCAGCAGGCCAAACCATCCCGTCGTCCAACGCTCCGTCCGATCTTACCGAGCTCGCCGTCGCCACTCGGGTGTCCGCGGACAGCTCCGTCACTCGAGAGAGTCACGTCTTCATCGGATGATGCTCCAACGCTGGTCGGCTTCGGAGCACGAACGCGCGTGGGGGTGGCTCTGCTCCCGCAAACTCACCACCTCGAGGATGACGAACCCACCAAGTCGTATCCTGTCGAAGCAACGCGCATGCGCACCTCATCGAAGTTAGCCCGCTTCGGATGGTTCGCTCTCGGCGTGATGTTCGGCATTGCCCTCGCTGCTTTCACGCGACGCATGCAGTCTACACACACTTCCGAAGTGGGATCTCCGTCTCCGGCGCAGACAACGATGCTGTCAACCGCGCCAGCGCCGGCGCCGTCCGTCGTCGTCGTGGCGCCGCCCGTCGATGACGCGTCTGCCACGGCCGTCGAAATGCCTGTCGCTCCTCCGCCGCCAGCAACACCTCGCGCGAACACGCCTCGGCATCGGGTGGCCAGCAAGCCGAAGCCGCCCAAGCCGATCGCAATCCACGGTGCCGAAGACACTCGATAGAATCCGGGGGCGCGATGAATCGCGCCCCTACAATCCGAAGTCGTTGCGCGTGTAGACCGCAACGAACGGCAATCCCGCGGCCTCGATGGCTTCACGGCCACCTTCGAGTCGATCGACGAGCGTGACGACGCCCGACACCACGTAGTCCGCGGCGCGAAGCTTCTCGACTGCCTTGAGCGTGGAGCCACCCGTGGTCGTCACGTCCTCGAGGATGACGAGCGCGGCGCCGGGCGGAAGCGTGGTGTTGCCCTCGAGAAACCGCTTCGAGCCATGATCTTTGGCTTCTTTGCGGACGTAGACGGCATCTTTGGGTGTCCCGCGCAGATGACTCGTGAGTGCAACGGCGCTTGCGAGCGGGCACCCTCCGAGCTCAACGCCCGCGACCGCATCGCACGCGGGAAGTGCTGCAAGTGCATCGAGCATGAGTTCGCCGGCGAGCGCGTGGCCTTCGGCGGTGAGCACCGTCTGCTTGCAGTCGATGAAAAAATCGCTCTCTTTGCCGGACGCGAGCACGACGCGCCTGCGAGCGAACGACCGCTCACGAAGCATCTCAAGCAACCGCGCGCGGTTGAAAGCAGCTTTGCTCGATGCCATCAGCGTTTCTTTTGAACGGCCTTCGTGCCCTTCTTGAGAACCGGAACCACCGGCGGAGGCGGCTCGCGACGCGAAGTTTGCTTGTCTGGCGTGATCGGCGCCGCCGCGGCTGTTGGTGCGGGTGCGGCTTTGACTTGCGCGGGTGCGGTGACGACCGTGCGAACCTCGCGGCCGGCCTGCGCGACCGTTTCGCGTGCCACTTCACGTGTTTGAGCGGCCGGGCGAGCATGCGCCGCGGTGGTCGTTGCGGCGCGCGAAGGAGTTGCTGCGGACGCCGCGCGAGCGATGGGACGCGCTAGAGGGGCCGATCCGGTTTGCACGTGGCCGCGGACGAGGCCACCCGATGCAATGGCAATGCGTGGCGCGCGGAGGTTCCCGACAACCTTCGCGCCCGCTTCGACGTGCACGGATTCGTCGGCAACGAGATCGCCGCGCACGGCGCCGCGGACGACGATGCGCTGCGCGTTGATGTTGGCAGCGACGAGGCCGCTCGTGTCGACGAGCGCTTCGCCCGAGCACTGAATCTCACCCTCGATGCGCCCGGCGATCTCGAGATCGCCCGTGCCGATGACGCGCCCGCGAACGAACGTCGCGCGGCCGATCACGGTCGTTTCAGCCACTTTTGCCATAGCCGCCACCTTCACACATCCATGTCGACGTTGCCCTTGAACTGGGCACCGTCGGCGATGGTGATGCGCGTTGCTTTCACGTTTCCAATGACCTTCGCGCCGTTTTGCAGATCCACGCGATCGGTCGAATGGATGTTGCCCGTGACGGCGCCTGCAACAGCCACCGGCCCGCTAGCGATGTCTGCCTCGACCACGCCACCTTGATCGATGGTGATGCCGTCTTTGGCAACGACCTTGCCGCGAATGGTGCCTTGCACGAGGACGTCTTCGTCGCTCGTGATCTCGCCTTCAATCGTGATGCCTACGCCGATGACCGTGCTCGCCATGTCGTCCTCCGCAAGAGTCTTAGAGCATGTTTACCAGCCTGCTGCGCGAATCGATTCGTCGGTTGGGCGCTACGGTGCCTGCGCACGTACGACAAGTACGCTTACGCGGGCTCCTCGCGCCCGCCCTAGCCTCAATTCGCTCGCGACGGCTGGAAAACATGCTCTTGAATCGGAATGCTGCCGCCTGCTCTTAGCGGCGCCTCCCGCTGTTCGTTGTGTTCTCCGAAAGCTCGGGGGGCAGGTCGAATTCTGTGGCGAGGTGGCCGGTAAATTCGGCGCCCTCTTCGATTGTCACTGATTCACCATGCATGTCGCCACGCACTTTCGCGCCGACTTCGATGCGCACGACACCTTGGGCTTGGACGTCGCCTGCGAGCTCGCCGCGGATCGTGACCGCTTGCGCGTCGATGTTCGATGCTGCGCGCGCGCCATGGTCGACCGTGAGATCTCCGCGGAGCGAAATGTCGCCTTCGATGCTGCCTTCGATCCGCAGACTGCCGTCACCTGACACGCGACCGCGCACGCGTGTGGCGCGGCCGATGACCGCTTCGCTTCCGACGTCGGCGTGCGAACGTGCCGTTTTTGCCATCATCGTGGTAGCGCCTACTAGTACAGGCGTTCATGGCTGTCACCAGTGACGCGGCTTCCAAGAAGCACGTGATTGTGCGCTAAGCTCGCGCGCGTTTTGGGTCGGCCGGGGACGCTTTTCACATGGTCGCTCTGCGCGGTGCCGCTCATCGGCGTCGCCGAGCTCGTCTTGCACGTCAAGCAAACGACGGTCGACGTTGTGACGGACGCGGATTGGAACGCCGCGCGCGACGCCGTGAAGGACGCAGCCAAGCCTGACGATCTCGTCTTGTTCGCGCCGTTCTGGGCGGATCCGCTCGGCCGGCGCGCGTTCGGCGACGAGCTCGCGGGCATGAAGAAAGAAGCGCGGGCGGACGAATCGCGTTTTGCTCGGGCCTTCGAGGTCTCCATCCGCGGCGCCCGCCGGCCCGAGCTCACCGGATGGCGCGAAGCTTCCGAACGGAGAGTCGGGCCCATCACCATCCGCGTTTACGAAAATCCTTTGCATGTAAAGGTTCTCACCGACGTGCTCGATGAAGTTGGTCCGGAGCACGTGACGGTTTCGCGCGTCGATGCGAACGGCGCCGAGACACCCTGCACGTGGCAGCACAGTGCCGGGCAACCCGGCGGACTCGCAGTCCCGCAGGGTCCCGCCATCCCCGGCGACAGGTTCGTGTGCACGAACGGCGGCTACGTCGGTGCAGCCGTACTCCACAACGACGATCACCATCCGCATCTCTGCCTGTTCGCGAGCGCAAGCGGCACGACGCGCATTCGCGTAAAGGATGTCGCGTTCGGGCAATCGCTCGCAGGCCACGCGGGAGTGCAATGGGTGACCGATCGAACGCCCACGCCCGAGCGCATCGAGCTCGCGTTCTCCGCGTTCGATCGGCCCATCGGCCAGCACCATCATAGGGTGGGCACCGGTTGGGTCGACTTCGAGTTTCCAACACCCGAGATCGCCGGCAAACGCGGCGATCTCGTCGCCGACGTCACGGGAAGTGGTGGGGGCGCGCGTCATTTCTGCTTCGAGGCGAACACGCGATGACAGAGAATCTCCCGGCCGCGCCCCCCGTGCCCTGGGTGCGCAAACACATCGACTCCCTTCTTGGCGTTGGACTCGGCGGCGGCTATGTCGCGTGGCTGCTCGCGACCGCACGGAGCCTTGGTTTCTCGCGCGACGAAGGCTTCTATTTTTCGGCCGCGCACGACTACGAGCGGTGGTTTTCGCTTCTGCTCGAGTCGCCGCGAAGGGCGTTTGCGCGTTCGGCGATCGACCCCATTTGGGCAAACAACCACGAGCATCCGTCGCTCATGAAGAGCCTATTTGCGATTTCGCACATGCTCTTTTACGAGAAATGGAAGATCTTTGCCGACGAGAGCACGGCGTTCCGCTTCCCCGGAATGCTGATGATGGGCCTCACAATCTATGTAACGTACATGTTCGCAGCGCGTCATTTCTCGCGGCGCGCTGCGATGGTTTCCGTCCTCGCGCTCGGCCTCATGCCAAGGGTCTTCTATCACGCGCACCTTGCATGCTTCGACGTCCCCATCATGGCCATGTGGACATCCTGCATCTACGTCTATTGGCGTGCGGAGGGGGGTGGCAAAACGTCCACCTCGCCGTCCAGGGTTGGTAGTGGCCTCGGATGGACTCTCGGGGTGGGGATCGTCTTTGGTCTTGCGCTCGAGACGAAACACAACGCCTGGATGCTTCCGGCGGTCTTCGTTCCGCATGCCATGGTCGTGCATGGTCGCGCCATGGTGCGAAGCATGCGGGGCTCACGTTTTTCGCTGCCGCTTTCGCTCGTCGCGATGGCGACGATAGGGCCCGCGGTCTTCCTCTTGCTCTGGCCATGGATGTGGAATGACACCCTCCCGCGCATTTCGGAATACGTAAGCTTCCACCTCCATCATGAGTATTATAATATCGAATTTCTTGGCCGGACGTATTTCGGGCCGCCGTCTCCAAAAGCGTATATGCCGGTGATGATCCTTGCCACCGTGCCCACGGTGACCATCGTGCTCTTTCTCGTTGGCCTGATCGACCGTGTGCATTTGCTCTCGATGCGCGCGTCCTCATGGCTTTCCCAATTTCTCGATCACAGGCTGCCGTGGCCCAAGACGGCTCCGGAGCGCGATCGCGTTCAAACGGATTTGCTCATTCTCCTTGCGTTTGCCGTGCCGCTCGGGCCCTTTCTATTGCCACACACACCCATCTTTGGCGGCACGAAGCACTGGATTCCGGCGTATCCATTTCTTGCCATTCTCGCCGGTCGCGGGTTCGAGCTCGTGTGGTCGCGCATCGAGGCACTTCTGACATCACGGTGGTCCTTCCATGCCACGAAGGCACGTGGGATCGAAGTTGCGGTAACGGCGCTCACGTTCTCTGGTGCGCTCGCGGTGACCATTCATTCGCACCCTTTCGGTCTGTCCACGTACGTGCCTTTCTTTGGCGGAACGGCGGGTGGCGCGGATCTCGGACTCAATCGCCAGTTTTGGGGATTTACGACCGAGAGCCTGGATCCGTATTTCCAAAAGAATACCAAGTCCGGAGATACGGTTTATATCATGGACACGGCATGGCCATCATGGGCGCGCATGGTCGAAGAGAAGCGCGTGCCTTCAGGGCTTCGCGGGGTAGGCAGCCCCGCAGAAGCCATGTTTTCGATTGTGCATCATGAACAACACATGAACGAAGTCGATTACAATATCTGGACTGAATATCGATCTTCGACGCCCGATGACGTGCTCACGCACGACGGCGTGCCCATCATCACGGTCTACAGGAGGCCGTCGGTTGCGCGCCCGCACAGCAAGTGATGAGCCGGTCTAGCCCGGATAATTCATGACGCGATTTCTGCAGACGGCCGAGACCGCAGCGAAAAGGGCGCACGCCGTATCGCAGGACCGAGGCGTACTGTACGTACGCCGCAGGTCCGAGAAACGCCGTAC